>Ga0207800_1000048_pt1 | contig 48554 bp, 43 predicted proteins | sample LuqExpMetageno11_FD_187769 | JGI IMG/M metagenome (GOLD analysis project Ga0207800, IMG submission 187769) | Tropical forest soil microbial communities from Luquillo Experimental Forest, Puerto Rico - Sample 11 (SPAdes) | ecosystem: Environmental > Terrestrial > Soil > Tropical forest ... | reverse complement strand
GCTTCCTTACAGAGCTCGGCAGTGCCTGCGACGTTTTGATTAACGATCGCGTCGCGTAATTTATCGAAAATTTCTTGGTTTGCCATTTTTGTAAACCTCCACTGAGATTCGCAGTTTTGTGCGGTATCGTTGGGCAGTACAATGTCTCCAGAGACATTTTCTCGCAAAGGTTTTATGATTGAACATAGACCCAAGCTCCGCTAGCTAGAAAAAGAGCATTTGCATGGGGTTCTCATTTTAGGTTCAGATCCCTGCTGCCTTACATTTTTCAGCCATTAGGCGCGAGGAAGTCCTTTACGAATTTTCTAATTGTTTATAGTTGAAGTTACTCACTGTCATTTGCCATTTTGCCCGAACAAGTTCGAGTCTTTTGTGAATAATTTCTTCTCTTATGACATTGTTACCGGGGAATTTACTTGCCGGAAACTGCAAATTTGTTTCCCAGTCGAATTAGCTTTATATCCCAAATTTCCCAACAGTATGCCTGTTGGAACTGCCTGGGATTGTCCTGAACATTCAGACTCAATCCCTAAATAAAGATTAAAATCATACTATATAAACGAATACTATATTCCCATTATTTTTTTCTCTTATAATTCAAGATTTGGGCATAAAAGAACAAAATATAAATACTTGAATTTCGAGCTATTGCAATCTCTTTTATATATGGAATCTCCATCTTCATAGTCCTGTGAGACAAATCTTCTTAATAAAAGATCTTCAATACTATTTGATGTAAAACCAAAAAGTATAAATACTAGCATTTGAAGTCGCTCTAGTCTTTTTAGATATCTGCAATTTCCTGCTTCAAGGCCCTGTGCTGAAAATTTTTTAAAAAGAGATTTTTTAATAATAGATTTGGCATGTGCAGGCAGAATACACGTTTTCTCCTGAAGAATGCAGGTAGGCAAACAAAAACAAGCCTGGAAGAAACAATTTTCTAAAATATCTCTAAAAATAAGGCCGGCTTTAAGGCCGGCTATCTGTTTTCCTTAACGCGGTACACTTTCTGTGTTCTTTATCTCTTAGTATCTGGATATGTTTAGCAATATCTTCAGTACTTGTGGCCTTTTGCACAACTAACCATTTTCTGAAGATTAACAGTAGGAGTCATGCTAACAATCCCGCAGCCAGCTGTAAGCAGTCCGACACCTGCATCAAGTGCCTTCTTTGAGGCTTCTGCAATACTCTCAGGAGTTCCATTCCAGAGTACGGCTACAGGGTCAAGGTTTCCAACCAGAATTGCGTTTTTCACACTACCTATTGCGGTCTTGATGTCTACTCTCTGGTCTACACTGATCCCATTTACACCGGTCTTGTCCATAATTCCAAGGCCGTTGGTTGTGTTTCCGCAAATGTGAAGAACTGTCGCTACGTCGAGTTCCTTCATTGCATCAGCAATTTTCTTCTGGTAAGGAAGAGCATACTTCTCATAAAATTCCCCGCCGATCAGCTCATAGCTTGCTGTCGGGTCAATGATAGCTATGGTATCTGCTCCATTTTCAACCATTGCTTTTGCATATGCCACATTGAAATCCGAGCAGAAATCCAGAAGTGCAGGGACAATTTCTTCCCCTGTGAAAAGGTTTCCGAACCAGGCGTCTCCATTGATATGCTGGGCAAGAGAGAAGGGACCGATCATGGATCCTATTATCGGAAGTTCTTTTCCGTATTTTTCGGAAACAATCCTGACGGCTTCAAGAACTACTGCAATTCTGCCTTCTTTCAGGTTATAATTCCTTATTTTGTCCAGATCTTCTAAGTTCTTAACACTGGGTTTGATAACTGATGGCTGCTGCTTCAGGTCGCCGGCCTTGATCCCACAGCCAAAAAATTCAGCTTCAGCAGTGATGTCAAAAGGGACTCTTACAGCCTCAAAACCTACGACAGTGTGTGCTGCTTCCGCAAGAGTCGCCATTTTCTCCGCGTCGGCGTGGGCTTCTGGCCAGTAAGCTCCACAAGCTTCCATTTGTTCAACAGTTGCAGTCTGAGTGAAACAGACAGCTGGCATTCTGTCCACCTGTTGTTTCCTTAATGCACGATACAATCTTTCTTTTGGGGTATATTCTGCCATTATTTATAATCCCTCTCTAATTTTTATAGATATTTAGGATTATCAAAAATACATACTATTAATAAATATGTATTTATATTCTCTAATTAAAAATTATGTTATAAAAACTTATCAATTGAACAGCCGGAATAAGTCGAAAAATTCTTTAAAACAAGTAAATTTGTTTTATTTACTTCTCCCAGAAATAAATCTAATAAATTACATGTCTCTTATTTTATATATTTAAATCTAATAAATTACGTGTCTTTTATTTATATATTCAGAAATTTAAATATATTGAGAATGAAGCTGATGATATTAGAAAGCTGCAAAATGATATACTTGAAGAGTTGTAGATTTGAAGAATAACGGTAGTCTAGCTCAATTACTACTATTTTCTATTCAGTTATTAGTAATAGTTTATATAACTCATAAATTCTATTCTAAAACCATTATATCCTCTCCCCATTGCTGTCGAATTAGAAATTTTACTAAATTATATCATTATATCCCACACTTTTATGAGGTAGTCCTACTGCCGGAAGCCTCAACAACACTGTATGCTCCCGGAGGACCTAAAAAATGTATGGAATAGCACTTGATCTGGGTACCAGCGGTTTTAGAGCCCAGCTCATTGATCTTGAAACGAAGGAAACTTTAAAGACAGTCATAACCATGGGTCATCCCCTTCCTGGGGGAAATGTCATGGATCACCTGGATTTTGCAATCACAACAGGTGAGGATGTGGCTCATGCGGTAATTATCGAAACCATCAGGAGAATGTTCCTGCGGTTTGACGTTGACCTCTCCAGAGTGGAACGGCTGGCAGTTTGTGGCAATCCTATTCAGCTTTCCCTTTTCCAGAATATCGAAATAAGGGATCTGGCCTATGCGGGAGAAAACAAGCAAAAGAAGCTTGGAGTTCAGAACGTAAAAAGAGATGCTCGTGTATTTCCTGCTTCAGAGATTTTCAGGGAAAAAGATTTACCTAACTGTGAAGTTATCGTGCCTCCTGCAATCAAACATGAAATTGGGGCTGACGCTCTGGCCATGATGCTTAAAACCGATTTCCTTCTCAAGCCTGAACCTTCTCTTGTCACGGATTACGGGACAAATGCCGAAATGGCTCTTAAAGTCGGGGATAGGATTATCACCGCAAGTGCAGCAGCAGGGCCTGCAATCGAAGGGCAGGGTATAAGCTCAGGCATGCTCGCAAGCCCTGGCGCGATCTGTGACGTAAAACCTGAGGGACAGTACTGGAGAATTATGGTTCTTGACAAAGAAATGGAAAAGCAAAATGCTTACCTTATTCATCCGGTTACAGGTAAAATAAAAGAGTCATGTAGCCACGAGGTAGTTGGAATCACCGGAACAGGAGTTATCTCAGTCTTGGCGCTTGCACTCAAAAGTGGGTTGATTGAAAAATCTCCTAAACTTCCGAACGGAAAGTTGATTCTAGGCCCTGGTATTGAGATCACTGAAAAGGATATAGAAGAAGCCGGAAAAGCTATCGGGGCAATTCGGGCTGCCCACATGACTCTCATCGTTGAATCCGGAATTAAGTATGGAGATCTAGAGTATGCATATATGTCAGGAGCCTCTGGAGCCTATGTGGACGCTGAAAACTCCCGCAGGCTCGGAGCCGCGCCAGGTTACGCAAAAAGAATAGTCCAATTCGGAAATACCTCGCTTGCGCTTGCTCGGGAACTTGTGCTTGATAAGTCCAGGTTGGATGCGGTAGTCACGATCGCAAAGAAAATTACTGCTGACCACCTTATGATGGCAACTAGCGAGACTTTTAACCACTTTTATCTTTGTGAACTCTCTTACTGGACTCAGGGTATGCCCTTTGAGATGTATAACCAGATGCTTGAGCTCTATAGCTTACCTTCTCTTCCAAAAATTCTTGAACACGTATGCATCGAGAAGCGAGTCAGCAAAGACATAGAACAGGTAGGACCAGGCGGGCTTTCCATTCTCAAGGAGATAGGTATAATCCTTGAAGTTCCAGTGGAAAAATGTATTTACTGTCAAAAGTGCGTAGAAGAGTGCCCTGAGTCTGCTCTTCAAATCGTAGAAATCGACGGCCGGCGAATCGCAAAATACGACAGCCAGAAATGCCTCGGTACAAGCTGCCACCGTTGTGTCGCTATATGTCCTGAAAATGCCATTGACATAACGAAACTGAAAATTACAGCGAAATAACCTTGTTGTGGGAGCTAAACCCCCACTCATTTTCCTTGAGTTTTTATCCTTTCTAAATTGACGTGTATCATCCAATTTTCTGCAGATGTTCTTTCAATTTTCACAGATCTTTCTGTTGTTTTTTTCTGATAATTACCTGACAATTCAAATATATTTTTGAAATATATAATTTATCCATGATATTAACAATGAATAGAAGTTAATTATATAGAATAAAATTCTATGTTTAAGGAAAAAATACTTCTTTGGTGAAAAAAAGTGTTTTCTGAAGCTTATGAGCTTGCTAGTCAATATACTTGGCCTGTGATTATTACCAGCAAAACTATTGATGATGTGGTTTCCTGCTCAGGAGGAGCATTCATTGTAATAAACGAAGATGGATGGTTCATTACTGTTGCTCATATATTTGATTTATCGAAAAAACTTGATCATAGTGAATCATTAGTGTCAAAATATTCCAGAGAAGTTGACCAAATTCAACAAAATAACTCTTTAACTGAAACTGACAAAATAAATAGAATAAATAAACTTGAAAAAGATTCAGATTGGTTAACAGACCTTTCATATTGGTGGGGTATGGACGATGCAGAGATAGAAAACGTTGTTTTTCTAGAAGAGAATGATTTAGTTATAGGAAGACTTAGAAATTTTGATTTAAGCACTATAGAATCATATCCAGTGTTTAAAAATCCAGAAAATATAAATCCTGGAACTTCACTTTGTAAACTTGGTTTCCCTTTTCATGATATAAGTGCAACTTATAATGCCGAAAAACATAACTTTGAACTATGTGAAGGTGCGGTTCCAGTACCTCGTTTTCCTATAGAAGGTATATATACAAGAGATAATTTCGAAAAAGATGACACAACTGGAAATGTAGGTTTATTTTTGGAAACATCTTCACCTGGTTTACCAGGGCAAAGCGGAGGCCCTATATTTGATATAAACGGAAATGTATGGGCAATACAAAGCAAAACTAGAAGTTTTTCACTTGATTTTGGAACTGATACAGAACAATATTTCAATGTAGGGTTGGGTGTACATCCCAAAGTAATAGTGGATTTTTTACGTCAAAATGATATAAAATTCAACATCTCTGATTGATTTTAAAAGCCATAAAGTGAAATTGAAATAATTTCCCTATCCTTAATTCAACCTTCTTGGGTGCGAAAGTTGCACTGCAACCGTTGCGCCGGTTGATCACGCCGATAGGGTTTGGGGATAAGATCCTCAAACTCAAATTTTAAAAAGGCTTGCGGAACCAGAGTATTAGAGTACAGAATACAGCATTGATACCGTTCCTATTCCCAGGGGTTCAGTTATCAGTTGAACATTATGTTTCTTTCGAAGCTCTTCAGAAATTGCGCAAGGGATTCCTGGGGTTGAAAGCATACAATTCTCTGAAAGTACGGTTTCCGGAATCGTATTTGCGCATGGGGTCGCTTCGAAAATAATAGAAAACTGTTTTGGATTTTCAAGGTCTAAAGGAATCACTCCAAGATTTGATATAGCCCTTTTCAGGAGTACTTCATCAGCATCATATCCATAAACTCTATAGCCTTTTTGAACAAGATGAGCTGCTCCGGGAAAACCTACTTTCCCTAGTCCCACAACAAGTACGTCCTTTGAGTCGGCTTTCAGGTACCTGGAAGCAATCTCAGCATAGATTATGCCTGTGCAGGGCTGATTGTTGGCTATTTTTCCATTTTTGAGATTATGGGCGAGGAAAGTGTGGTCATCCGCCATAAGAATTATTTCGGCTCCGTTCCGTACAGCTTCATAATAGCCACTAACGTCCGGCATATCCGTAACAAAGCCTTCAAACCCGAAATACTGTGTAATTGCTTGAAGGGAAGCCGAGAAACTTCCTATTATCCCGTTTCCTGAAGTTACAGGTACGATGCCTACTTTTTCCGAAAGTGGGGGAGTACCATAGAGAGCTTTGCAGATACTTTTTATGTCAAGCCCCGTCACTTTTTGCACAGCAACATCAGCTTCCTGGAGTTGCTTATTAATATTTCTCAAATCATCTGGGATTAAGAGTGCCATCTATATCGCCATTTCCTGTTTTTAGGGAATTTAAATCTTAAATTCTTAAATCTGGATTTTTTGAATCTCAGTTTCTTTAACTGAGTTTTATGAGTTTTAATCTCTTTAAATTTGAGTTTTTTAAAGCTTAATCTCTTCAATCTTTTTCAATTTCCTTCCCAGTCTTCGAATTTATTCCTTCGCGCAACCGCTCCTCCAAAATCGAAAGTCCTTTGCATTTTTTTTCCTCGGCTTCTTCCTTATCCTTACCCCAGGAAATCAGGGTAAATATTGGGTTATCTCCACTATAAAGTAAAATCTCAATGCCGGGCTCTTCATAGAATTTTCCGTAGTCATTGCCCTTGGAAAGAGACTCTCCCACAGGAACCAGAACCCCGTTTTTTCCGAGCATGAAGTGCTCGTAAATGCAGTACTTTTCACAGATTCCTTCCATGTCAATCCCTGTTACTCTTTGTACATCAAGATCTGCTTCCTGAGACTGCTTGCTGGTATTTGTCAAATCGTCTGGGGTTAAGAGTGTCATATTATCTCCATTTCCTGTTTCAGGTAATTTTAGTTCTTTAATTATGTTTAACTCCTTTTTCGGCTCTCTTATTTATTCTTTTATATGACCGCTCCAAAACACTCCTTCAGAACCGAAAGTCCTTTACATTTTTTTTCCTCGGCTTCTTCTTTATCCTTGCCCCAGAAAATCAGGGTAAATACCGGGTTCCCTCCTTTACAAAGAAAAATCTCAATGCCGGGTTCTTCATAGAATTTCCCGTAGTCGCTACCCATGGAAAGTACTTGTTCTCCCACAGGAACAAGAATCTCGTTTTCTCCGAGCATGAGGTGCTCGTAAATGCAATAATTGTTCTCAGGAAAAGCCTTTATTTCTTCAACATCGTCGGCAAAGGCACGTAAAAGAAGTTCTATCAGGTTAATCCCTGAAGAATAGTAAACGGCTGTCGGTGTCTGGCTTGGAAAACGGGCATCAATTTCAATTACCTTGAGCCCTTTTGGACCGGAGATTGCTTCCACATCCATAATTCCTTTCAAGGAAATATTTGCTGCAAGAGCATAGGATATCTGCCTGAAGGAAGGGTCAGGGGGAAGCGGGGTTACCATGTGGCAGTCATAGGTTTCGTCTATATGGACCAGAGTCTCTTTTACCACGGCAAAATGACTTCCATCCCCTACAACTTCGAGAGAAACAACATCACCTTCCACATATTCTTCAACCATTATGTCAGGTTTAAGGGTTTCAAGCTCTTTGTTGTCATAGATTATCCTGGCTCCTACACTACTGCTCTCGCAGGGTGGCTTTACAAAATAGGGTGGCTCTGAGGGCCTGTCCTGCGGAGTCGGGACTCTTATGGACTTAAAATAATCTTTTGATCTTTTCTTATCCCTGCTTATCCGATAGGCTTCAAAATCGAAAAGTACCGGGCAGGAAAATTTTTCTTTTATGGAACTCAGAAATTCGATGCAGGCGAGGTTTTCGTTTACAGGAAGTAAAGCATCAACATTTCTTGAAAGCTCAAGAAGTTTTTTAGGTTCCTTTGTTACGTCAAAACAATGAAATTCATCTACATAATTACGGATGAGGGCCTGAGGATTTTTATCTACCAGAACTACATTCATTCCGGCTTTTTTAGCCAGATACGCGGCCTCGAAGCCTTGGAGCTTTCCACCCACAAGACAGATCGTTTTCAAGCTAGCACCCCAGGACTACCTCAAAGTCAGTCTGCTTGGCGGGTTCCATACCCATGGTTTCAAGTCTTTGAACCACGCTTTTTATGTCTCTATCCCTCTCTTTAAGGTCACGATCATAATTTGCAACGCCTTCAAGTTGGGAGTCAGGAGGAAGAATAGAAGTAACAATATTTGCCCCTGCATTTAAGCGGTGAACCATGCCGTCAATACCTTCTAGGTCAAGGGAGGCAGGAATAAGGCGTTTAGGAAACATTAACCTGAGAACCGAGATAATTTTCAGTTCTGAGAGATTTGATTTATCCGTGAAACCTTCAAGCGGAGTTCCTTCCTGGGGCAGGAAAGTCATAACTCTGACCATATCGGGATCATTGGTGCTCATTCCCCTTAAGGACAAAATAGTAGACTCGATATCGTTTCCAACGCCTGTGAGGATTCCGTCTTCTACACAGTACCCTTGCTTTTTAGCAAAACGGCGTGCATTGACACGTCCATCAAATGACTGCCCAACTCTGAGTTTTCGGTAGAGCTCAGTGTCATATGTCTCCTGGTAAAGGGCCAGGAAGTTTGCTCCTTTTTCCCTGGCTTTGAGAAGAGTAGCGTTATCCATCAAGCCTGGAGAAATCATTATGGGAAGCCCAAGTTCCTCTTTTACAATCTGGACAAGGTCAACGAACCGGTTAGGATCTTCATAGTAATAGGGATCTTCTCCCATGGTCAAGTCAACCATATGAAATCCTGCTCCCTTCAGAGTTTTACAGGTTTCTTTTATTTCATCTGCGGTCAGACGGTAACGATTAATTTTATTTCCACAGTTATAGTAACAAAAGGAACATTGATTTTTACAGTAAGTGGAGAAATAGATGAAACAATTAAGAAATACCCTGTTGCCAAAATAGTGATCTCTTACTTTTCGCGCTGCAGAATAAAGTCTTTCCAAATCGTCTTCGGATTCAAGGGAGAGAAGAAACCGCAGGTCGCCGTCAGATAATTGATAACCTTCAATAATTCTTTCCCCTAGACTGTCAAACTCATCAAATGCCATTTTTTGGATCAAAATTTCACCCTCTCATATATTTCCAAGATTTACGACCCTATCGGGGTCGAATTGCCATTTTCGATTTTGCTACTTAGCCTATTTTGCCATATTGAGTTTTTACCATCCCGTTTTTCCATTCAATATTGCCATTCTATTTTTGCCATTCAACGTTGCCATTTCAACATTTTTATGAATTATTGTCGTTTTATTTTGCCATTTAACACTGTTGTGAATGATTATCGTTCTATTTCGCCGTTAATATTGCCATTTTATATTTTGCCATTCAATACTGATGTTCTAATTCTCTCCAATCCGTTTTTAGGTGCCTTAAGTACTTTAAACGGATTTTCCAGCTTATAGATTGGTTGAAATCCCATTATAGTACGATTCGGACCTTGATCCTCTCTTTATATTTTTAAAGTTGTGCATAACCTTGAGCAAACGCTCAAGCCCGAAACCTGCGCCTATCCAGGGTTTGTCAATGCCCCATTCTCTGTCAAGAGGAACTGGCCCAACGACTGCCGAAGAAAGTTCCAGATCCCCGTGCATTACATCAAGGGTATCCCCATAGACCATACAGGAATCTCCTACGATTTCGAAGTCGATTTCCAGATAATCCAGAAATTCCTTGATCAGGGCTTCAAGATTTTCCCGGGTACAGCCCGAGCCCATCTGACAGAAATTCACCATGGTAAATTCTTCCAGGTGCTCTTTGCCATCAGACTCTTTCCGATAGCAGGAGCCAACTTCAAAAATTTTTATTGGGTCGGGCAGAATCCTATCGAATCTCCGCAAATAGTTATAAAGAGTTGGGGCAAGCATTGGCCTCAAACAGAGGTTTTTATCTACTCTGAATACCTGTTTTGAAAGTTCAGTATCACCGTTAATGCCCATTCTCTCCACATATTCTGCCGGAATAAGGATGGGAGACTTGATTTCCAGAAAACCCCGGTCTACGAAAAATTTCGTAATATCACGCTCGAGTTTTCCGAGGTAGTCTTCTCTATCATCTGCATAGAGGCGCTGAAAATCGTCTTTTCTTCTTGTCACCAGTTCGGACTCAAGTTCTTTGAAAGGCTTTGCCGTATTCAGAGAAATTTTGTCCTCCGGACTTAAGAGAGTTTCAACCCTATCGAGCTGGCTTCGTGTAAGTGCAGGAACAGGAGTCGATGCAGGAACAGACGAATTTGGAGACGAATTTAGAGCTGCTTTTGCATGTGAAGGTACGGATCCAGATGTACTCTTCGATGCCTGTGCAGATACAGGGGTTTCCAGAGGTTTTGGAGCCCTTGCAACTGATTTCGGCATAGCTTTTTTGATCTTCGGAGTAGAAACTACCTTAACCTTCACACTGGTTTTGTTTTCGGTCGCCACAGCAAAGAAATTAGCGATATCTTCGTCTGAAACTCTACAATGCTTGCAGGTTTTCCTGTACTTGTGGTGTCTGAAGGCTCTAGCTGTTCTACAGCTCCTAGAATTATTTACAACAAGTCGGTCTCCGCACGCCATTTCAATGTATATTTTCCTTCTTGAGACTTCATGATGCTTGATTTTGTGGAGCATGCCAGTTCTGGACATCCAGAGCCCGGTAGCAGATATTAGAACATCTAATGGTTTTTTATCCATAGTGTCACCTCGGTGAATTAAAAGCCCGGATGATTTCCAAGAAATAGTACTTCAGAATCCCAGCTTACTGAATATAAGCACGGAATCAGCAATTTGCTGACCGCTGCCCGGAAAATAAAAGTGATCCCATACAGTAGAACCAATTTATAGGTTCTCGGATTATTCTGAAAAAAATTTCCAGATTAATAATATTTGGGGTATTGTATTTGCCATTCCGGGATTCAGAAATATGGCGGAAACCCCGGGAATCTAACCCGGCTGAACGGATTTAGAGTCCATTCGATCTACATGATCAGGTTCCCTCCTAGACAAAATAGATTTAACAAAGCGTTTTGCTTCCTGTATGGTGATCTTATATTTCACTATAAAATAATAGTGTTTAGTATATATCTTTGTTGGTAAAAACCCTAAAAAAAGTTGAACTTTTACTTATAGTTTTCGCTCCCGAATTGCGCTTCGGGAGCACGCCGCCCTTTTCGCTCACTTCGTTCGCTCAAGAGGGCTGGGTTATGGTGAAGATATTTGCTGATCCAAAAGGCTGATTTACGGTTAAAAGAAATTAGTCTCCAATTTCTAACGAGGGCTAATCTTGCAAAGCTATAGCTTTTCATTTACCTGTTTTCTTGTCAGTAATGAGGGATTTTCGCTCAAGCCTTTTTTAAAAAGGCTTGGTTGTGACCCGCCATTCGTTGGCAAAGATGAGCATTGATTCTTTTCTGAGCTGGCCTATGAGGCAGATGTTTGCTTTTTTTGCGGCTTCAACGCCTGAGTCGAAGGGCATGGATTTGGTGGTGATAAGGGGGATTCCTGCTCTAGCAGCTTTTGTGACCATATAGGCAGGCTGTCTGCCTGTGGAAAGCAGATAATGTTGTGAGAGGTCAAGGCCTTTTAGAAAAGCGGCTCCAACGGCTTTGTCTACTGCGTTATGCCGCCCGACATCGACAATCTGGACTTCGAGTTTTCCACTTTTGTCTATCAGGGCTGCCAGATGGGTTCCTCTTGTAAGTTTGTATGTGTCGGATTCAAGGTATCCTGTGCCTGCAAAGACGATTTTCGGCTCAAAAACCGAGTCCGAATCTACAAAGATCCCTTTGCTGGCTTTTTCTTCTTTCTCGACTTCTCCGGAAGTTTCGGTATTGAGAGATTGTTTATTCTTTTGGGTCAGGATATAGACTTCGTTTCCTTTCATCTCAACGTTTTCAATTTCTCTGAAGCTGACAATTCCTTCTGTTATCAGGTGCCCGATTGCAAGTTCTTTTAGTTCGAATGGGGAGGCAAAAAGAGTCGTAAAGAGTTTTTCATCAAGAAAAAGTTTAACAGGGCATTCCTTTGCGAGCAGAATTTTAGTATCTTCGGTTCTGCCGTCGGAATAGATTCGTTTTGCAGGGTAAGGAGTTGTGTATTTTTCAGGCATATGGATCTATTTTCTCTTTTTCGGTGTTGATGAAGATATGTTCCAATATGCCTTTTTCTTTTCTGTCAGTTTAAGTAGACTGCAAGGTAATCGATCTTTACTTTTCCATTTTGCGTGTCAATTAGGTATGAAAAAATTTATTAAGATAACCACTAATTAATATCTATGTGAAATAACTAACTAAGTTAATGTAGATTATTTTTTAAAACATTCAGCAAAAAATTATGCACTTATGGAAGATCTAATTATATGTATAGTAAAAAATTATATAATGTTATTTATGGATTTGAGGTGTTAAAAGTATTTGACAGACTTTCCTGCCCGAATACATTTAACCAGGAGAGAGAAACATATGGATTTCAAGAATTTATTTAAGAACGATCACGCAATTTCCCCGGTCATTGGTGTCATCTTGACGGTTACAATAACCATTATCCTCGCCGTCGCAATCGCATCTTCTGTTTTTAGTCAGAATGTTGCCCAACCTTCACTGAATGAACAGGTTAACATTAAAGCAGCAGGTATCGAGAGTGGAACAGCGTATATAACTCTCGAGCAACTTGCCGGAGGCAAACTTAACTTTGAAGATTCAAAAGCAAAGCTCACAGCATCCGTTAAAGGTACCAATTCTGTTGAGATCTATTCTGCAGATCTTGGAGAATTAAATGCTGGTGATAGCAAGAAGGTCGGATTGTTACAAAACATCGAGACTAAAACTCCGGTTAATGTTTCAAAAGGTGACAATGTCAATATCAAAATCACTGATACTGAAACCAATCAGGTCGTCTGTGACAAGGATATAAAGTTCTAAATATAATTTAAGCATCTGTTTTAAATGCTTTTTTCTTTTTCTTACAGGGCTACTATTTATTATGAAGATTGTAATGAGTCAATTTAATTGAAAAAAAGTTATATTAATGAATCTATCCCAAAACTCAAAACTGATTTTTGAATCTATTATTTGGAACAGTCAATCGAATATATGATCAGGGGAAATTACTCTGAAAACTCCTGATGATTTAGAATAAAATAGGTTTTGGGATAGGCTCTGATTTAAACTATTTTTCCAAATTAAATTACTTTATCTCCTTTGTAAATCTCACAAAAGAACAAATTACGAAAAACGCGAAAAATGTGTATCTTAGAAATTAGCCCTTTTAGTAAGCCAAAAAATAGTTTCTGTTGACTGTAAATCAACACTTTTAAGCGAAGCGCGGCGTAGCGAAAAAGGTCCCGCCCTTCCGAAACGGGACTCAGGTAGCAAAAAGGGCACCGTCCTCCCGAGACGGAACTCGGGAGATGGAATATGGAAATTTAAGAAACAAGTGCTTTTAACCCTGCAACTGCATTTACCAGTGTATCTAATTCTTCTTCTGTATTATATAGTGCAAAAGAAGCTCTTACAGTACTGTCCACTTTCAGAAAGCGAATAGTTGGGATTGCACAGTGATGTCCACTTCTAACGCATATTTTTTTTGTCTGGTCCAGAATCAGAGCTACATCATGGGAATGAAGTCCTTTTACATTAAAAGGTACTATCCCTGCTCTATCTTCAGGCCCGTATACTTCTACATGTTCGAGTTCAGAAAGCCTTTTTGCAGCTTCTCTAGACAATTTTATTTCATGCGATTCAATTTCCGAAACCCCGATATTTTCTACATATTCAACTGCTTTCCCTAATCCTATAACTCCGGGAATATTTGGAGTGCCGGCTTCAAAACAGGCAGGAGAAGGTTCCAGCACATAAGTACACCCCTCAACATCTGAAACCGTTCCTCCTCCAACTGAAGCACTATCGAGTAGTTCTGGTTCTTTGATATAAAGCACTCCAGTGCCTTGCGGACCAAGAAGTCCTTTATGCCCGGCAGTTGCAAAAAAATCGCAGTTCAAATCTTTAATGCTAACCGGCATATGTCCTGCAGATTGGGCTCCATCCACCAGGACTCTTATACTATTTCTGTGGGCAAGTTTCGTGATACTCTTTACATCCTGGACGGAACCGAAGACATTTGAAACCTGAGTTATGGCAACTAGTCTGGTTTTCTCAGTAAAGGCTTTCTCTATCAAAGAAACATCAATTTTGCCTTCATGGTCTGGATTTACGACCGTGACGTTCACTCCTTTTTTTTGCAGGCGCAGCCAAGGCAGAAGATTAGAATGATGTTCAAGCAGAGTTGTAACAATATGATCTCCAGCTTCCCATGGATAACTGTTTGCAATAAGATTAATTCCTTCCGTAGTATTTTTCGTAAAAACAGTTTTTGAAGGTTCTGCATTCAGGAAACGTGCAACAGTTTCCCTTGCATCTTCATAGCGGTTTGTAGCTTCCCTGGCAAGACGATGTGCTCCTCTCCCGTGATTGCCAGCATACTTGTAAAAATACTCAACCATAGCTTCAACTGCAGGTATAGGAGTCTGAGTAGTTGCAGTACTGTCAAGGTATACGACTTCTTTTAAAACAGGGAAATCTTCACGAACCGCATATACATCGTACATGCCTATTTTTTAGGAACGAGAAATAAAAAAAGGTTTTGCAGGTTATTTACCCTGCACACCGCCTATCATAAAGCGGTAAAGGTCTAATTCGTCTGAGTCCAGGCTGTCAGTAGAGCCCTTCACAACGGTGTGGTAACCGCTTTCCTGGTGTTTGTTGTATTCTTTTCTTTTTCTGTATTCATGCTTTAATTCACTCATAATTTTCCTCCTGTCTCTTCAATGTTTGCGCTTGTTCGTGGGTTAAGTTGGTCTTTCTGGATACGAGAGCCCTGTAATTGGTTAAAGTTCCCAGCCTTTTCGGATGCGGCAGTTGATTACAGGTTAAAATTCACGTCTTTCAAAGACATCTCTATCAAGTTGTTCTCTAAATCCTTGAAGACAAATTCCTGCATTAAGGTTAGAGCTTTTTATTCTCTAAATTAAAACCTGAACGCAGGCCCGAATTTTATTTCCCTTGGGCTAAAAAACCCCGCAACAGCGCAACAAGCGTTGTTCTTACCCACAATACAGTATTAATTGTCAATTGTAATATATATTGATTCCGGAATTCCTTTTATATTAACTTTAAATTCTTTTAATCAAACCAAATTTTTGAGCGAATGATTTATACTATTCCCGAACGATCAGCATTATAAAATTTATTTTGAAAGTTTATTCCCTGTTGTTTTATTCATAAATTGGCTCTCCTCTTCCTACGTTTTATTTTCTCCACTTCTCAGGTATACGGAATCCTATTTCCTCTTCGTGTTATAAATTTCTTTTGCTTACTGAGAGCATGAAATTAAAAAAAGATTCAAAGTAAGATGAAAACTAGTGTTTAGATTCTAAAAAATGGGATCTATAGAAAGTACCTAAAATAACGGACTCTATTAAAATGAAACAAATAATCTAACCCACATTCCGCAGTATTTTTTCGAAAATTCATACTTTTCATGATAGCGTTTTTGGAACAGATATCAATAATTCAAGTTCTTTATGGGATTTGGTGAAAATTGAATGATACCGTTTTTTATCTCTAAATACACCATATAGCTGCTTTTACCTCCTGCATCAAAGTTCAATTAATCCGCACTTAATTGAAAATCGATGGCAGGAAAAATTATGAAATCTGAAATTTTACTGTGGAAAGTGGGATCTAATAGCTTTTTATTCTTTTTCTCAGTCTCATGGAGTTGATTTAGATAGTTTTCTATAAAGCCAAAAATACTATGTAAAAATTCCCTTTAAGCTTGTTTTATACAAATTCAGTTGTTATTCAAAATTTTTACATATCAACCAAAAAGTTTACTTTTTAGTTTCAAGGTTAGCCATGAGTCCTGAAAGGTGAGCCGGAATCGCTCCTATCGCAGTACAGGTTTCAAGAGAAAGTCCTTTGCATGTAATGTCAAGGTGATACTTTCCTCTCTCAAAAAGCTCTTTTGGAAGCCCTTTATGTCCGAGCCCTACAAGGAACAAAAATGAGCGATTTAGAAGAGCTTCCTCTGCGATTTTTACGGGCATAACCTGTCTTTTTGGGTCGGGTTTTGAGGTAGTGATTACTATTTCTCCAAATTGGGAAGGAAACCCTCTCTTTGGAAGATCGGATACCGATAGATGGTTTTTTTCATAAAGAACTTTGAGATAACTTCCCGATTCTCCAATTGTGGTTTTTTCCATCACATAAGCCACCAGTTCTTCTGCGGTCATCTTAAAAGGAAAATCATAAAGGGCAAGGTGAAATCCGAAAGCATGACAAATCGGAGCAGCTCTTGCAATTGCCCGATAATGCGCATCGAGAATTTTGATCTTATCGTAGGTATTTACTATCCCAAGAGTGAGCATAAGATGCTTCATTATTCTTTTTCTAAAATAATGTTTCGTCAACCTTTACCGATTCTTTTTTATTGAAGTTACTTTTCGAGTGAATTGAATGAAAAAAAGCAGAAATTATTTTAATTCAATCTTTTTGGCTTGAAATTTTAATTCAGTTTAAAGAATCTACACTATCTGAATTGTCATGAGTTCTTTTCCTACAATTTTCGCATAGGTGAAACAAGACTTCTGATTTATTTCTTCTTTGTCAACAACAGTTTGGAAACTGAAATTAAAGCAGAGGGTTACTGGGCGGAAAATCGAATTTAAAAAAGTAAATGCCGGAAAGAATAATTTGATAAAAGAAGGATAAAAGAAGGAATACTCTAGATTAGGTGCTAAATTAAAAAAGGAAAAGAAATGAATTTCTTGCTTCATTCTCCCTTTACTATCCTTGCAATGTCATCCCCGACATCCGAGGTGGTATTCTTACCACCCATGTCATAGGTTTTGACTTTGCCATTCAGGATGTTTTTCTGGATTGCATTAACTATGGTGTCTGCAGCTTCCTTTTCGCCGAGCTGCTCTATGAGCATTGCACCTGCCCAGATTGTGGCAATCGGGTTGACTTTATTCTGTCCCTTGTACTTCGGGGCTGAACCGTGAATTGGCTCAAACATGCTTGTGCCTTTGGGGTTGATGTTTCCGCCGGGAGCAAGGCCCAAGCCGCCCTGGATCATGGCTCCGAGATCGGTGATGATATCTCCGAACATGTTTGGAGTTACGACCACGTCGAACCATTCAGGGTTTTTCACAAACCACATTGTGATGGCATCAACGAAGTTAAAGTCTGTAGTAATGTCAGGATGTTTTGCAGAAATTGCATTGAACTCTTCTCTCCAGAATCCGTAGATATCGGAAAGCACATTTGCCTTGTCAACAGACGAAACGTGTTTTTTCCGGTTTTCGGAAAGGTCAAAAGCATAGTCGATAACCCTTTTTGTGCCTTCTTTGGAGATAAGACCTATCTGATATCCTATTTCTTCGCTATCAGTTTCAATATCAAGCCCGAATTTTGCGGAGTAAAGCGTTCTTTTAACCTCAAGAAGATCTTTGCTCGCCCCTTTTTTTGCCCTGCCTCCAACCCCTACGTAGAAGTCCTCGGTATTTTCCCTGACAACCACAAAATCGATATCTTTTGAGGTTTTGTCTTTGAGCGGGGTCCAGACTCCATCAAGAAGCTTTATCGGGCGAAGGTTGACGTACTCATCAAAGTAAAAGCGCGCAGTTAATAAGATTCCCTTCTCAAGAACTCCGGGGGCAATCCTTGGGTCTCCTATGGAACCAAGGTAAATAGCAGGGTACCCTGATAATTCCTTTAAGGCTTCCTCCGAAATCAGTTCTCCCGTCTCAAGGTAATGATCTGCTCCATGAGGGTATTCAATCCATTCTACGTCAAAACCGAATCTTTCGCCAGCGGCATCTATTACTTTTCTGCCTTCAGCGATAATTTCTGGGCCTATCCCGTCACCCGGGAGGACCGGAACCTTATACTGCGTCATAATAATACTCCTTTCAAATTTACAGGCAAAACTGCCTTATTATTGAGAAATGTCAAACGCGAACAGGGATGTTTCTAGACAGATTTCCTGTTTTTAGCGTTCAGAGACCAGTTTTCTGGCATATTCTATAAGCCCTCCTTCATCCACGATTTCCCGCACGAAATCGGGTAGAGGGGTTGCCTGATAGGTCTCACCTTTTGTCTTGTTTGTTATAACTCCTGTTGCGAGATCAACTTCAAGTTCGTCTCCGTCATCGATCCTATCGGTGTCAGGGCATTCCAACACAGGAACTCCAATATTTATAGCGTTCCTGAAAAAGATCCTTGCAAAAGATTTTGCAATTACACAGGCTACCTTTGCTCCTTTAAGGGCAAGGGGCGCGTGCTCACGCGAGGAGCCACAACCAAAATTGCTTCCCGCAACCACGATATCATTTTCGTGAACGTTTTTTGCAAATTCGGGGCGTACGCCTTCAAACGTGTACTTTGCAAGCTCTTCAGGAGTGTTGTAAATAAGGTACCTTCCAGGAATTACTGCATCAGTATCCACGTCATCTCCGAATTTCCAGGCTCTTCCTTTCATAAAATCACCGATCTTTTTCTGCAATTCAATGCTGCTATTAGAATATTTACAGCCTGTAATTTAGCTGCATTTACAGGGTTGAAGTATCACAGGTATTATTTAAATTATTTTCTGGAACGAGATAAAAACTAGTTAACAATTCTTATCTTTTTGCCTGTGAGCTTTTAAATAAATCCAGAAAAATGAGTTAATTTATTGTTGATTTGTGTATCATTGCTTTTAGTAAGGCAGTGGCAAATAAAAAAAATCAGTCTGGAGACAACACCAAAGTATGGAATTACATATATTAGGGAAGTCCAGAGCCTTTAAAAATATAGAGGTTGAGAGCTTAGCCCAACCCGGAGTAGTAAATTTCAGAGTAATTCAGACAATTATATACAGCACTACCTGCTCAGGATATTATCTTATCCAGTTGGTTTGTCTGGGCAGCTATCTTTATTTCCCGAGCAATTCTCCTTCCAGTGGAGAGATTTTCCTCCATCAGGTCCGCATAAGGAGAGCCTGAAATGTAAAGGTTTGTCCCTGCAACAATCCTGGCTGAGATCTCAAAAACTTTGATCTCAAGTTCATCTGTAAAAACTGTTTCAAGACAGAAAGATCCTATCATCCCGCCAAAAAGACCCAGAGATTCTTCAACTACTCGTTCTCCAAGAGAGAAGATAAGAGGCAACAGGGATTCTCTTGCTACCAGAGGTACATTTCCTGTAACCACATACGTTGGGCGGATACCAGCTTCTATGAGTTCTCTGGGCGAGCCGAGCCTGAAGATCTCATCAGCGTTGGATTCTACCCTGCGGTCCATGCTCAGGAGCTCAAGGCTGCCTGTACTTAAAGTATATCCTTCGTTTCGTATAGGAGAATAGAAGTAGTGCAGATAATAGCGGGTTCCTGTGATAAACTCCTGAATTGTATATTTCTGAGTCCGATCTACGAGTTCATTGAATTCTTCATACGTTTTTGCGACAAAGAAACCCTTTCCTCCCTTTGCTCCATCGTACTTAACCATTACAGGCCCGTTGATATCGTGAGGATCATCGATTTTCCCGGGCATGTGGATACCTGCTCCGAGCAGCCATTCCCGCTCTTTATTTCTGTCAGATTCCCATTCGAGTACAGCCCGATTTCCGAAAGTGGGTACAGCCATCTCTGCAAAATTTTCCGTGCCAAGGTAAGCAACAAATGAACCATGCGGAATAATAATGGTGTTTTTCTTTCTAAGCTCCTCAGCCTTATTCATTATATCGTCATAGCTTTCGACAATAAGATACTCGTCAGGTTTTGCCTTTGGAAATGCATCATAAAACTTGGGAGGTTTGCCTACGCAGATTCCCATAGTTTTGAAGCCTTCCTTTCGAGCTCCATCAAAGATCTGAAGGCTTGAGTGGGAACAAACTGTCGCAATTGTAATATTTTTTAAATCGTAATTTTTCAGATATTCAAGAACCTGCTGTTTTGTGATCATGATAGTTACCAGCGGAAAATTTAGAATAGTATATACAATGTTGTATTTAAGGTTAAGGTCTAAATCCTAGGACTAAAAATAGTATTGATGTATATCCCCCACAAAAATAAAATTTTATACTAATATCCACGCAAATTAAAGTATATAACGAATGGAAATAGGCAGGTTTTTAATCTAAGAAGTAAGTATAACTAGGCTTAAAGATCGAGATCTATTCTCGGAAGCTGGCGAATTCCCAAGGAAACCTGAACAAATGGAGCAGGGCGACAGGGAAAAGTCACAAATAAGTGGAAAAGTGATTGTACTTGTTCCTTCTAAGAATTCAATGAGCAAGCTACTATCGTCTATTGCAACGGCTATGGGAGTGAAAGAGAGCAATAACATAAGCCCGAAAATGGCTCTCAACCAGCAGGACAATCAAACCCTAAGTTCAAGTTCTGAGGTATGGGAAACCAGAGAAAGAAATGTTTCCTTAGGTTTTAAAATCGGCTTAATTCACTGAGCTGCTGAAGTTCCAACGTCCACACCGGCTAATTTGGATTCTGTGCATCATCCTGGAGTCTTGTTCCTTTTAGGGTGTGTTTTTATAGTAGTCCTGCTGATTGTAAGAGAAATATATTATAAGAAAAAAGTCAAGTAGAGGTTCTTATGAGAGTCGCTCTAAAACTTGCATATGTAGGCACCCAGTTTCACGGCTCCCAGATCCAGCCCAATGTCGAGACCGTGGAGGGAGAACTCTTCAAGGCTCTTCGGAATCTCGGGATTATAGAAAGCCCCAAATCTGCGAATTATACCTGTGCTGGCAGGACCGATGCCGGAGTTCATGCCTTTGGACAAGTTGTCGCTTTTGACACGGACAAACCAAACCTGACAATTCCAAGGATAATAAACTCCGATCTCCCCCCAGGAATATGGGTCTGGGCTCACGCGGAAGTGCCCCGAAGTTTTGATGCCAGGAGAGATGCAGTTTCTAGATACTATCGATATGTGATGAGTGGAAAGGAATATGATATCTCCAGAATTCGAGAAGCTTCAAAATTGCTGCTCGGAACCCATGATTTTGAAAACTTTTCAAGGACCAATGGAGAAAAAAGTACAATTCGAACCATAGAAAGGATCGATGCCCGTATAGATGGAGAGCTTATAAAAATCGATGTTATTGGGCATAGTTTCCTATGGAATATGGTCCGGAAAATCGTAACTGCTCTTTCTATGATAGGAAAAGGGGTACGTGATAATGACTGGCTGCTCCAGATGCTGAATCCAGATATTTATGAAGAAGGAATAGAACCCGCTCCTGCCTATGGATTAACCCTTTTGAAAGTGAATTATGATGACCAAATAGAGTGGATCGAGGACAATTACTCTATCAGAAGAGCGAGTGAACAAAACCAGAAACATATCCTCAGGCACAGGATTCTGGCAGAAGTACTAGAAGAATTGATTTCTCACGAGTAAAAAATGCTTTTAAAAGAATTCTTAATACTCAGCACTTCATATTGATTTTTCCTTTTCTATTTTGCTTTATTTTGTTCTTGCTTATTCTTGTTTTAAGATTTTATTTGCTTTATTATTTTTATTGCATTCCTAATTTGTTTTGTTCTTAATTCATTAAGTGTTGATTTTTCCTTTGCGTCTCCCATTTTCATTCTTTAATTCTTTCTGAAAAATAGTTATCGTTCGGGTAAGGCTTCGATGTACTCTTTGTGCATAAATATCAAGCACCTCAAGCCCTGCCTTTTCTCCATATTCTGCTGCAGCTTTATCCGAAACTACAACTGCGATGCCTCCGGGCTTAAGGACCCGCTCAATCTCATTAAGAGCACAGGAATAAAGTTCTTCCAGGGACCCCCCGAGAATTGCTGCCGATCTACCGTATGGCGGGTCAGTAATAACTGCATTTATTGTAGCTTCTTTAAATGGCATCCTGCAGGCATCTCCTTCCATCAAGACATAATCCAATCTAAAGGCTTCAAGGTTCATACGGGCGCCTTTAACAAGTTTTTCCTGGGCATCGAGTCCTATAACCTTTGCTCCCACAAGCCCGGCTTCGACAAGAATTCCTGCAGTGCCGCAAAAAGGATCCAGAATGAGTTCCCCTGACTTTATTCCCGATAGGTTTACGAGAGCGTGTGCAATCCTGGGCATCAGGACACCAGGATGGAAAAAAGGTTTATTCTGGGGATTTCTGGCTTCATATGCACTTCTATCGATAGAGGACAGGAGAGTTCCAAATACAGCTTTTTCACTCAAAATGACCCTAAATTCTATATCAGGACTTTTCAGGTTTGCCCTGAAACCTTTTCTGTAAATGCATCCTCCGACTTTCTGTTCCAGATATTCGCCCGGAAAATCTACGTGATGTTTGATTCGCTTTGCTCTGACGACAAAACTCTGTCCTTCCCTAATGTAGCCTGATGAATCAAAGGCTTCTGCAAGTTTCAGGATCGCATCCGGAGTATTTTCAGAAATTCCTACAACTTTCAGGATATGGTGAGTCATTGCCAACCTGTCGGTTATCGGACCTTTAAGGCTTTTTTCAATATTCTCTTCTTTACCAGTGATTTCCACTACCAAACACTGGTCAATGACGATATAAGGTCGGAAATCAAGTCCCTCGATTTTGAGACAGGCAAAGACTTCGGCAACGGGCAGTTTTTCATGTTCTCCAGAGAGTTCAAAAGCGTATAACATTGGTGATCCGGTAATAGGTTGATAGTTATAAATTGGAAACAACATCCACACCATAAAGCGCGGAAGTAAATACAAAACTCCGTGCGTGAAACGTGAAAGTAGTTATTAAAAGTAACTGATGGGTTTAGTGGTAGTTATTATTCTGTGAAATATCAGGGCATATCCAAGATTGTAACTAGGTTTTAAAAGCGAGTTCAGTTAGTATATAAAGGAAAACTAAAAATAGAGACATTATAAGTGCTAAATAAAAATATCACTTTTTAACGTGCTCAAGTCTCAACTATCGGCCTGATGCATAGGGAATATCTGGAACTTAATTTGGGGTAATAAATAATAAGAAAAAAGCAACTCTGTTTTGTGGAAATTATGTAAAACCTCTTTTTAGTAAGTTTCTTAGCAAAACCTAGTTTTTCTCCTTTAAAAATTAACCTTCTCAAAAATCACTCTTATTCCTACAATCTCTGTATAATAAAAAAGTTAATTTTTTTTGGAATATGATACACTTACACTATCAAATATATTATAGCTTTTAAAAGAATTATTCTATATTTTTGCAAATTTCAGTTTTAGCTTCCATGTAAGAGTTAATTGCTATCTTCATTGTTCCATTTACATTGATAATATTCATGTTAAAAATTTTTGCAAATTCAGACGCATTTCTATGAAAATTAACATCTTTGTAGTCTTGATTATTAATTTTAAAAAGAAGACTGTACATAGGAGAAATTAGATATTTGCTGATCTTTTTATAAGATTTAGAAGATTTGTAATTAGTTTCATTCAGGTCGGAAAGCACCATTGGTGTTGCATATATAGCTCCTTTGCCATTTCCCGATAACATCGTTTGTGTGTAAATTTCGTTTCCTCCAAGTGCTACGCTTATACAGTCATCAACAATATTTCTTCCATCATCCCTTAGAAAATAAATAGGACACCCAAGTTGCTGCAATTCTGCTTGCACTTGTTCAGAACTAAAGCCACATTTTCCATAGAATAGAAGAATACCATTCGAGATTTTTGACATTTCTCTGGCATTTAGATAAACTTCGGATTGCAAAAGATCAATATCAGAATGTAAACCTTTTCTAAGAAGATTTACAACAACAGTCAATTCTTGTTTCTTCTCTTTAGTGAGTATAAATTCATATATTTTCCTACATAAATGGATATTCGAAAACGCCTTCGTGAAACTACCGGGTGACTTTCTATTGATTTCCGATATAATAGGATACAACTTGTCAGATGAAAATATAAAAGGCTTCAGATTTTCAGATTTGAGTTTTTTTACAAATCGGAAGCTGTTTTTGTTCTCTACTACAAACAGCCTTTTAATTTCAGGGTCTTTTGAGAGAACATATACTAATTCATCTTCAAGCATTTCACAGGCAACTATACTCAATACAGGCATTGAAAAACCCTTTAATCAAGCTGTGTTCGCGATTTCTTTCTTGATGGAAAGATAGCATTTTTCAAATATCTCCTGAGTTCCGCTGACTTCAAATGTACTGTATCCAAACAATTTTGCGTATTCTTTGATCTTTTCGTCGATATCTTTTACATACGTAAGACCTGTGTTGACCTTTGCAACCCTTGAGTATCCTGCTAAGTCATTGACTTTCTTTGCCATTTTCAATGCTTTTTCAGGATCAGAATGCAATTTATCTATGTTTAAAATTTCTCTCCATGATTGAGCATACATAGGTGTGAAAAAGAAAGCAGGTTCTTTACTATGGGTTTTAAGCAATTTGAGGTAGTTCGCACCACCACCTACTGTTGCTCCGATGCAGTCGTCCACTATTCTGACATCATCCCGTAGTATACGCACTGTGCAACCATCTTTTTCCAGGCAGAAATCTTCTTCCACCTTACCCAGAACATTGCCACAGAGACCGTAAAAAATGAGTATACCATCGGAAAATGGTACCATTTCCCTGATATTTTTATAAACTTTAGATTTTAGTATATTCGGTACTGCATGAAGCCCAAGTTCCATGAGGTTAACCACGATGGTGAATTCATCATTGTCGACATTATTAAGTATCTGTGGTAACTTTTCGAAAGGAACAATGTCATAACAGATGTGCTGCTCATCTAGTTTTTCTGTAAATTCAGAAATATTCCCATTTGCTACAATTAGAACTCTCTTTATTTGAGAATCGTTTGTAATAAGCCAAATTATTTCATCCTGAAGTATTTTACAGCTTAAAATACTCATAACAGGCATCACGAGTCTCCTCCAAATTTATGTATCCTACTAGTTTCAATTCTTTAGGGCAAAAAATTGATTTAATAATTAGAATCTCTCTACCTACACGTAAGTAGATACCAGCTGGATAAAAAATCAATCCTTCCACCCAAGATCAGATTTGATTAAGGAAATAGATCTGACAAGTGTTTTTCTACCTTGGATGCTAGATAACAGTCTGGCACCCATTAATGTTTCAACTATCAATTCCGCGCGTGTTTCGACAGGGTCTGAAAAATTGAATTCCCCCTGTTCTAAGCCGGTTTTGAGAACTTTGGAGATCCAATCCAGTATATAATGTAGTAGCAACAGATTTTGCTTTTTAACTTTCTCTGGAAGTTCTTCGAAATCAAGGATCACTGAGCCAGGAGGGCAGATACTTTTGCCTTCATCAAATTCCTTCAAAGCATAATCGAAATAGTATTGAAGCTGTTCACGCGCAGACCCTCCAGATTCTACTATTTGGGCAATCTTCTCGTCTAAGTTCTTTCTGCTCTCTTCAAGCAAGGCAGCAACCAAATCTTCTTTATTAGGATAGTAATAATGTATTGAAGAGTTTTTTATCCCCAGTTTCTGGGAAATATCCTTATAACTAAATCCATTGTAACCCTGGCATTGCAAAAAGTGTCTTGCATAATGGCGTATTTGTTGATTGGTCTGGCTTATGTCTGTCATATAAATACACATGTTTCTTGTAATTACTTGATAATACTCATTCATATAAACTTAGTTCCTATATTGATCTAGATGAAAAAATCTCACACTCCCTCTGATTATATCCCGAGCTGCTGACAAGCCCACAATGCAGTATTGCGAATATTCTGATCGGGATTTTCCACAGCTTCTTTGATATATTTATGATACTTCTTATCTCCGCTGTTGGCCATAGCTCTCAAAGCATTACACTTCCATATCCATAGGCCATCTTGTCCTATATACCAAAATCTGGGCTGAATTACGTTAAGGAAAGTTTCTTCATCCATGTTCCATATATTTTCAAGAGATATATATGGTGCAATATCTGATAGATCAATAAAATTTTCCTTTTCTTCCCATTTGTTTTTATTCTTGGGACATACGTTCTGACAGATATCGCACCCATATACCCATGTCCCCATCTCGGCTCTCAATCCCTCAGTCTGAGAATTTAATCCACTTGTGAGGTTAGCGATGCACTTTCCCCAGTTCATCGATAAAGGCATATTCAGAGCTCCGGTAGGACATGAATCTACGCATTTGTTACAATTATCTGGACAATTTAATGAACGCGTAGGCTCATCATATTCCATTTCACTGTCAATTACCCACGTTTCAATGAAGACCCAAGAACCATATTCTTTCGTGTAGAAAAAGTTGTTTTTGCCTATACGTCCTAAGCCGGCATTCACTGCTGCCAGACGAGCGGGAACTATTCCATAAGCATATTTAATCCCCAGTTCGCTTAAATAAGCTTCAAACTCGAGTCTCCAAGAATATTCCTTAGAATGTTTTATTCTTCCATCAACTAGGTATGCTTTTCCGATATAACCCTCAAGTTCCTCTGGAATTTTATATTTCCCATATCTTCTAACACAAACAATAATTGATTTGGCCCACTCTACATTTTTTTGAGGAAAGGCTAAAGGATACAGGCTTTCATATAATGCACGTGACTCAGGGAAATTTCTAATCCTTTCATCAAGACGTGATGAGTATTCTTCAACCAAATCCACTGGTGTTATTCCACATAAATCGTAACCTATTTCCAAGGCTTTTTCTTTGATACATGGTGACAGGTTGATACTGCTCAATTTATTGTTCCTCCGAACCTATACTAGATTTTCCATACTCTAATTAATTCTTACACACCAAATCTACCTACATGTAGGTAGATATCTATATGTAAGTAGGTACTTTTCTATAAGTAGATAACGGTTAAAATGTGGAACAATCAAAAAACTCTGATTTTTGAGGAGGAGTCGAAAGATTCAAAGATGAATCTCTGTTTGCACTGTAAGTAAATAAGTTGGGAAAGAATATGAACGTTTATGTTCTAAGCCGTATCCTGAAAAATGAAGTCGGTAAACCTTAAAATTTTGCGTTTTGAAATTTTGTCTTCTTGATATTTTACCTAAATGAATCTCAGTTAAAAACGATTCTTTCAATTAAGCATGGGATCTCTTAGCGAAAAGTGATTTTTTTTCAGTTGAAAGCTATTTCTTTTCCTAACTTTTCCTTAAAACATTTTTTCCAGAGCTTCTCTGCCAGTCATTCCAGGTTCGATTCCGAGTTCCCTGGCTTGCTGGGTAACTTCAACTACCTGAGTTTTAAGCATATCTTCAAAACTCTGGACACCTTTTACCTTTGCTGCCGTATCTCCAAGTGACTCTGCAGCATTTACATTTAGGTATCCACACATCAGGAAGCCTTTTTCTGCCTTTATAACCAAAAGAGGGTATTTTTGCATCTCAAAGCGGAGACCAAAAGCACATCCATTTTCAAGTTCAATTTGTTCAATAAGCATGTTTTTCAGAATAAGCTTCAAGCCAGATTAATTTTTTGGACTTAAATAACTATGGAAAATGTCTTTAAAAATATTATCTGTCAGATACCCTAAAAAACTTCGGATTTCTAAATACTCTCCAGCAGCTATGGTCTTATTTGCCTTTTTTGTGTTCTCGTTTGTTACAGTCTGCTCAATTGTTCCGTTATTCTTTTGTAGCTCAGCTTTAGAGCTTTTATTTTCTGAAACCCAAATAGTTATATTTTCTTTAGGGTCAAAAGTACCTTTAAGCACTGTAAGATTACCATCAGATCTCTGACTCTTATTATTCAACCCTTCTATTTTTGCTACACTGAAGTTTGAAGGCAAAGTAATTGTAACATTTGAATTAGGAGTACCCATAAACCAGATACTAGTTCCCTGACCAATCTCCTCTTCGAAAATATAGCTTACACTTGCAGAATTAGTAATTGACGAGTTTTTTGAGGTATTGCCCAGAGCTTCTTTTGAAAGTAAAAAATCAACGTTTGCGATTTTAACAGGTTCTGAAGTTCCATTCATTTTCACGTCAGGCTTTGTTTTTACATCTTTTTTGATTTGGTCTCTAAGAAAATTTTCCGCTTTAAGGATTTCCCATGCATTGACAAAACTATCACGGTTTCCTTCTTGCATGTCTATCAAATTTCTAAAAACAATTGATTCATTTCCCGTGACCTGTTCTTGATATTCCCAGGTCATTCCAGTTTTTTCTATTGTAATGTTATTACTGGGTACAAAGGAAGCAGAACAGGGATTTGCCAGAAAAACAGGCATAATAAAAAAGGTTATTAACAAAAAACCGGTTAAAAAAAGATTATGTGCTTTCAAGACGTTCAACTCAGATCTTTTTCCATTTTTTAATTCTTTGCTAACCTTATATTATTTTTCTTTTTTGTCCCCGGTTTTATTTTCTTTTTATTTTTCGAGTTTTAGCCTTTTTGCCTTCAATTTTTATTTACTGTTATTTTCAGGTTTTATTTTGTTGTGACCTCACAGCCGTCCTGAGTGATTATTATAGTGTGTTCGGCCTGAGACACAATCCCACCTGTACTTTCGAGAAGCACGGGATAAGAGTGAAGAATTCCTGCTTTTTCAAGCTGAAGTAATGCGAAATCAAGTTTGTCTGATTCAATCCAGCGCTTTGCAAAAGGTAATTCCCTGTATTCTTCTGCTTGTTTCAGGACGTTCCGAACTGCAGGCATGCGGACCGGCTTTTTTCTTACAATGCTATAGATCTCAGCCCAATTTCCATCGTGAACATAACCTGCTCCATCCGTCGCAAAAGGCTCGATTGCAAGCACATCTCCTTCCTTGAGGATTGTTCCTCCTTCAACATGCCGGTTAGGAACGGCAGGATCATCATGAGCTTCGTACTGGGAAAGCCCATGACCGGTCAGATTCGTTATCGGGTTCAGTCCATAACTGCGAATGCTATTCTCGATTGTAGCACCTATTTCTCCTGTGGAAGTTCCTGGCTTTGCAAGGTCAATGGCTGCGGCAAGAGCTTCCTCAGAGGCTTTCAAGATATCAGAATTCCCTGATAAATCGACAGTCACAGCCGAGTCTGCAATATATCCATCCACATGAACTCCGAGATCCAGTTTAACCATATCTTTTCCAAATACGTCAGTATCTCCTATCTTTGGGGTTGCATGTGCAGCCTCTTGATTTCTTGAGATATTGCATGGAAAAGCAGGCTTGCCTCCCAGCTCTATAGTCCGGTTTTCCACAAACTCTGCAACTTGCAGCAGAGTGTTCCCTACCTTGACCATTTCCACAGCTTCAGCTCTGACAATTTTCAGAATCCGGCCTGCTTCTCTGTATTTCTCAAGGATTTCTTGCTTATTATGCACATTATCGGTCATATTAACCCCTTGTTGGATAGTTTTTTAAAATATTATTCGAATTTCTGGATAATTCATTGAAATCTTATTAGGTATTTGGACTCATTGAAATCTTATTGGAATATCTCTCAAATTTTATCAAATATTTCTATTAAATGAAATATATACAAATATAATATCCTTTAAATTGTAAAATCTGTTATAATACAAATCTCTTTTCCAGCCCTGTAAAATTCTGGCATCCATTTTCAGTGACTAGAACCATATCCTCGATTCGTATTCCTCCAATTTCAGGGTAGTACAGACCAGGCTCGAGAGTGATTACATTGCCTGCCTCAAGTAAAACCCCGTTTTCTCCGACTCCTGGGAGTTCATGTACGTCTAGTCCGACTCCATGCCCTGTTGAGTGTATGAATCCTACCTTTGCACCACTTCGATAGGTTTCATAGTCGTGTGCTTCGAAAACATCGCATACGGCATTATGGACATCGGCTGCCTTCACTCCTGGCTTAACCATCTCAAACCCTTTTTTCTGGGCTGCTAGTACAGTTTCGTACATCTTTTTTAGCTCTTCCGAAGCTTTTCCATGTAGAACTGTACGGGTCATATCTGCAAAATAACGTTTCTTTTTGCTTCTCGGGAAAATATCCAAGATAATTGGAGAATTTGCCCTTAGGGGACCATCTGTAGTTCCATGAGGATTTGTCGTGTCCTTACCGCATGAAACAATAGTCTCTTCAGCCTCGCACCCATAGTTAAGGAGAGTATGATCTATAACCGAAAGCACTTTAGCTCCTGTCAGTACCTCTCCTGCATGATATAGAAGACCTCCCCTTTCTTCTGCTTCGGTTATCAAGGCTATTGCAGCTTCCATAGCTTTTTCTCCGGCCATCTGGGCATACTTTATGGCTTCAATCTCCTCTGGCCTTTTCAAGCTCCTGAGTTTTCTGAAAGGGCTTTTTATAGGTACTACGGAAAAGCCTGCTTCTTTGAGAAAATTTGATTCGAATATCGGAAAATCGTAAGGCACTGCAACTTTTTTTATTCCTTCTCCCGCAAGCAATTCAGATATGCAGGCTGCATAGGCTGTAGATGGATCTTTTTTCTCCTTGATCTTCTCTCTGTAGCCCAGGTCCTGCAATGTTTTTATTGTTGAAATTCTTGATTCAATTTCAGCTCTTCCTTTTTCCATATCCGAAATAAAAAGTACCTCTTTTCCTGTGGCGGTTTGCAGGTATGCAAAATCATCAGAGGCCAGGAAACGGGTTACATAATAAATGTCTGAATTATGAAGATTCCCTATCATAAGATAAGCATCAGTTCCTGCTTCTTCAAGGGCTTTTTTTATGCTAAAGTCTGGTTCGGTCATGCAAGGTAATTCTAGTTTCGTGCATAAAGGTCTTATTGTCAGACCTTCTGTCCTTCCATCCGTAAAATTTCATCTTTTATCTCATGGTTAAGAGTGAAAAGTTCCTCAAGCAACTCAAAATAATGGTTAAGAGAAGCAGTCATTTCATCTGAGAACCTAAGAAAACATGCATATTTTCTCCTTCCCAGCTCTTTTACCCAGGCTTTATTCTCAGGCTCTCCTTCCTCCAATTCCCAAAAGATTTCGGTGGCGCAGCCAAGGATTCTTCGAATGCTTGAGGTAAGTTCCTTTCGAATTTTTTCCTTTTTAAATACTATGTAGTCCCTTGAAATGTCCGACTGAAACATTGTGTTTCTATGAATCCAGTAATCGTCAAGGTTGAGATAAGTTTCTACAATATCTGAAACTTTTATGCATAACTCTTTTAGGTTTAAATTTGATTCATCAAGATTTTTGAGCTCAAACTTCAAATTTTCAGAATGGGACACACTTCCCGAAGAAAATGTAGCCATTTCAATTTCTCTTTGAATCCATTCAGAAGTGAAAATTTTTGTAGCTTCGATAAAAGCAATAGCTTCGATTTCCATTTTTTCCCTAGTAGCTTCCAATCTTTCCTGTATACCGTTAATTTTATCGGGGGAATTTTCCTGGACATCGAATTCTATTTTCATTCTCGTACCCTTCCTTGTGTTTATCATTTTTAATGTTCTTTTCTTTTACCTAGTTTCCTTTCCCATCTGCCCTCAGGTTCAGTTTCAAGGGTTCTAAAAACTGAAATAAGTTTGAGAAAAAAGCAAAAGTAGAGTGTAAAGGTTGGGTAAAAGACAAGAGCAAAGGTTAAAGAAAAAAATCAGCAGTTAGGATTAGAAAAGCGATCTAGCACTAACTCGCAGCCATCTCATTGGTATTTTCTATACTGTTGGCGATCCAAAAAAATAAAGCGCCCGGACCGGGATTCGAACCCGAGTCGGAGCCTCGACAGGGCTCCATGATAGGCCTCTACACTATCCGGACACTTTGGTCTCTTTTGCTACTGCTTTTGCTCGCATAGCGAGCAAATCTTAAACGCATTTTTAATATATAAATGTTCCCGTTGAAGGTTTTCGACTCTGGACATTGTTATAGGTCCCGCCTCCCAGACTCGAACCGGGGACATCGCGGTGCCTGCGCGGAAATGTACGGGTAATTTTCCCCGCACGAGCCGAACTACAGCCGCGCACTCTACCACTGAGTTAAGGCGGGACGATGAATGTTGGTCCACTGCTGCACTGCTTGAGTGCACCATCTCATATATGGCGATGATATATATGTGTTTCGCTGGATACGTGATATAGGGGCATTTTTAGAAAATTTATATATATGTAAGCTTGTGTCACAATATTAGTATCTAAAAATCAGTTTACTGTTGGTAATAAATAATTTTCATCAAGTCTCAGAGTTTTCTCATATGAATATAATCAATTTCTTATTAAAATATACGACAGTCAATACTAATTTTTGGAAAAATTTGAAAAGAACCTGATGGTTCTTCTCAGCGACATCTGCCTTGTTTAGAAAGTGTTCAATTCTCCTTTAATTACCATTTCGGTAATCTTTGTTACATTGGATAGCCAATCATCCATAACAACCTCAGCTTCGGCTTTGACCTTTGCGAAAGAAGTGCCTTCCTTGGGGATAATCTGTGCACTTGCTACGAGTGGCTGGTCAATTGGTTTCCCGATCTGGGAAAGCAGCCGGATATAAACATCTTGGACTTCAGGAACCTCCTTTACGATATCGCGGGCCATCTGAGTCGAGAGAAGGTTGTAGATTTTTCCTATGTGGTTAATCGGGTTCTTTCCGCTGGTTGCTTCCATGCTCATGGGCCTGTTTGGTGTAATCAGCCCATTGCAGCGATTTCCGCGTCCTACCGAACCATCGTCTCCCATTTCAGCTGAAGTGCCTGTAACTGTGAGGAAAATACAGCTGGTTTTCAGATTATCTCCTGTGTTGATGCAGACCTTCACATTGCGCTCAGTGTATTGGGTTGCGAGTTCTTCAACATAAGTCTGCATTTCCTGAGTCATGTTTATATAGCTATCAATGTCGTCGATATATCTTCCTATCATGCCGCTGCATATTGTAAGGGTTATGTCTTCTCCATCCCTGAGTCCCATAACTTTCATATCTTCTCCGATTGCAGGCATGCGTGACTTAAGGTCTGTGAGCAGTTGCCTTTCGGTATTATATACTATATTTTCAAGCTCGGAAAATGGAGCATGTCCAACCCCAAATGAGGTATCATTTGCCATCGGAACCCTGTCTCTTTTAAAGACATCCCTCAGGTCTGAGGACCCTGTCCCGAGTTTGCAGTCCATAATAACATCTCTTTCGAGATCCATATTTACAAGAGTATTCTTAAGGTATCGTCTGGCAGCTTGAAGAGCCACAGACTCAGTAGCAAGCTCGACTCCTTCAAACTCCTTTGTTGCCCTACCTACCAGCAGAATATATATGGGCTGCAGGATTTCTCCGCCCCCAAACTTGGGACTGGATCTCCCAGCTACAATTTGAGTTTCGTCGGTATTATGGTGGAGTACAGCTCCACATTTGCTTATGTATTCCTTGCATAGTGCGCGACTTACGGCTTCGGCCAATCCGTCCGATATGCTGTCAGGATGCCCTATCCCTTTTCGTTCTACAAGCTCTATCTGCTGCTTCTCAATTGGGGTCTGGAAGAGCTCTTCCACTTTGATATTCCGGGCCATTTGGATCCTCTTTTTTTAAAATTGGTAATAGTTTTATTATTAGATGTTGATGTTATTGATTTACTATTTTTCGGTCAGTTGTATCATCAGTCTGCTATTCTTAGCACTCTGTTAAGATTAATTCCCATATCCTTATAACATAAATAATATTTATATGACTTGAGAGTTATTCTCTATAAGATTACTAAAATATATAATTGTCCCTCTAAATTTATTACTACAGGTAATATATCATATGGGGACAGATTTTTTTACTCTCAATATCAAATTATGGATTTCCTCTCGAAATTAGTTCATAATGAGCATGTTTTTTATCTATTGAGCTACCCTTCTCGAAGGAAGAACTCCATAAGACCTTACCGTGAAGTCTATATTGTACTAGAGTATTCTGGATAAACGTTTTTACTTGGATGAGCTTACCCAGGAAAATATTTCCTGATATTATTTATAGAGGACATATTAGATGATTCGCATTGCAATACCCAATAAAGGGCGCCTTTACGAACCCACAATTTCCATCTTCAAAGACGCAGGGCTCCCTATCAATGGAGGGGCTGAGAGTAGAAAACTTTTTGCAAAAACTACAGATCCTGAGATCCATATTCTCTTTGCCAGGGCCGCTGACATTCCTGAATACGTACAGGACGGAGCTGCGGACGTCGGTATTACAGGCATAGATCTGATTACGGAAAGAGGAGCAAAGGTTGAAACCCTTCTTGACCTGAAATTTGGAAGGGCAAACCTTGTTTTGGCTGTCCCTGAAGATTCAGATTTCCAGAAAGCTCAGGATCTTGAAGGTAAAAAAATTGCAACCGAATTTCCAGAAATTACGAGCCAGTATTTCAAAAAACTTGGAGTTAATGTTGAGGTCATAAAAGTCAGCGGAGCCTGTGAAATGACTCCACATGTGGGGATTGCGGACGCAATCGTGGATATATCAAGCTCTGGAACCACTTTGATGATAAACCATTTAAAGCCAATTGACACTGTTTTTTTATCCACAGTCTATTTGATCGCAAATAAAAAAAGCCTCAAGACAAAGGACAAAATTCTGGATATCAAAACCGCACTGGAAAGCGTGCTCAATGCAAAGCAGCGGCGTTATCTTATGATGAACGTTCCTGAATCTTCCCTCCAGGCAGTAAAAGAGGTTCTTCCAGGAATGTCAGGTCCAACGGTTATGAAGGTTGAGTCCAGCAGATTGCCCGGAGAATCCATCCTTGCAGTTCATGCGGTTGTAGATGCAGATCTGATTTTTACCATTGTAAATAAGCTGAAGAGAGTTGGTGCGCGGGACGTTCTTGTTGTACCTATAGAAAGAATAATGCCCTGAAAGCGAAAATACCTGAAAAATTATATTCAGGTAAGATAGACATAAAAAGATTTCTCAAATACATTCCGGAGATATGACTTTGGTTTTTGAAGTGATTCCTGCGGTGGATATGAGGGGCGGGAAGTGCGTTCAGCTTGTTCAGGGAGTGCCTGGCAGTGAGATTGTGTCCCTTGATGATCCTGTTGAAGTTGCTCTTGAATGGGTTAGAAGAGGAGCAAAGACTCTGCACCTGGTAGATCTTGACGGAGCAATTGAAGGAGAGCGCAAAAACGCCCCGATTATTGAAAAAATAGTCGGTGCATGCCGAGAAAAAGAGGTGCGGATTCAGGTTGGAGGTGGCATTCGGAGTTTTGAAGATGCAGCTTTTCTGCTTGATCTTGGGGTTTCGAGAGTTATTCTCGGAACTGCTGCACTTCAGAACCCGGAACTTGTAAAACAGCTCTCCAATGTCTTTAGAAACGAACGTGTAACCGTTGCTCTGGATGCAAAAAACGGAAAAATCTCGATCAAAGGCTGGACTGAGGAATGCGCACAAACTCCTGTAGAAATGGGGAAGAAGTTTGAAGAACTGGGTGCAGGCAGCCTGCTTTTTACAAATATAGATACTGAAGGCCTTATGCAGGGAGTAAATCCTGTCCCTACAAAAGAACTCGTGGAATCTGTAAGTATCCCTGTAATCGCATCTGGAGGAGTTAGTTCTCTACAAGACTTGCAGATCCTGAAGAATACTGGAGCTGTAGGAGTTGTGGTAGGCAGTGCTCTTTACATAGGCAGGTTCACACTTGAAGCTGCTATTGAGATCATCCGGCATGAGTGATCTAACCTCTGTTCTTTCTGGTAGAGAACTTCGACGTAATTCTACTTTTTTAATCTTCCGGAAAAATGGGGAAGGAATTAGCAGGCAGCAAGATAATAAGTATTTATAAATTTAAAGAGAATGTGATGCTTTATGAGAACAGGCAAAATGTCCCGCAAAACAAAAGAGACCGATATCCAGCTTGAACTGAACCTTGATGGTACAGGAATTGCTGATGTCAATACCGGAGTAGGGTTTTTTGACCATATGCTTACTTCTTTTGCACGACATGCAGAATTTGACCTTAAGGTCAGTGCAAATGGAGACTTGTATGTGGACGAGCATCACCTTGTGGAAGATACAGGGATAGTTCTCGGAAAAGTTATTGCAGATGCTCTAGGAGATATGGCAGGAATTGCCCGCTTTGGTGAAGCAAGAATTCCAATGGACGAAGCCCTTTCCGAGGTTGCCCTGGATGTAGGCGGACGCAGCTATCTGATCCTGAAAGCTGAGTTTGCATCTCCTCAGGTGGGACAATTCAATACCCAGCTTGTAAAACATTTCTTTGAAACGCTGACCTCAAATGCAAAAATTACTATCCACGCAAGCGTCTATGGCGATAATGACCATCACAAGATAGAGGCTCTTTTCAAGGCTTTTGCCTATGCTATGAAACGAGCTGTAAAAATCGAAGGGAAAGAAATAAAGAGCACCAAAGGTACCCTATAATGCCCGAGTTCCGTCTTGTCCGAGTCTCGTCTCGGAAGTACGGAGCCCTCTTTGGCAGAGTTGCGGCTCTGCAGTGCGCTGCCCTTTCCGCTACGCTACGCTTCGCTCAAGAGGGCTGAATTATAATGAACATTCTGAGCTGAGTTAAGAGGGTTGATTTATGAGACAGAGGTTTTGTCGGTTGCTACCTTAAAATAGAGTCAACCATATTTTTTTATTCAGATAAGTGTATCTCATAAATATTAATGGGGGAATAAAATGAAAGTTCTTTATGTTTACGCACACCCGGAACCAAGATCTTTTAATGGCGCTTTAAAGGATACAGCTCTTGCTGCCCTGAAGGATAAAGGACATGAAGTAAAGCTCTCCGACCTTTATGCAATGAATTTCAATCCTGTTCTCAGTGCAGGAGATTTCACTGACCGAAAAAAGCCGGATGTTTTCAAGCCGTTCTTTGAAGCGATCCAGGCTTCCAAAACAGGGGCTTTTGCGCCTGATATTAAGGAGGAGATGGAAAAAGTAAAGTGGGCTGACCTTCTCATTTTCCAGTTTCCTATTTTTTTCACTTTCATGCCAGCTATAATGAAAGGCTGGATCGACCGCGTCCTGGCTCCGGGATTCGGGTTTAATCCGATTACCAACAGTGCTTACGATACTGGGCTCTTCAAAGGAAAGTCTGCAATGCTTGTTACAACTACCGGAGCTCCAAAAGAGATGTATTCTGAGGAAGGAGCACATGGAAACCTGAATAAGCACCTAGAATCAATAACACATTGCATTTTTGAATATATGGGAATGGACGTGCTTCCATCCTACATAATTCATGAAGCAAGCAGTATGTCAAAGGAAAGAGGAACTAAAGAATTGGAAAAGTACAGGTATAGAATACTTGATCTTTAAATATAAAGGAAAAACGCTTTTTTCTTTTTTAATTTCGGGATTGGAAAGCCTCCTGAACCGTTGTGCCATTTTTAACAATATTTTCACATTGTGCTTTTATAAAAATCCTTATTAACCGTTATGTATATTCAGACCTATCGTAAAAATTCCATACAAGAGTATGAATCTAAGGATTCTCCCAGTAGTCATTAAGAGTTTGGAAAAGATGAAGAGTTCGGAAAAGAGACTTGCGCTTGTTCAAATCTTTAAATGTCATGATAATGAGAAGAAAGTAATCAGGAATAAGATTTTACAGAGCCGGAAGTAAAGTTAACATATGCCGGGAGCAAAGAGATTGATACGAGCTTAATACGATAAACCGATAGCGAAGGAATTAAAATATAAAAGTAAAGAATTTATGAAGGAAATATTTGAGGCAAAACATGATAGACCCTTTTGAGCTTTATTTTTACGAAGATTGTCCCTATCAGGATGAAAGCGCAGAATTGCTCAGGCTTGAAGGCAGGGGAAAAATGGGGATTATTTCAAGAGAAAAAGGTATCTGTGCCTGTGCCGGCGACCTGGCAAAGTATTATGAAAGAAAAAACCTGAAAATTCGGAATTACCTTCGGGATGGGGAGGTTTTCAAGCCAGAAGATGCTATTTTCGAAGCCGAAGGAGATCTTAAACTTCTGTTTCGGTTCTGGAGGGTTTCCCAGACTTTCCTCACCCTCATGTGTGCAATTGCCACGAAAACAGCCTCTATGGTAAGCGCAGGCCGAAAGGTAAACCCTGACCTTCTCATTGCAACAAGCCGGAAGACCCACCCTGGATCGCGGATATTTGAGCTTAAAGCCGTCCGGGCAGGTGGAGGAGACATCCATAGAAACTCCCTCAGCGACTCCATCCAGATTAGCCAGAACCACTTGGAAGTTGCCGGAGAACTGGGAAAACTCAGGGCCATGAAAAAGATAGAAATCGAGCCCAGATCAAGGGAAGAAGCATTTAAATATGTTGGAATGTCGGATATTATGCTCCTTGACCACCTTTCTCCTGAAGAACTGCGAAATCTCGGGCCAGAACTTAAGAAACTCAATCCGAAGCTTGAACTTGCAGTGGGAGGAATCGAAGCATCCCGGATCCCTGAATATGCTCCTTTTGTAGACATTATCGTTATAAGCGCTCCCTATTATGCAAATCCACTCGACTTCACAACGAAAATCGAAAGGATCTGAGAAAAAGAGATAAAAAGGTAGTAGCATGCCAGAAACAGGATATTCCAAAAAAAGAAAATTCCCGGAAAATGAAGAAAAAAAAGAAAAAAATGGGCTGAAAGGGGAAGGAAATAAAGGGGACGGGAAAAAAGAAGAAACTGAAATCCTGCCTTCCCTGGTAAATGCGCTCAAAAATGACATGAACCCTTTTCTGGAGGAAATCAAAGTAAAGGATGTCAGGATAGGGCTTGCCTATACTGGAGTTCTACTCTCAGACGGCTATGGAGGTGTTGCCTGCACTCCACTCTACGAGTTTTCCTGTTGCCCTGCCCTGGGTTTTACTGGGATATTAAAAGGCAAAACTGCGGATAAAGTGCTTGAACTTGCCCTGTCAGAAAATCCTCTTGAAGCTGCAATAGGGATTGCAACTGCAAATGCACTTTCCCAAATGCTGCGGGACCTTGAACCTGAGAAATTTCCTGTTTCAAACATAGATGTTCTTGACCTCATAAAACCTGAAGATCGTGTTGCAATGGTAGGTTATTTCGGTCCTCTAGTCCCGAAAATCTTGAAAATCACCGATAAACTTACTATCCTTGAAAAGCGTGAAATCGAAGCTCCTCAAACTAGGACACTTCCCTCTGAAAAATCAAAAGAGATCCTTCCTGCATCGGATGTGAGTATCCTAAGTGCAAGTACTCTCGCCAACCGGACTTTTGATGAACTCCTTTCTCTCCGGGGTACAGCAAGAGAAGTCGTCCTTCTCGGTCCAAGCTCCCCTCTTTACCCGGCCCCATTTTTTGAGGGAGGTATCACTGCAATAATGGGAACCCAGATCTTTGATCCTATAACTATGCTTACCATTGTCAGCGAAGCAGGAGGAACGAAAAAGCTGCATCAGTACTGTGGGAAGAAGGTTGCGTTCAGAAATAAGTGATATGAACACAAATATAAGTAAATCCGCTTGAGCTGAGCGAACGGATATCATGCTGTTAAACTTGAAGGACAACTTCCAAGAAATTGGATATTTTCTCCGATGCCGGAGTGAACCTCGGGTTTTGGATTAATCTTGAAATTCAAAATCACTTCTTGAATCATAAATTCCGAATAATCAATCATGTTTTTGACTACAGATATTTAGAAATAAAGCTTTAAAATACAGACATTAAGATTTATATCTCTTATTTAAGCTTTATTTGGAGTGAAATCTTATTATTAACTGTTAAACATAAAACAAACCTGTTTTTAAACTCTCCTCCTGCAAGTATCTTTATTTCTTTTTCTGGCAATTTAAGGGGCACACAGCGACAGACTGGAATAAGGGAGATAAAAATGAACAAACAACTAAAATCTCAAAGTATAGTCACACTGGTACTGGTAGCCAGTTTGGTTACTTTGGCAATTTGTGGTTGTGTATCCGGATCGGAAACTTCTAACAAAGCTACGACGGATACACCTACCAATACGACTAATGCTACTTCTACATCAAGTGCAGCGTACATACAGAACGGAGGAACTGGGACCAGATCAAATCAAGATTTTAATGCAACTAATACCGACGAAAATGGAATCAAAGTTACTAATGACGGCACCTTAACTATCTCGGATTCAACTGTGACAAAGACAGGAAACACCTCTTCGAATGACAACAGTGACTTTTACGGTCTCAATGCTGGTGTACTGGCAGAGTCTGGAAGTGCAATAGAACTCACCAATTGTACAGTAACTACAAATGCCAATGGCGCCAACGGTGTCTTTGCTACGGGTTCTGGTTCTTCGGTAACTCTTTCCAATGTCACGATCAAGACTTCTGCCGATGGTTCTCGTGGTGTGGATGCAACTCAGACAGGCAATATAACCTGTACGAATGTAAATATCACCACCGCCGGACAGCACTGTGCAGCCATTGCAACGGACCGTGGAAATGGAAATATTACTGTCACGGGCGGGACCATGAACACAGCCGGAGACGGTTCTCCTGGAATTTATTCTACAGGTAATATTACGGCATCTAACTCCGTAATTTCAGCAACCGGCTCAGAAGCTGCTGTAATAGAAGGAAAGAACTCTATATCGTTGACGAATGTCACCATTTCAGGCGAGAAAAAATGCGGAGTTATGCTCTACCAGAGCTTCTCAGGTGATGCCGAAGTAGGCACCAGCAGCTTTACGATGAACGGCGGTTCACTCAAGGCAGCAGTAGGTCCTCTATTTTACATTACAAATACTCAATCCATAATCGATCTAAAAGATGCGAATTTAAGTGCAGCATCGGGTACGCTTTTTACAGCCAGTACTGATAGGTGGGGCAACACAGGATCAAATGGAGGCGTCGTGACCTTTAAGGCAGAAAATGAAACTCTTGAGGGTAATATTACCTGTGATAATGTCAGCTCAGTAACCGCAATATTGCAGAACAGCACTACTCTTACCGGAGCAATTAATGCAAACAATACAGCAAAATCGATGAACCTGACTCTGGATTCAACCAGCAACTGGAATGTGACAGGAACTTCATACCTGACAAATTTCACGGATGAAGATTCCACATTGTCTAATATCAAGGACAATGGAAATACCATATATTATGACTCGAGTTCCAGTACAAACAGCTGGCTTGAAGGCAAAACTTACACCCTGACTGACGGAGGTCAGCTAACTCCTTTGACAGGTTTGCAGTAATGCTTCAATAAACAATTATCTTGTAGCCTTTTAAGGCTACACTTTTTTCTGAGCGTATTCAAATTCCACAATTCTTCGGTTACTGTACTTCTATTCCAAGGAATCCGCGTATAGTAATAAACGTCTACTTTGTTCATTTACATTGGACGCTTGAAAACCAGTAACGATAAAAACCCTAAAGTGGCCATTGTTGAAGTAAAGCCAGGTGTTTGATTGGTTGTTTCATTACCAACAATTTTTTCTTTATTATCTGATAAATTGGTATCATCACTTTCGTTAACATCTAGTCCATCAACCGATGCTAGTGTATCATTCACCACTTCTCTCCATTCAAAAACGACTGGTACATCACTTATATCTTCCTGTTCAAAGTGTTCATCTATTACTTGATATATTTCATCAATTACTGATTCATTTACCTTTTCTGGGTTGGATGGTTCGAAACTTATTGTTAAATATCCGTGAATGTCGGCTCCAAAACCATTCACTGGACCACCGAATTTAACAAAATATGGGTTAATTCCTGTGGTACTATTAGGGCGAGAAAGTGGCTGACTACACTTAACAAGTAAGTCTATCCATTCCATTTTTTCATTAGCATCTGTAAGTACAGGCATTTTTCCTCGCGTAGCTATGAATCCTGACTCGTTTTTAACTTCCTCGAAGATCTGAGGACCATAATCCGGTAGCGGAAGATTTTCCTCATCATGTGCCCACATAAAAACTACAGGAACCTCACTTATTCCTTCCTGTTGCTCGCAGTAATCATCAATTTTCTGATAGATCTCATCAATTCTGGAGTCGTTTACTTTTCCTTTATAGGCAGAGCCTAATTCAATTATTAGCATTTTGTTATTGGAAGCAACACTTGTTATAGAGCTGTCAAATTTGGAATACGAAGGCCCCATTCGGGTAAGATTTGACCAGCAATTTACAATTGAGTTTTCCCACTTCTGATCAATTGTTTCTGGTAAGGTTCCCCTGTACGCTATAAAAGAAGAATCATTTGTAAATTCCTGTATAGAGGAATCAGAGATCTCGTTGGATTTGGATCCATCCAATTCGCTATCATCTGCACTTGCAGAACCATGTAAAAAAAGAGAAACAAAAATGATAAGCATCAGCCATTTGCAAATATTCATTCTTTTGAGCATTTTAATCAGGCTCTTATTAGTTACTTAATAATTCTAACTTCTATTATTGTCTTAAATTAATCTTAGATCAAGCAGCTTAGAGTCTGTGCAAAATAAAATATAAATACGCAGACAGAATTTTTATGCTAATTATCTCATAACTCAACTATGCGATTTCTTTAACTAAGATAGCGATAGAGCATATATAACTTTTTAATTTTTCTAATTTTTATCTTTATTCACTTTTCAGCAGCAAATATTATTAGTCAATAATTTGCATATTGAGATTTCTATTACATTATATGCTGATTTACATGCCTGAAAGTGATTTCACAATTGTTCACGCAGATTATATTAGTCACTAATTATAAGTACTATCTAACTATAATTAAAAACTCTCTAATTACTAGAATCTGACTTTATTTATTGAAAATTTGCTCAAAATACGGGAAAACAAGTTAGAAACTGCCAGAGAGCAGGCCAGAAAAATCCAGTAATATTTCCTTTAATAGGGTCCTTCCAAATCATCGTTAAAACTAAGGATCAAGAAGGCTTATTTTTGACAATATATCTGCAGTTAGAATTTCCCCATTTAATATACACTCTAAAAATCATTTTTTTAGAGAAATAATTTATAATACTCTTTAAAATCAGCAAATAACTAATATAATCCCTTTGTTTATTCATAATTTATTTTTATTTATAAATAAGACGTCTGATATCATTTTTATCCATCCTACCTTCAAGGATAAATACAAGGAAAGAACGAGATTTAATCAATTAATTGAAGCACTTAAGCTTTCTAAATAGCAAATAAATTATTTAATGGCTGTACCTTAATTGGGGGAGGAATGGCACTATGTTTAATTGGGAAAATAAGGCTTAATAATCCTTAAAAAACTAATCATTTTTGAAGGAGCTAATAATTTAACAAGCTTAGTAATTAAAAAAGTAAGATAGAGAGTTAGGATTTATTACGAAGACTTTTCCAAAAGTCCTGAGTATATATCCACAGTCTTTTTTGCATGAGCTTCCCAGGTCAGTCCCCTCTGAATTATGCTTTTACGTCCAAGCTTACCCATGTTTTCTCTCCGGCTCTTATCTTCAAGCAATTTATTAATTTTTGTGGATAATTCTACAGGATTTTTTGCAGGCACCAAATAACCTGTTTCTCCATCGACCATGATTTCAGGTATTCCGCCTACATCTGTTGCTACGACTGGAACTTCACAGGCAAGGGCTTCAAGTACTACATTTGGCCTTCCCTCTGAAAGGGAAGGCAATACCAAGATATCCGAGGCTGATATCCAGAGTGGGATATCCTCATGGTTTACGGGCCCAGTATATCTTATAAAATCCGTAATTTCGAGTTCATGTGCCCTTTTTTCTAGATTTTTCCTCAGACCATCGTCCCTGCCTACCATAAAAAGATCGGTATTCATGTCCACAAAATCCTTTGCAGCCTCAATCAGGTAGTTCACACCTTTTATTTTTCTAAGTGCTCCAACAAATAGGACGATATTTTTATCCTGCGGCAGCTTTAACTGGTTCCTTGCGTGTACTTTTCCTAAAGGCTTGAACTCCTCGGTATCAACCCCGTTTGGAACCACATGGACTTTCTCTTCATTTATTCCTAGATTTACTATATGGAGCTTGAGATCCTCACTGACAGAAAGAATTCTATCTGCAAAATTCATCGCCTCTATTATCTGTCTTGATGTGTAGGTACCTTCATAAGCGACTTTTCTTTCTATTGTGCCTAGTGCGCTTATTACAAGAGGGACTTTCCATTTCTTTGCAAGGTTCATCATTCCATAGCCATCTGGATATGAAAAATGTGCATGGATCAGGTCTGGCTTTGGTTTTATATTTTTTATTGCGTATTCCGAAACGAAGCGGGAGTATGAAATTCCTGTTACAGAATAAAGATACTTTTTAGGAACAGCATATATATAACGTGGATAGTGAAGGTCATACTTTTCGGTATGCTCAATCCGCGGCAATTTGAAAAAGTTGTAATATGGAAATGAGGAAAAAGGAAGGACGAAAGGTTTTGGAGAAATAACAGTAACATCTACGCCCTGGTTTGCAATTGAGTCGATACTTTGTTTTATGAATGTCCCGAGTTGAGGATAATACTTATTAGGGAATTCCTGACATGCTTCCAGTACTTTCATAATCTTTTGCCCTTTTTCGCTTCGGATGCATCAAAAGCAGACAGATGAGATTATTTATCCTATAAATAGTTCTCTCCAAAATGAATTAAATTCTTGTTTTGGAGTTTTATACTAAACAGTTGTTCTTGAACTTAATAAAATAATAACTAAATTTATGGGATAAGCTAATTAACTACTTTTGCTATTCTGGTAACCGGCTACCACTATGTTTAAAAAAGTAAATAATATTTTCTTAGTTTATTACGGCTCTTTCAACACTAAATCAGGTTCGAATGTCCATATTCTTGAGCTTCTGAGAAATTTGAAAAAATATACTGATATAGTTATGTTTGCACCTGGACAGAAGAGTGTAGATCGTACTCTTTCAGGGATAAAATACGTGCCTGTAATAGACAATAAATATCTTGTACAGCCTTCTTACGAATTTATGCTTTCTTTTTATCTCCTTTATTCGTGCATAAGAAACAGGCCTGATGTGCTTTATCTTCGCCAGAATTCTTTTCCGTTTTTTCCCATATTTCTATGTAAAATTTTAAAAATCTCTTCAATAGTGGAAGTCAATGGGATAGTTCTGGATGAGTTAAAGGTCAATCCAAATTCACAGTCTTTTGCATATCGAGTTTTCTCTTATCTGGCACTCCGCTCTGAGAAATTTAATTACAGATATTGTGACAGAATTGTTTCTGTCACAGATAGGCTTAAAGACGAGCTTGTGAGACTATACTCGATTCCGGAGAACAAAATCCATGTCATTAACAATGGGGCAAATACCGATGTGTTTAAGCCTCTAGACTTAGAACAGACAAAATCAAGACTAAAGCTCGAAAACTCAAAAAAATACGTGTGCTTTGTCGGGAACCTTGCAGCCTGGCAGGGAGTTGAATTTCTGATTCGCGCTTCTCCTTTAATTCTGGAGAAATGTCCGGATGCTCGTTTTCTTATTGTCGGGGACGGAGTTATGAAGGATTCTCTGATGAAAATAACTTCGGAACTAAGACTTTCAGATAAATTTATTTTTACTGGAAGAATTCCCTATGAAAATGTCCCTCTCTACATCAATGCAGCTGACGTCTGTGTTGCTCCTTTCATTAAAGAAAGAAACTCGAAAATAGGATTGTCAGCGTTGAAAACATATGAATATCTTGCCTGTGGGAAGCCAATTGTAGCAAGCAGTATTTCGGGAGTTAGAGATTTAATTGAGTCTTCGGGCGGTGGAGTGTCAGTAGCTCCCGAAAATCCTGAAGAACTGGCGGCTGCTGTAGTAAAATTACTTCTTGATGAAAATTCTAGGGTCCTAATGGGGGATAAAGGCCGGAGATATGTTGTTGAGAATCACAGTTGGGATGGAGTTGCAAGAAAAATTCTAGATATGTGCAAAGATATTATTTAATTATATTTTTTGAATTGTAACTTGGTTATGCGCAGCTTTGGTTTCATAGCTGTATTTTCATAAAATAAATGTAGCTTAAGAGAGGTTGTAACTTACGGCATTTTCCATTGAATAAACTACCTCTCTATTCCTGTTGTCCTTTTTCAGTTTGATCTCTTACAGCTCTGCCGTGATAGACTTTGTCAATTTTTTCATAAACTTGCAAATAGTAAGCCCATAAGGATCATTTGTTCTCAGCCTCTCAGTGTTGTGGAGGTTCGAATAAGTATAATCTATCTGAACTCAGGTATAGTGATTCACTAAACATTCTAGTTCTTTGTTAACTCTTATATATTAATCATTTTATTCACACTGTTTACTGTAAAACTTTAATTATAGTTCCAACATAAACTTATTTCTTGAGCCCTTACGGAGAATTCTATCTTGTTATAAAAATTGATTCGAAACGCAGGGAAATTTCTTCTAAATTCTGTATTTATAGCACAAACTTAGGTTCAGCAGTTTTCGTTCTAAGTAATTCTTCAGGACCTTTTTCTATATCCTCAAAGTCCATAAAATGATCATATATCCAGATTTTTTTGTCAAAAATATTTATAAAAACTAAAAAAAGATTGTTTATTTTTTAACTACAATCTACAATTATTACATAAGATACGACTCAACTGAATAAATATTTATGTCTACTTAATACTAATAAACTTTATTATGATTCATCTCAGACGATCTCGATGTTATAGAGAGGACTAGGAATCTTTTTATTGGTGGGTAGCCTTATAATTGCCAAGGTTTCCATAGCTTTATTCTTTATATTCTCGCAAGGAAATTCGCGTAATTCGGAGGAATTGGAGTGAAAAACAGGCAGATTAGTCCTAAATTCCATATTTATAGCATATTTTTAGGTTCAGCATTTCCTGTTGTAAATAGCTCCTTTAAATTCTTTTATGTAGTCTCACTGTTCCTCAAACACACATATATCACGATATATTCTCAATTATTTCTAAATATAGAATAAACTTTCACAAAGTTTAATTTACAACTATAAATTTTTAGGAGATGTATACACGTCACTAAACAAATATCTATCTATTAAGAACACTAATGAATTTTATTCTGATGTCCCCTATACGATGTCTATGTTAAAACGAGAATTAGGTATCATTTTATTGGTAGGTTGCCTCATCTTTGCAAGCGTTCCTACAGTTTTATGTGCGACTAGCTCATCAACAGTATACGTCGCAGGGGATGGAACTGGGAAATATAATTGTGATGGAAGCGCTGATCAAGTTCAGATTAATCAGGCCCTGAAGCTTGTGGCAAGCAATCCTACAAAATATAAAACTGTTCATCTTAAAGGGCCTTTTACGTATGTCATTAATGATTCTCTTATAATCGGTAGCAATACTACTCTTGAAGGGGATTCAAATGTTGTGCTCAAACTTGCTAATAACGCAGGCTGGGCTACAATGAAACCTTTGATCCAACAAATGAATAGTTCTGGGAATAATAACATTGTAGTAAGAGGTTTTGAGGTTAATGGAAACTATGCTGGTAATTCCGCAATTTCTTTGGGAAGAGGGTATTACAATATAATGTATTTCACTTACTGTAATAACATCACAGTATACAATATGTATATGCATGATGGTCTTGGCGACGGCCTGAGGGCAAATTCTTGTAAAAGCATCAAGTTTTATAATAATACGATTTACAAGCTCGGGCATGATGGTCTGTTTGCAATTCGTTCTCAGAACGTAACGGCCTGGAGCAACAAAATAACTTGCAGAACTAACAGTGCGCTTAGAATTTGGAATTCAAACAACGTAGTTTTACGCGATAACGTTATCGATTCTTTCTACCACTGGAGTGCAGGCGGTCCAGGTATCCAGATAGAAAAAGGTGGAACGGGGACAGGTACTATGAATAATATTAATATCTACAATAATACTATCCATAACACTTATGGTCCTGGAATCTGGCTTGTCAACTATGATACCACTTCTGCTACCGGAGATCTTGGTAAAAATGTCCACATTTATCATAATGTCTTCTATAGTACAGGTACTAATCCTAGCATCACATGGGTCGGTGGTATTGTAGCTAATGGATTCCACGACACACTCGTAGAAAATAATGTTTTTGACGGCATATATCATGCTGCTATTACAGATATGGATCCCTTTAGTTATACCACATCATCAAAATCAACATATTCAACAACTGTTCGCAACAATATAATTGTAAATACCCAGAAACGTAAACTGAGTTCAAGTGGAACAGGGTATGGAATCATCAATTATCTAACCAGTAATCATAAGTTTGTGATACAATACAACTGTCTTTATAATAACTCCGCAGGTAATTACAAAAACTGCTCCTCGACAACTGATATCTATGTAAACCCACTATTTGCAAATCAGGCAGGCTACGATTACCATCTGCAATCAATATATGGAAGATGGAATGGAAAAACCTGGGTTAAAGACAAAGTGAGTTCTCCCTGTATTGATGCTGGATATCCTTCTTCGGCTTATTCTAATGAACCAAAACCTAATGGAAATAGGATCAACATAGGAAGATATGGAAACACAATATATGCATCAAAATCTAAGAGTTAAATCAGCATCTGTGATGCTCCTTTTCTCAAGAGTGCCATAAAAACTGCAGTTTCGAGATAAATTAACATTGATAAAATACGAACCATTCTGGGAGAAAAGGACACAGAGATATATCGTTAAGAACTACAACTAGGATTGAGTTGCAAAAATGTTTTCTATGCAACGAATATCACTAGTTGTAGTTCTTTAATGATAATGGTACATCCTGTACAAAG
>Ga0207800_1000047_pt1 | contig 49186 bp, 73 predicted proteins | sample LuqExpMetageno11_FD_187769 | JGI IMG/M metagenome (GOLD analysis project Ga0207800, IMG submission 187769) | Tropical forest soil microbial communities from Luquillo Experimental Forest, Puerto Rico - Sample 11 (SPAdes) | ecosystem: Environmental > Terrestrial > Soil > Tropical forest ... | reverse complement strand
TGTCTAACGGCCGGAGCTACGCATACTTCACGGCGTTTCCGACCGCGTCGTTCACGATTGGGGCGAACACACCTCCAACTGGCACCACCGTCTCGACTGCCAATATGGTGACTGGTGGGGCGTTGCTCTTCAACGTCACTAATGGCTCTGTAATCACCATTACTTTGCCGCCGACAACGCAGTTGATCGATGGTGAGATCATGGCAATCTGTAACGTTACTGCTTCGGCATGGGCTACCAATGCTGTGACTGTCGCGGCTAACACCAGCCAGTCAATCGTTGGTGTTGCGGGTAACACGGCGCTTCAGACTCTTGCTGCTTCAACCTGTAATAAGTGGGTTTGGAATGGTTCAGCAGCAACTTGGTTTTACATGATTGGAGGCTGATATGCGCGATCGACTTTGGAATTGGTGGTATCGTGCATTCCAGCTTGCCCTGGTACTACTTCTATGCTGGTTGGTTTGGGGCCAAGACAAATCCACTGCTCAGATCGGCAATCCAAACTCTGTTCTCTGCAACAACTCCGCAACCTTTACCGGGACTGGTGCTCAAGCAGCGGTGGCGACAGCTGGTACATCCCAGCGCTTGTACTTTTGTGGGTGGCATATCACCAATACTGCCGCTACAGGGGCTTTCGCGATCAGTTATGGCACCGGCACCAATTGTGGCACAGGCAATGTGGCAATAACGCCTACGTTGTCGGTGACCTCAACGGCGCCATCGGCCGATCATATTGAGTATGCCAGTATCTCAACCCCACCGGCTGGTGAACTCTGTGTCAATGCCACGGTGACTACGGTCACCGGGCTTCTATTCTATGGGGCTTACTAATGGCTAGATGGAGACTAATTGAACCTCACTATCTCGAAGTCCTCGACTGCTTTTGGGAAGAGAAATCGGTCGACCGCGAGACTGGTCGGCCGAAGACTTTGAAGCATCCAGTACCGATGCATCTTGATCCTAAGGCACCATCTGACTGGAACTACAAGCCGAATGGCTCGGGTCACATCACGACGGGAGGTAACTCCTTCGATGAGGGAGCGATCGTTGTTTGTTGGGAAGGCAAGGGCGAGCGTCGAGATATCGTCTTTGTCGGCAACCCAACGCCTGGGATGGAGCCAATCGATGACGAGGCGATCGAGATCTCAGCGCAGTTCTCTTGGAAAGATCCGATCAACGAGTTCGATATCGGGATGACCTATTCCGAAAAGCTGATTATTGACCTTCAGTCACAGGTCGCCACCGCACTCACGCACTTGGGCCCTGGCGGAGTGACATATCAGCCAAATCAGGAGATGATGGATATGCAGCGTCAGATGATGGAGATGCAAGGCCAAGTAGCTCAGGCTCTTGCCATGATTGCAGGAGCACTCACCTCGCCTGATCGCGGTGGTGCACGAGGGAGGGCGTAATGGCAAAAGGAATGGGCTTTAAGGCCGCACAGAAATCGATCGCCGCCAAGTCTGGGGTGCCGATGAAGAATGCAGGGGCAATCCTGGCCAGTTCCACAAGAAAGGCTAGCCCCGCAGCCAAAAAGGCCAACCCAAATCTTAAGAAGGTGAAGGGTGGTTATTGAATGGTACTGACGCCAGGAAGGGTAAATCCGACAGCGTATCGGTTGAGATTGGGGCATGGGGTTATACAAAACCCCATCCCCTCACAACAGATTGTTGGCGTCACTGATGGGAGCAACGCCGCATCGGGGTTTATTGGAGAATATATTACATCAGGCCCGGTCTCTGGTGTAGCCTTATCGAATGGAGTTGCGGCCACAGCCGCATCGATAACGTTAACAGCAGGTGATTGGGATATCTCAGCGAATCTCGAATTGGCTCCTGCTGGTACGACGACCGTAGCTGGTCTATTTGGTTGTATTAGTAGCGTGACAAATGCACTTACTCCAGCTGAGGGTGGGTCAGGATTTACGGTTCTATTTTGTTCCTTTACAACAGGCTTAGATATATTTTTACCAATTGCTCCGTGTCGTGTTAATATAACGACACCAACTACGTACTATCTAGTCACCGAAGTATTCTTTAGTGTTTCAACGATGACTGGTGGTGGGATAATTAAGGCTCGGAGGGTGAGATGACCGTCTCAACAACTACAAATAAGATTACCTATTCAGGTAATGGCGCTACGACAGTCTTTCCATTTTCGTTTTCGACGCCCGCAGTTGCGAGTGACATTCAGGTCATCTATGTTGATCCATCTGGAAATTCGACAACGCTTGCTTCAACTGTCTATACTATTGTGTTCAATCCTGCAACGACGTTGAATCCAACACCAGTTGGAGGTTCAGTTACGTATAATCCAGGTGGGATACCGATTCCAACTGGATCGACCTTGACGATTCTACGTCAGCTTCCCTTACAACAGAACACGTCGTTGACGAATCAAATATCACTGTTTCAACAAACCATTGAATTAGCATTAGATTATGTTACGATGTTGGTTCAGCAAGCGTTTGTGAGCCCGATTGCACAAGCAATTCAAGTTCCGATATCTGATCCACCACCGGCTGTACTTCCACCGGTTGCCCTGCGCGCAAATCTTATTATGGGATTTGATGCCTCTGGTAACCCAATCGCAACGAATTCGATTCCTACAGGCGGGTCGATTTCGTCTGCAATGGCGCCGGTTTGTAATGCTGCGACTCTAGCTATCGCCAGAACGAACCTTGGACTCGGCAATGTTGCAGTTGAAGGGATCGGCGGAGGGCTTCAGGATGATGGTACTGGGCTGTTAACCACAAACACTGCTGTTGTTGTTGTTAACATTAACTCATTTACACAAAATATAACGAAAGCATTTCAAGGGCAACGGCTTATCACGAGCTTTTTTAATACTATTGCTGCATGCCCTTTAAGCTCAACATTGTATAATGGCTTTAACTTCTTCTTCACTAATCAAGGCAATGTTACTGCGTCTATAACAATCAATGGCGCCGATTCATTTCAAGGTATGTCGACTGGTCAAGCATTTGTTCTAGCTCCAGGAACTACTGTAAATTGTTTCACGAATGGTGCTGGCACATGGTTTATAAACTATGTTGGTAAGGTACCAAGTGTTGATGATAAGGCCAACTATACTCTTTCAGCGTCGGTTTCGTCTGGTGCTTTGACGGTCTCTCTTAAAGACATTAATGGAAATGCTCCATCTTTTGCTAGCCCTTTGTTAATGGGATTGGGTACTGGTGGGGGTGCGTATACTCCGATAGTTGTTGCAGGGCCGCTAACTATAACGGCTCCGTTGGGCGCTACTTTAGGCACGCAAAATGCTATTCCAGCGAGGATATGGGTTGGTATTACTTCAACTGGCTTCCTTGCGTTCTATAATGCTCTGGCTCAGTCAGCTGCTGGAGTTCTATCTTCAGTTGTGTCATGGAATGAGGGTGTAATTAGTACTGTCACTAGCATTTCTGCTGCGGCTACTAGTGCACAAACTTGGTATACTGGAGGTTCTTCTGGATCATTTATTGTAAGGATACTTGGTTATGTTGAGGTTACGACTCCAACTGCTGGAAATTGGGCAGTAGCACCATCGTGGGTGCAGTTGTGGTCAGGGAGTAATAGAAAGCCTGGAGATATTGTACAAGAACAATCTAGCCCTTTGGCAGGTGCTCCTACTACTACGTCAGCGACTTACGTGGCACTTTCAGGGGAGCTTGTTCCTATTGTTCCGCAAAGTGCTGCAAATATCATTCGAGTGGAAGCAGCAGGTTCATCTGGGGTAGGTGTTGCGGCAACGTCTAGTGTAAGGTTATCTCGTGGCAACGTAGCAAATACAAATCTAATTGGCTCTGAGGCTATACAATTAGCTGGCGCTGCTGCGCAGGCTCCATTCTCGCTTATTGGTTATGATATGCCTGGCGTTATCTCAACAGTTAATTATTTTGTGCAGGGTAAGACTTCTGCGGGAACATTAACTGTTAATACAAACGCTCAGATGGTGGCAAAGGAGATATTCACCTAATGCCAAGCACGACCTACAAAATGGCGAAGACCATGGCTGGAGCGGCACATGATCCCGCCTATGCGGCCAAGATGGGTATCGCCCAATCTGTAGCGCGTGACTTCAACAAGGCGGATGTCAAGACTGGTATCCTTCGGAGGAAGCGGAAGAAGTTGAAAGAAGGAACGGAGGACATAAGAGATGGAGGCGTTCAACGAGGATGAGCAGAGTCTTATGGGGCTCAACTCACTCGACTACCTTAAGATCATCGCACAAGAGACGCGGACGACGCGTAAGCTTATGAGTGAACTGGTGCGGTTCCACCGCGAAGCGGAGGCCGAGGTTCCTGAGTACATGCGGCGGTTCGCGAACTACATGCATGACCTGCATGACATTTCGTATATGTACTCAGAGACAGGGCAGGAACCCCCGATCTGGCTCAAGGAAGAGATGCTACGCTGCGACGACCGTATGCGCCAGCTTCTCAAACGCGAGCATGCTGAAGGAATATTCGGTAAGATCAGGGCAGAAATGGCGACCGATAAAGACAATCGTTGGGATCATACAAGGGCTCTGACCTTTCAGCAGCCCAGACATCCAGGAGCAAAAGATGAAAATTCAGGGTAGAGCGGACCGTGATGTCCGTGAGAGTGGCAAGCGGGAACCGCGTAGCTATTCGGTGAACCAGAACTTTCCATCACAGATCGGCACCGCAATCGATCCAATGGCGGCCGAGAGGTTTCATGAGGGGAACACCCTTAAGCCACCTTACGGCGTGACTGACGGCATGGGCCAAGGCCCGGGCGCCAATCGTGATGGTGGAACCCCGGGATCGCCGATCTCGAAGTGTGGCTCGCAGGGTTGCCGATGATTAAGCTCGGCGCTGGGGCTCAGGGCGCGCCGGCGTGGCTGGCGGCTCGGCTTGGGGGGTCCTCACCTCCCGATGGGCGTGAGGCCCTTAATCAACACCTTCCTGGGAATGGTCAACAGATCGTAACCAATCCCGTGAAGACCACCCATACCATCTTCAACAAGGGCGTTCAGGGAGAGTTCGACAAATGACTTGGGACAAGGCACTAACGCTGATCCGCGTACTGAACGAGACCGTTGGCACAGACCCACGGATGCAGAAAATTCATCAGGTTGCAGCGCAGAAGCTGCACGACCTCGACCCAGCCACTCTGCATTTCGCAGATGAGGCCGAGATAGAGCCGGAGGAAGAGTGATGGCAAAAGGACGCGACATACTAAGCGAATACGGCCCGGATCGCTCGATGGGCTCGAAACGACTATCAGGCACTGTGAGGGCCAACGAGGGCGACGTGATGAACTATCGCCCACCCACTCGCGTGAAGACTCCCTACGATCCGAAGGGCGTCGGCCTTCATGGGGACAACTGTGGAACACAAGGTTCTCAAGGCTACGGATACGAGCGGAAGCAAACCTCCGGCGGTCCGGGGCTCGGGGGCGATGAGATCCGTTCGGCCGGGAGTCAGGGGCGTAGATGACAACCTTTACCGACGTCGCCAACCGAGCGTTGTCGGCGCTCGGTACGCGATCAACTATTGCTTCATTGCAAGAAGGTTCTAACGAGTCGATCAAGGCCAGTATGTGGATCGACACCTGTCGAAAGCAGGTGCTCCGTATGGCGCCTTGGAATTCGACGCGGAACTTCAACACCATGGCGCTGGTCTGTGCAGCGCCTGGCACTCCCGAGAACCCAACGGCTGGCACGGCCCAATGGCAGAAAGGCCAGCCTCCGCCGCCATGGAACTACGAGTACGCATACCCATCGGACTGTCTTCGCCCTATCTTCATCGTCCCTTCGTTCTCAACAGGGTTTGGACCAGGAATTCCTATCACTACAGCAATTACAGGGGGTGCAGCACAGTTTTGGAATGGGCCACCCGTTAAGTACGCAGTGGGTCTCGACCAACTCATTAATGGCAAGCCTGCTGTTGGCGGCGCAGACACAAAGGTTATCTGGACGAATCAGGAATTTGCTGTACTCGCATATATCAAGGACCTAACAAACCCCGATGTTATGGACGATCAACTGGTCGAGGGTTGGGTCCAGTTCCTCGCGAGCAAACTCGCGATAGACCTCACCGGCGATAAGCAGCTGGCGAACTTTCGTATCAAAGACGCCAACGATATGATTCAGATTGCGAGGACTAGCGATGCGAACGAGGGTTTGATTATCAATGACGTCACGCCTGATTTCATTCGAACCCGCGGCGTCGATTTCGCTTGGGATTGGGCCTGGAGCCCTGGTTGGGGCGCTTTTGACTATGGGGGGCTATTGCCCACGTACTGATGAGTGACAACGTTCTCATAAACTCATTCGCGACTGGTGAGCTTGCGCCTTCGCTCTATGCTCGGACCGACTTGGCTGCTTATCATAGCGGCCTTGCGATCTGCCGTAACTTCTTCGTTGACTACCGCTCGGGCGTGAGCACGCGTTCTGGGACGAAGTTTATCATTCAATGTAAAGCGTCAAACACTCCGGTGAGGTTGATTCCATTCTCGGTGTCGACCACCATCACGTACGTGATCGAGTTTGGGGATCATTACTGCCGCTTTTATAATAACGGTGCGGTGGTTCTTGAAGCGGCATTCCCGATTACTCTCACGAACAACGCCGCGCCATTAATCGTGAGGGTGCCCGGAAACAACTTCATCATAGGTGATTGGATATTCACCAACAATGTCGTTGGTGTACCTGGAATCAACGGGCGATACTTTATTGTCCAGGCAATCAGCGGTAATGACTTAACGCTGACTGATGTGAATGGGAATCTTGTCGATTCCACGACTTGGGGAACATACTTATCAGGTGGTACAGCCTCTCGCGTCTACACAATCATCTCGCCTTATGCTGCAAGTGATTTGCAACTGCTAAAGTTTGTGCAGAGTGTTAGTCAGCTATATCTAGCTCATCCAAGCTATCCGCCAACCTCATTGAGCTTTAACTCACCAACGAACTGGACCTTTACGTCGTTGAGTTTTGCTACTACACTCGCGACGCCTGCGAATGTGGTCTTGAGTGTCAATATTCCAAATCCAGGTCAGCAAACGCCAGTGTCGAATACGACTTATGCCTATTGCGTTACCTCGGTTGACCAATCCGGGCAAGAGAGCTTGCCCGGGTTCTCGAATCAATTTACGACTGCCTTCACAACCGGCTCAGGTGATATCTCGATTGTACAGGGCACTGCGACCTTGACATGGAACGCTGTACCTGGGGCGATTGGATTTAATATCTATAAAGCTCAGGTGAATAATGGACCCGCAGGTGGTACAATTCCCACAGGCGTCGGATTTGGATTTGCTGGTAGTACTACTAGTCTTGTCAATCCTAGTTTTATCGACTCGAACATAATCCCCGACTTCACGATCCAACCGCCGCAGACCAACAATAACCCATTCGCCAACGGGAATAATCCATCATGCGTCACGTTCTTTCAGCAGCGCTCATATTGGGCGTCGTCGGCTTCAGCGCCTGCTACTTTCTGGGCCTCACAGCCTGGCGCGTTCCTAAACATGAACGAGAGCAACCCGGTCCAAGCTTCGGACTTTATCCAGGGAACTATTGTCTCTACACAGCTGAATCAGATCAAGCATATGTTACCGATGCCTGGCGGTTTGATTATGCTGACAGGTCGCAGCGCGTTTACACTATCATCGGGGCAGGGAGCCAATGCCACATTAGCTGTAACCCCACTGAATGCCACAATCACGCCACAAGCCTACAATGGGTCGAGTGACGTTGCGCCGATCGTCGTTAATGAAGATATTATGTACATTCAGGCGAAGGGCTCGATCATCCGAGACCTTGCTTATAACATCTACGCCGCGATCTACACTGGAACGGACGTCTCGATTAAGTCCAACCATCTCTTCTTCAATCATCTCATAAATTACTGGGCTTATGCCGAAGAGCCCTTCAAAATAATCTGGTCCATTCGGGACGATGGAGTTCTTTTAAGCTTCACCTATATTAAGGAGCAGCAGATTGTTGGATGGGCACGCCATGACACACAAGGTTCATACAAAGCCGTAACGACAGTTCAAGAGGGAACTGTCGATGCTACATACTTCATTGTTCAACGCCAGATTGGAGGCACTGGTGTATATATGCAATGGGTCGAGCGCCAGATGGAACGAACCTTTACTTATGGTGCCGAAGATGCTTTCTGTGTTGATGCTGGTGTTGGTTCAACTTTGTTTACTCCAACTAATCTTGGCTTAGGGGTATTTTTAGGTAATAATAGCAATGTTAATGGCTCTGCATGTACCATCCAAATCTCTGGTCCAGGAGCATCACCGTTCTCTACAACTCCAGGGCAAATCATCCGTGTTGTTGGTGGTATTATTCGCGTTACCTCTTATGCAAGTCCAACACAGGTCTCTGGCGTTATTATACAGCCATTGATATTGCCACCTGGAGCATCAGCCCAATCGTATAATCCTGGTGTGTGGAATATTGCTACTCCAGCCACTAAGTTCTTTGGTTTTTCTCACTTGATTGGCTTTTCTATCAACGTCTTAGCTGATGGGTCAGTCTATAATGGTCTCTCAGTTGCATCTGATGGGTCCATCACCCTTCCAAATGCAGCGACGAAGGTCACTGGCGGCCTTGGCTTTCAGGCACAAATGCAGACGATGCCACTCGATCTCGGTGAACCGACGGTTCAAGGAAAGCGGAAGAAGATTGGGGCATTGAACCTCAAGCTTGCGAACTCGCGCGGGCTCAAGGTTGGTCGAACATTTAACACTCTCGTGCAGATGAAGGATCAGTTCACGAATATCCCTCCAGGTACTCAAATCCCACTCATCTCTGGCGATGCTCGCGTAATAGTGGACGCGCTTTGGGACGTGCCAGGGCAGATTTGTATCCAAATCGATGATCCACTTCCGGCGTCGGTTCTCGGTGTGATTCCAGAGTATATTATTGGAGACACGCCGAAATGAGAATTGAATATAGTAGAGTTGAGTATATTGATGTGAGAACGTTTCTTGATTGGAGCACACCTGAAGATGTGATCAATAGCTATCAGGAACATATCAGTAATAGCACTGCGATTTGGGTTGGGAAGCTGGACGGAATTGATGTGGCTGCTGCCGGGCTTATCTCCACTTCGCTCTTTGCGGATCAAGCGTATGTCTGGATGTTAGGAACGAATATCAGCAAACGCAATGGTGTCCTTCTTATACTCTGGTCGCAGTTGGTGCTAAAAGAGATGCATGCCCTTTACCCACATATTGTCGGGTGGTGCCACATCGATAATGCAGCAGCGCAGAAGTGGATGAAATGGCTTGGGGCAGACTTCAACATTGGAGGGAAGTACCCCAACCATATCAGCTTTAGGATTTCACGGCCATGATGGCAATGGGTCTCATTGGCGGCGTCGTTGGTGCTATTGGCTCAATATCGCAGGGCCAATCGCAGTCAGCGATGTATCAGTATCAGGCCGAGATCGCAACGCGCAACGCTGAGATCGCGCGGCAGAACTCGACCTATGAACTGACGCTTGGTGAGCAGCAGGCCCAACAGACGGGCATGAAGACTCGGGCGCAGATCGGACAGACGCGCGCAGTGCAGGGAGCAGGGGGCCTTGATGTTAACTCTGGCACGAACATGGACGTGCAGGTTTCTGAGCGCGAGCTTGGGCTTTATGACATGGAAGTCAACCGAAGCGACGCACAGCGTAGGGCTTACAACTGGAACATTCAAGCTTACAATGCTACGGCACAAGCGGGGCTCTATCAAATGGCTGCATCCAACGCCACTACCGCTGGTACATTGGGAGCTTTCACTTCACTCCTTGGCGGATTTGGAAACACATTCGGTAAGTTCCAGCAAGCAGGAATGATCGGCATGAACACCGGCGGCTTCCTTGGTGGAATTGGGGGAGCATAAATGCCGCAAGTACCTTACCAGCCGTATACGGATAAGGTTTCGCAGGACCATCCTGCACCGCTACTTCATTTCAATATCGACCCGAATATGTTTGGGGAGAACATTGGGCGCGCGGTCTCGGCGCTTGGTGGACAGATCGGAAAGGTTGGTGATGAGCTTTGGAATCGCGCGGTTGCGTTGCAAGAATTCCAAAATGAGACAGCAGTAACTGGAGCACTAGCAACACAAGAGAAGAATAGCGCTCAACGTCGTGCAGATTACTTTAGCTCTTTGGGGCAAAATGCTGTTAATGGTTATGACGGCTTCATTGCGGCTGAAAATAAAGATAGAGAAGACATTCGGGCCGGTCTAGCAAATGACATGCAGAGGAAGATGTTCGATAGGACATCTCTCGGCGTTGTCAATCGCGCGAGCATCGCTGGAGCGTCGCATAAGGCGCAAGAACTTCGAAAGGTAGGCCAACAGAATGATATGGCAGCTATTGATGCTGCTCAGACTTCTGCGGCGTATTCAGCGAATGAAGATGAGTTTAATGGTTATCTGAAACAAATTGAAACCCGCGTTCGAAATCGTGCTACGGATCAGGGCATACTTGATGAGCCAACTGTTCAAGATCAGATCTTCAAGGCACAGAGTACGGCATATGCAAACCGAATCCAAGAGGTTGGAAAGAAGGACTCGACGCTTGGTGCACAAATGCTTGCGAATGCAATCGCTAATCGCCAGCTGCATTCAAATGACAGGGACCGTCTTGAAAATCGAATCAATACTGACCTAAATACGACTGGGTCGAGAGTTATGGCTCGAAAAAGCCTTGAGGAATCAAACGATCTTGAGGCTTACTTCCGTCAATACTTCCCTAATGCCAATCTCAATGGCCTTCACCGCGACTTTGGGCTTCGACTCTTCGATGCGTTCAGTACATATCAAAATGAAACTGGCCGTGATATCGGCGTTGCTAATTCACTTCGGAGCTCTGGATTTCGAACGAATGAAGAACAGGCAGAAATCTACGAGCGATCACAAAGGGAAGGTTTTCTTGCGGCTCCTCCAGGGCGCAGTCGTCATGAGGGAGGGCAGGCCGTGGATATCGCGCGAGGTCCTCTGCTTGATTGGCTCCATCAAAACGCTGGGCGGTTTGGGCTGGAGTTCCTTCCAGGCTGGCGTGCTGGGGAAACTTCCACTGCGTTTTCGCGTGATCCTGTACACATCCAGATGGCTCGTGGAGCAGGGGACTCGGAGCCACCACGATACAACGTCCCAGAGCGAACCTATATTGATAACGCTGAGCGTATGGCGCGGACTGCGGTGCCCAATGCGCCGCAGCCATTTGTTGACTTGACTCGTCAGAGAACGCAAAGCGATTATCGGCAACAGCGCAGCGAATACCTGAACCAACAGCTATTCAATCGTCAGGCAATTGACACTGAGATCATCAATCAACGGCCGAATTCGATCGATGAACTCTATGCAAATAATCCCAATCTACGCCAAGCGATCGACGATCTCGACCCGCGCGTGCGGATGACGATCGAGCGCGAGATTAGGACCCGAAACAATGTTCCAACAACCGATCAGAAGAACAACTTCTACCGCCTTGACGAGATGGGGAGAGATGAGCGATATATCCCACAATTCCTGGAAACCGATCTCGACGCCATGCCGGCTGGGTCGTTGACCGACGCGGATAAGCACAAGCTTCGTGATCGACAAATCAACCTAATGAACAAGACGTACGAGGCCGATCCACGATACACTCACGCCATGCGCGCGGTTCGACCATTTTTGCCGTTATCTTTGCAGAAGGACGAGCAGCAGTTCCTGATTTTTCGTGGTGCGCTGATGGAGCAAATTCAACATTGGCAGCGATTGCCTGGAAATCAAGGTAAGTATCCGACTGATGACGAGCTTAAGGGGATGGCGAGCGATCTCATCAACCCACCGCCGGCTCCAATGGTGCCAACAAAGCCTCAGACGTATGAGGAAACTGTTAAGAAGCGCGGGCAACTTGGGTACAATCCAGGTGACCTCTATCAGTTTGGTTCCACCGCGTTGGGTTGGTTTAGAGGCCGGGTAGGCGAGCTACTTGGTGAGGGTGGTCAGAAATCGATCCTCGAACGTAGCCGTAGCATCCCAAGTGAGGACTCTGATGATATCAGTGAGGACTTGAACAAACGTGGGTTGCCGGCTACTGAAGAGAACATCAAACGTCTTTGGATCGCTAAACAGCTTGACATGCTTCACAAGAAACCAGCCGGTTCATCTCCGTCAGGACCACCGTCACCATGACGAACTATTACGATTCGCTTATTCAGGATATGAGCAATGCGCAGGCGCGCTTCTCGACGATGGACCCGTCGATGAAGCCGGACAATGCTGCGCGGAGTTTCCAGCTTGAGAAGTTCTCTGGAAAGCCGGCCGAGACTATTGGCGGTGATCCACAGAAGTTCGACGATGAGTATCAGAGCCAATTGCGTCAGCAGGTGGTTGCTGGGAATCCTGATTTAACCGACTTTGTCAACGCCCATCCGCTTCATGCACAGTTAATCAAAGACGATTTGCCAGCGCTTGATCGCGTGACTTCGGTAGCTAGATCAATTGCAGAACGTCAGACTACTGATGATCGAGCCAGGAACTTTGCTGCTGACTTTAAGGCCAAGAATCCTGGCTGGGAAGATTCTTGGGATGCTATTTTAGAGGGCTTCTTTCGAGCAAGGATGGCAATTCAAAGAGGTGTATCAACGGCGGCTGGTGGTAGATCAGCAGAACAAATTACTCCATCTCGCTATGAGGAAGGATTGGGGCAAGATGTTCTGAATCTTAATCTTGGTTCCGCTTTTGCAAAAACTGCCTATCGCCTCTCGAACGCCTTTCCATCTGCACTGCCAAGCTTCCTAGTTGGTGCTGGTGTCACTGCCGCAACTGAGAATCCGCTTGCTGGCGTAGTTGCTGGTGGATTGTCAATTGGCGCGTTCTCTGGGCTTCAAACCCTTGGCGAGCAGTTCCAGAAAGAGATCGCCTCAACTCCTGAGGACCCGGAAGGAGCGTATAATCGGGCGGTGAGGACAGCCGAGATCGGTGGCGCTTTCTCTGGAATTGGTTGGGGACTATTCCCGTTCCGCTTCCTCAATGGCCCAGTCAAGTCGATCTTATTTCAGATTTTCGGTGTGCAACCAGCAGTTGGTGGCATTCATCGCATTTTAGAGGGAATGCGACTCAGCCAGGATATGAACCTCGGTCCGGGATACGTCGAAGACGTGATCGGTTCCGCGATTCCACTACTGTTGATGGAGGGTGTTGGGCGAGGAAGGTACGCGCTACGTCCTGGTACTCCATTTCGGCCTTACCGCGAAGGCGGCCCTGGATTTGAGGTTATTCCTCCAGAGGGCGAACCCCCAACACCATCGCCAGCTGGTAGGCTAGAACGTCCTGCCTCTGAAGGATTGGTTCTCGGCGAGGAAGAAGGCCCGACCGATATGACTCGGCGGGGCTTCCTGCAGGGAGCCGGGGCTGTGACCGCCCGGGCCGCATTGCCTCGACTCCCGAAGCCGGTCGATATCACCGAGGGGCTCCATCCCGACGCGATCAATTTCGCAGAGGAGTATTTCACTAATTATCGCGGAGAGCTTTATAAGCCTATTTACGATAAAGCCATGGCCGTTCAAGACAGAAGGAATATGGCTACATGGTATAGCAATATGACTCCTGATGAATGGGAGAGTAGGGCTGGCTATTGGGAGATGAATGGGCTTACTAGAGAGGATTTGATCAAGGCATATAAGGATGCGGGCACATTGATCGATCGCGGCTTTGATGGATTGCAAGCGCAGGCCCGTGCGCTTGACCGTTGGAATAGGACTAAATCTCCAATAGAGCTTTGGAATCCTCAACAGGAGCTTCAAGTCAAGGCCGAAGCCCAACAGGCCGATGAGAACAAGCAGATCATCGACTCCGCGGTTAAGGAAGGCGAGAAGACACAGATTAAGGCGATAGCACCTGAGAAGTTCAACGAGCTTATGGCCAAGCTGCCAAGCCAAGACTTACACATTCGTACTGAGGCGCTAGCTAAGCTCTACAACGAACTCGTCAAGAATCCGAATGACTACATCATGGGCTTGATTGATAAGCTTAGGTACTCCGGTGGCTATGGGGTTATATCAACGCCATCTGCTCGATATATCGCCAACATCCCCCAGGATATTCACAAGAATCTCTCCGATGACATTGCGCTCGGCGATGACATGTCGCCGAATGATGTCAAGGAGCTTGAAGGGATCAAACGCGAGCCACAGGAACACGTATTTCTCCCTGCGATTCAGGTTGGAGGCCAGGTTTTTGAAGGGAATGATCATGGCGAAGCGTACGATCAAGCAATCCAGGCGATGCAAGGCCAGGAAGTTACTCCGGAGAGCGTCCAAGAGGGGTACACTACTACACACGGCCGTTTCGTTGATCCAAGCGAAGCCCTCGCCATCGCGAAGCAAATGGGCCAGCTTCGAGCTAACGCGACCTCAGTCACAGGACTCCAAGCCGAAGATCTCCATCCAATAGGAGCAAAGGCGCAATCTGCACAACTCGGAAGGGAGATTCGAGATAGACTTATTCATACCTATGGAATGGACGAGAAGTTAGCGAAAGACTACGGAACCCTTATTGGAGCGTACTATTACCGTCGGGCCATTGACACTGGTATGAGCCCAGAGTATCTCTACGTTTCAGATGGACTGAGGTTTGGTTGGGGCGAGGACGATGCTCCAATTATTGGACAGCCGTTTCGACAGGATAACTTCCGTGTTGGTAAGGCCATGCTTACCCAGAGTCTTGAAAAGCTTATGGCGAGAAGCATGGGTGGAAGTGAATGGGTCCAAGTTCCAGAAAAGGGTGAAGGCGGAATGGGGCTGTACTGGCGGTATATGCCATCAATGCAGTCGCGCCAGGGCACGCTTCGAATGCCGAGTCGACTCACGATCGCCAATGTCAACTTCGACGAGGCAATGCGTGGGGCTGGAGCATTCACGGCCTACTTCCAGCACATCGAGGAGCTTGCGAGAGAGAAGGGAATCGACGAGATTCACCTCGAAAACATCGAGAATGACCGCCTGATTCCCTTCTATGAGAGACGAGGCTATGCGATCAAGAATGACCTTTGGGATGCTGGGCTTTCGCCGAGTATGGTAAAGACGATCTCGCGTAGGCAGCGTCAGCCTGGACAAGGCGACCGCCCGCGTACGCCGACTACATTCTTTGGTGATCTACTCAAGCAGGCCGGCTTTGATCCTCAAGGTCACTACGACGCGATTTGGAAGGAACTTCAAGATCGCAAGGACTTCCTCTACACAATGCTTAGCGATCTTCTAGAGAGTAGCAAGGATCGTGATGCCTTTTATGCCAGTCCATTTCGAAAGCAGATTAGTGATAACATTAATCGCCTTGATGCGCGGCAGGAGGAACTCGACCGCATCCTTCAAATCGCGATGCAGCCACTCGGCGCTTATGATAAGATTTGGTACAACTACGCGCAGTACATGACTCGGCAAGAGTTCCTTGAAAGCGAGACACTTTGGGGATCGAGTGCGGAGGCGGCGGAGAAGCTTGGCATTCCGCAAGCTGATGCATTTTCGGTGATTGCGAACGAGATGTTCTCTCGCATGGGCGAGCCAGCAAACATGACGCCGCAAGCCGCTCGGGTTGAGATGGCACGGCAACGTGGCATGCGGCTACTTCAACCCTCAAATCCAGCTGGTGTTCGCGGTGATATCCTGCTTAAAGTTGGTGATAACCTGATCAGGCTGTTCGAAGGTGAGTATACCACCGACACTCTTGCTCACGAGTTCTTTCATCTCTGGAGCCATAACATATTTCACGACGCAATCCGCCCTGGGGCAAGTGTTAAATCTATCGATCTCCGCGACGATATACTTGAATGGCTTGGATATAAGAGAGGACAGTTCACTGATCCTCAACAGTTAACGTATGATGATAATGAAAAGGCAGCCGATGCCGGCTTGATCTATCTTATGGAAGGCAAAGCTCCAAGCCTTGCCTTGATGAAGGTCTTCGAGAATTTCAAGGAGCGTCTAGTCGATACGTATCGTGATGCGTCGGCTCTTGGTCTTCCTATTCCTGACTCCGTCCGCAACGTCTTTGCTAAGATCATCGCGACGGATGAGGAAATGCGTCGGATGACGGAGGTAGATGTCGACAACGTCGACTTCATCCGACAGAATGCTGGCCTTAATCCGCCACCACTTCCGGATATCCCGTATCGGCTAGGTCAACAGCTTGAGGCCAAGCTCAAGAACCCAGCGTTGCGTTGGGAGATACTCGCCCAGGACCCATTGGTTCAAGAGTTCCTTGATCTTCGTTCAGCGCTAGCTCCTACCTCAACTGAAGAACAGGCGAGAAATCCAGCATGGCGAGCAGGGCGCAGGTACGTAATCGACGGAAAGGCCTATCGAGGAAACGAGGCAATCCCAAAACTGTATGAAAAGACAGCCGAATTCGCAAAAGGTCAGATTCGTCAGGAGAAAATCCTTACGGTGGTGGTCGGCCCCCCAGGCGCTGGAAAGACAACTGTTGTGAAGCCAAGGGAACTTGGCGGTTACGGCCTAGCACAAGCGCTGGGCGCGAGGGTTATCGATGTAGACGACATGCGCTCAGTAATCCCGGAGTATGCTGGTGGTGCTGGCTTGTTCGCAACGCTAGCCGAAGGCCAAGGGCTGACTCAGGAAGTTATGCTCATGGCAGTGCGGAACGGTGACAATATTATCCATCCGATAATTGGGGCCAATCCAGCGCAAGTGGTTCAAGGCATTAAGCAGCGCCTGGACTCGATGGGCTATACACTCAAGGTTCTTCATGTGGGGACTGACGCGAACACCGCCGTACGTCGTGTCATCTCACGGTTCGTTGAAACAGGCCGTATTGTTCAGCCGGAGTATGTTGCTGAAGCTACGGCGACAACGCCCGAAACTTATGAAAGGTTAAAAGTCTATGCCAACGAAGCTGCCGCCATCGATACTACTCAATTCCCACCCACCATCACAGACGGAGCAGACACCACTCTCGCCGATATCATCAGATCAGGAAGCGGAAGCCTTGCAAGCGAGGATGTATCAGGACTTCTTCCAGAAACTGGCGCCGAGCGAGGACAAGAAGGCCAAGCCCCTCAAGCGCCGAGCGTAGGGCGAAGGTTCCGCCAGGATAATCTATTTCGTAAGGCTCAGGAAGCAGAAGAGGCTTTTAGAACTATATTAAAGAATGAGGCTCCACAGTTAGATGATAAAACTATTGACTTTATTGCTACTAGTGTAAGGGCAATAGGTTCTCGAATGAGCCCAAGGCGGGCGTGGGACTATATACGACGGTCTAATACTGACTTACCAGCTAATCCTTCTGGTGACTTCTTAAGAGCGGCTGGCGAAGTAGCATCTGCGCAGGATGAGTTTGAATATTTCAGATATGGTAGAGGGGAACCTCGTCGTTTTCAACAACCACCACTTCCGCCGGGTCCACCAACCCCACCGGCGGACGGCGCAGGAGAGGGGCAGCCTCCAACCCCTACTCCTGCGCTACCCTTTACTGAAGGTGCGGCGTTCGGTCGTACCCAGCGCATGTACCGTCAGTACATGCGGATGATTCATCAACGAGATATCGAGGACGTTCAATGGAGACGGGAGAAGGCTCAGAAGATCATTGAGCGGATGAATTCAAGGGAGTGGGAGGATTACGTCATTGCACATACGCCTGAGGTCGAGGCCGAGGTTAGGTCACGTCCAGAGGTTGGGATATACGATGACTTGGTGAAGCGGAAGTTTAAGATCGGAATAGCATCGGTCGACGAAGCTACGCGGGCTCAACTTCCTGCGCATTGGTTCTCGGCAAACGGTATCGCCGCTGACGACGTCGCCCATTTCTATGGCTACGACAATGGTGATGAACTTCTTGCTGTCCTGACGACCATGCGAAGGATAACGGAGGGATTCCAGGGGAATATCATCACGCGGTTGACGAAGGCCACGGTTTATCAGAACGCGTTAGAAGCGCTCGGTCCAACGCAAGCTGATCGTCTTGATGAAGCTACGGATCATGCCCTTAGTTTAACACAGATGGAATTGATTCATGAACGTATCCTCCAACTCGGCCAGGAGATCGGCGCCGGTCTACCAATGTCAAAGGAGGCAGTCGCTTGGGGGGTAAAGGCACTCGTTGATCGGGAGAACTTTCGTCGAACTAAGGCCACAAGATATCTCCGCGAGTCTGGCCGCGAGGCACGTCAAATGGAGCAGTTTCATCTTAATGGCGATTTACGAAACGCCTTTATCCATGCGCAGGGCCAGTATGTGGCGCTGCTTAAGGCCAAACTAGCGACGGAGATCGAGAAGGATGTCAAGCGGTTGCAGAAGCTGGTAAAGACCTTCTCGAAGCGTGAGGTCACTGGTGTACAGCAAGAGTTCACGAATTGGATTCACTTCCTGTTAAATTACTCTGGCTTCCATGTTCGCGATCCAATGGATGTATGGACAGAGATTAGGTCACATGATGAACAGGATTTGAATAGATTTGTGTTAAAGAAGCAGGCCGAAGGCATTCCGATCATGATAGCGCCAGAGTTGCTTGATCCAAGCTACTTTAGGAATTATGATGATATGACTGTGCTCGAAGCGCGGCAGCTACTCAACGCCGTGCGAAGTCTTGCGAAGTCAGGCCGTGAGGTCAAGAAGATCGTAGTCTCTGGTGATAAACGCGATCTCAACGAAACGATTGATAATTTCATCGATCAAATCAACACACTTCGAGAAGACTTTGCACCAGACTATCGTCGGCGATCAGTGAAGCAGCTATCACGAACCTATCTCGCTGTACATCTTCAAATGGAGAGTTTATTTAATCGATGGGCTTATGGCAAGGCGTTTGGGGACTTTAATCTCTTCCTTCGCGATATGATCGAGGCCGCCAACTATGAGTCCTCTCTCGACGCTGAGATTGGGAATGCCTATCGGAAGCTCCCAGCGTATTCCACTTCACAGTTGAACCAAAGGGTTCAGAACAATCTTTTCAAGGACCCAAGAGAAGCCTGGACGCCGACGTCAGGTCATCCTGCTGGAACTTGGGATTGGACCAAGGCCACGACTCCTATCCCAATGTACAAGCGAAATGTCTTGGCGGTCCTACTTAACGCTGGGAATCCAGATAATCTGGAACGGCTCGCGACCGGATTTGGGTTGCAACCGCAACAGGTTATCAACTGGTTGTTCCGCGTCACGAATAAGCGGGATTGGGATTGGGCGCAGAAGCATGGCGACATCTTCGCAAAGCTCAAGGGCCTCTCTGATAAAATGTATCGTAGGCTAAACGACATCGCACCGGAGTCCGTTCCACTATTTCCGATTCAAACACCATGGGGAGTGTATAAGGGATGGTATCATCCTATAGTTCACGATAGCCTTTTCTTTGGCGACTTCCGCGAGAATCTTTCCGAAGAAGGCCTATTTGCGAAGGAATACGTCCGCGCTGGTACAGCAAACGCATATACCAAAGATCGTACGAACTATCGAGGCCCACTCGAACTCGAACTGGATGCGATCCCGGGGAGATTGCGCCAAGAGATTCACGATATCGCTTTTCGAGAGGCAGTGCTTCATACTGCAAAGGTCTTTGGTAACGCAAGGTTCAAGAACGCCGTCGCGCTTAAATACGGTCGAGAGTACGCCGACAACCTAATGCCTTGGCTTAAGTACGTGGCGAACGGCGCCGTAATGAACGACGCCGCACAGAGGACGTTTATGGTATGGGCAGACTTCGCGCGTCAAAACATCATGGGTACCTTGATCGGGTTCAACCCACGAACGGTCCAGAAGCACGCAACCACAGCGGCAGGCAATTCAATCATGGAAGTGGGAGGGAAGGATTTCCTTCGGGCGATGGCGAGTCTCTACTTGAATCCTGTCTCCGGCCTAAGCAACTGGCGCTTTGCGATGAACTCATCGCTCGAACTTCAGCGCAGACATCAACATTTTATGGAGACAGTCTCAGGCGCATTCGAAACACGCCTACCGATAAGGAGCCTACTCCCAGCAAAGCTCGATGCGATGCGGAAGTTTATTCTCCATGCTGGGACCCTGCCGGTTTCGGGATCCGATCTAGCGACAGCAGTTCCGGTATGGCTCGCCGCGTATACTCAAGTGATGGAGGGGAGAAATATTGAGTATAATGAATATCGAGCCAAACAGATGGCAAAGATTGCTGGCGAGAATAGATCATGGGAACAGATCATTAATATGAGTGGTGTTGTACCACGCCCAGGTGATGCGATCTACTTCGCTGATCGCGCAGTGCGCCGTGCTCATGGCTCTACTGCGGTTACGAATCGTCCGCCAATCATGCAAGGTGGTGCACTTCAGCAGTGGATTACGAGCTTCTATGTTTTCTTCAATCACATTGCACAACGACAATACGAGCTTGCCTGGCGTGCCCGAGTCGCGTCTGGAAAGAGTACTTCTCAGGAAGCGATCGATGGCGTACGAAAAGGAACTAGCTTTATTGCTGGGATTTTCTTCTACGTTATCTTTTTGGCAATGGTCGAGGCCTGGGTCACGCCACGAAAAGGAGAGCACCAGTATAAGCAAGACTCTTGGGCCGAGAAGGCCTGGGATGCCACAGCGGACTTGGCCCTATCGCTGTCAGCTTCGTGGGTTGGAGTCCGCGATTTCGTCCATTCTGTGCTTGGCGGCGGTGATCCAAACCTCGGACTGCTTGGAACACCAATCAGTGCTGGGCGTGATCTCTATCGTGACATCGCTGATCACAAGAGTTACGATCCAAAATCCGCTGGTAAGATCATTAAGCATGCCAATACAGCGATTGGAGTTGCTACTGGATTAAGCAACGCCGAGATCGGGAACATGATGAGGTATGTCTACGATCTCGAACATGGAAATGCCCATCCACAGAACGAGGGCGATTGGTGGAGGGGCATGACGAAGGGCGAGGAACGCCCAAGAGAGGATCGCCCGGATATGGTGGAACGGTTCCTGAGAGCAATCGGTAAAGACAAACCTTATAGATAGGAGGCAGGAATGGACTTCAAGGTACTTGCTCAATCGGCTGGGGCATACGCCGTAACCGCAGGAATGGCATGGCTCGCCAGTCGATATCACCTTACTGGTGATCAGGTAGCAGCAATCACTACAGATGTCGTTGGCCTTGGCGCAGCGGCCACCGGTATCTATCTTCACAATGCGGCGTCGAAGAATGGAGGCAGCAATGGTCATTAAACCGACAGTTGGAAGGATCGTATGGTTCTGGCGATCATATCAGCCTGACGTGGTGGATGATGCACAGCCAATGGCGGCCATTGTTGCCTATGTACATAGCGACATAATGGTCAATCTATCTGTTATCGACCACAATGGGCATCACTTCTCCAAGACCAGTGTTCGCTTACAGCAAGAAGGCAGCGATCCGCCGGCCTTTAATGAGATGTACTGCGAATGGATGCCTTATCAGATCGGTCAGGCGAAGAAACATGCGGAGGACCCGAAATGACATACGGAGAATATCGCGTCGGGATTAGCTTCAATCCAGCGGCCAACGAGCACGTCAATGAGATCAAGCGCCGGGCGGCAGATTTGATCGACTATATCCATGATTGGAGTATGTCCAACAGTGGTGAGGGCAACTTTGAAGCCGATCGTTTGGCTGGAAGAGCCATCGACACCATCGATGACGCCGCAATGCAGGCCGTCAAGGCCATAACCAAGGAGCCAATGACATGAGTGGTGAAACATACGGCTGGGCCATCAAGCAGATGCAGAATGGCAAGAGGGCACGTCGGACAGGATGGAATGGCAAGGGCATGTGGATTGCGATTCAGGTTCCAGATGAGCATTCCAAAATGACCCTTCCATATATCTATATGTCAACCGTACAGGGTGATTTGGTCCCTTGGCTTTGTAACCAGACCGATGCCCTCGCAACCGATTGGGAGATCGCAGAATGAAAAGGATCTTCGCCGCACTGGCGCTCTCGTTTCTCGGTTCTTCTGCTTGGGGGGCTGACATTCCAGCAAAAGCCCTGGCCATTCCAGCCATCACTTGCACTCCAACGACCTGTTCTGGCTGGTACTTTGGGGGTGACATCGAAGGAGCCGGCCCTCTCGCTACAGGACAGGCTGATATCACCAACGGCGCCGGACTGGGCGCTCACGTTGGGTATCAGTTCTGGAATGGAAGTTGGTTCGCTGCCTTCGAAGTGGGAGCTTCTGGCTACGTCGGTCAGACTACCTTCCAGTCAGCCGCAACTTCCCAGTCAGCCGCAACTGGCCCAGTCTCCCCAGGTAGTTGGTCAGCAACCTACCTTGCAAAAGCCGGTTATGGCTTGCAGGGGCTGCTCAACACAGGTTCAACCACGGCGCCGTCACAGGGTCTATTCGCGAACCTCAACGCGAACCTACTCTCACCATACGCTATCGTTGGCGGAAGGACGAGGGAGTTTGGTACGGGATTCGTCTCGGGCGCTGGGCTCGAATATGCAATTGGGAACGGATTTAACATCGATGTGGAATACCTTCACATCAACTATAGCACGACAGTAAACAACCTCCCAATTGGCAACGAACAAGTGGTCCGTATTCAATTAAACAAGATGTTCTAAGAGCTTCCCTTCGGGGAAGGACGCCTGACTGGCCGAGGAAGTAACCAACCCCCTTCCTCGGTCTCTTTGGGGGAATCAATGAGTGATGTGAATAGAGAACTTGATGATGCCGCTACGCGATGGCATGTGACAAAAGGGATACCCCTATCGCTAATCCTAGCCATAGCCACATTCGGCCTTGGACAAATCATGGCTGTTATGTATTGGGCTGCTGGAGTCAGCACTCGCCTAAGTGCCGTTGAGGAATATATGAAGGTAACGCAACCTCAAGCGGCACAGATCGCCGTAATCAACGAGAAGTTGACGACGCTTCAGGGTGCTGTTGGTAGGCTAGAGGGTTGGCTACATCAGAACGTGCCTCCTAAGAATGAGGTACGACCCTAAAATATCGCACACCTTTACCATCATCACTCGTGACCTGGATCATTCCAGTATCGAGCATTAGTTCAATGATGCGTTTGACCATATGAGCCGATACGTGTTGGCTGGTTATGCGCATCATCTTCTTCTCAAAGATTTCCCCTACTCCAAACGCATGGCAGAGGTCTTGCATGACCTTGGCGTCGGCTGAGATTGCGGTGTCAAAGATATATGGCATAGTCTTTTCCGCTGCGGTGAGCCATTCCAATGCTCGATTGAAGTCTTGTGGTTCTACCCGCAGTAGGTCCGATCGGTCAGCGCACGAAATCATCGACAGCTTCCACATCTGTTCTCTTCGTCGGCCACAGTAATGTTCGAGCTTGGGATGAGTCGGTCTGGGTTCGTACCCTCCTCTGTGCCATGTATTAAAAACCTCGCGATACTCATCGCTTAGCGCCATCTGACCGTTCAGGTCGAAGATCGCGTTGAGGTCATGCTCCAGGTCTTCATTTCCCTCGGTTGCCACCTCCGCAAACACGTCATCTGGTGGTGGAACCTTTCCTGAGTAGACCATGATCACCCGCGACATAAATCCTTCCTCCCAAGCCCCTGGCGGTAGGAGCTTGAGGAGTTGGGATGGTGTGGTTCCGGCAAGGATGGAGAGTTGAGGAGATTGGATTTCGATCTCGATCTTATTCACACGACGGGCTTGGGAGTAGGGTGTGGTGTTGAAGAAGACGGTCATGTTCCCAACAAGTTCGGCGGAGTATTCATGGAGTAGGGCTTGAAGATCGTCAGGGATTAGGAATAGGGAGTTGAACTCAAGCGTGTTTTTTTCGAAACCCTGATACACCGGGATGTTGCGTTTGGCTTGAGCCATTGCATCGACGAGTGACGCGCCTGTTAGAGAGATCGGACCGATGTGTAGACCTTCCAGGCCGCGTATGAAAGGAGCAATAGCACCAATGGTGACTGATTTCCCCACAGTAGGAGGACCCACCAGCATAGTGTAGGTATTAGGATACAGCTGGCGGCGAGATGTCGATATGAATACCTTCTGCTCCATCGCGGCGCCCACCGTAGCGATCGCTGCCCATAGAAGGAAGTTCTTCGGAACATTCAAGGCTTCATTGTGCTTAACGAAAGACTCGATCCACGATGGAAGTCGGCGCCGGGCGTCTCCGTTTGTCATTCCCTTTGTAACTTTTGAGCCCGAACGGGTTTGTTTTGCCATTGAACTCCCCGAAGTTCCAGCCGGTCTTTACGCCGTAAGGTATTATTAAAGATCGTTCGCCGCCGCGAAGATGAACAGGATATCTGAGGAGGGCAAGAATCTTAGGGATAAGTTCATCCTCCTGTTCCTCTGGATATTGTACAACCCAAGCGTCATGTACCTGCATGAGGAACTGGCATATGTTCGCCCACCATAATTGAAGACCACCCCTATTAACGATATCAGCCAAGCTCCCCTGAGGATCGTACGCAATTGCTTCGCGTAGAGTGGCAGGGTCATCTCGGCGGCCCCAAAATTGTCGTTTGCGAGCCATAAGTGAAACCAAAGTTCCTGTCGTTCGAAGTTCTCTTTCAACATAAGCATGCCACTCCTTGTGTCCGAAGTTTGTGAAGTAGATCGGCTGGAACTCTTCAATCAGGTCAACATCGACTTTAGCCTGTGTAGCTAAGGTTTGTGGTGTTCCGTTGTAATTGGTTCCATGACCAATTTTCTTACACATGAACCGTCGCGAATAGTGACGATAATATGGCTGTTCGGCCAACTCCTTATCGTGTTGAAGATTGCCAGTCCAGGGGAGGTTGGGCCACACCAACCTTGCCACAGTTGTATGTAGGTCTCCGGATTCGCAGGCGTCGAGGTAACGTGGATCGTCAAATAGGCTGAACTCGATAGCCCCAACCACTCGACTTTCTCCTTGTTCTGCATCGAAATACCCCATTTTCATTCCTGGATCGGCGATGAGGACGGAACGAAGTAAATCTTCGATATTCTGAAGATTTCCACCGGTTCCGAATTCTGACAGTGATGAAGATAATCGACCAGTGTTTGTACCCCCGATATTGTAAGATGATCGTATCCGCCCGTCCTTGTCAATGTCAGTGTTAAGGACACCAATCTTCTTTCCAATGTCTCGCATTGCTTCAAGGTGAGCGATAATAGGCCGGGCAATGAGATATCCTTCCATCCGCTCAAGAGCGCCTCGGTCAACCGTAACACGGCCTTGCTTTCGCATGGGTGGAATTCCAAGACGATCATAGAAGAGCTCCTTGAGTTGGTCGTTGCTGCGCCAGTTAAAGCCGATCATTCCAACGCCTTCTCGGACAATGCGTTCGAGTTGGGTTTCCAGGCCGTCCAGAATAGATATGTACTCGTCAAGAACCATTGCACGCCGTTCTTTGTCGACCAGCACTCCGCGTAGCCGCATTTCGAGCACTGGACCTTGAAGGTCTTTAGAAAAGGTGTAGGTCCCAGCCGTGTGATTATCCAACTGTGTTTGCAAGACTCCGTGCACTTCGTGGGTGACTGCGGCGTCGAGGCCATTGTATATCCACTCTCGTTCGACGGCGTTGACGTCAGTGGGTTTGATCTTGGATGTTTGGATGATCTTAGCCATTGCAACCTCAGCGTTGCTTCTTCAAGGCCCCGGTCTCTCATTTATTCTTGGCCTCCCAATTTCTCCGGCAATTGTTCGAGCAAAACCGCTGATCGGAGCGGGAAGGCTTGTATTCCTCCCCGCATTCCTCACAGATTTTGGTTGGTTGCGGGGAGTTCTTACGTGGTGCCCAGGACATCAGCATTCATTCCTTGCTTGTCTAACCCAATCCCAAACGCTTTTACCAACTATGCGTTCGATAGAGCCACAGCTTAGAAGCTGAAGTGGATGCTTTTCTATTATTGGGAAGTGTGCTATGAGCCAGCTACCTTGCTTTAGGGTTATATTCTCACAACGACGAAAGCCATTCGCTCGAAATGGCTGATCTTTATTATCAACTACCACATAACGTGTCTGTCCATGATGGTTATATATCTGACTAAGCCGGCCGATAGCGAAATGATCTCCTGGATCACCATCACTGTATTTTGTGGCAACCACGTAGTCTCCAATATCAGGCATCTAATCATCCCTCTTAGTTCCCTTCTTCCCGCGCATCTGTTTCCAGGCGCCCTCATTCGCATAAGTCGCGCCCAAGAAGCCCAAATCCTTCGTGCTTTCTGGTTGAAGCGCATGGTGCAACAACATCGTATCCTCTTCAGCGCCGGCCACTTTCACTCCGAGGGCTCGGAAGAGGAAGGCAATATCGTAGAGCCCGTTTTGGAAAAGTTTTGGGGGAGTTGGGCATTCGAGGATCCTGCGGAGAGTATCCCATACATCGCATTCAGCCTCCCTAGACGGCCAGTAATTTCCTCTAAGACGACGAGGGTCTCGGAAGGGAATGACGATGGCTCTCGTAGGGCTGGGTGCGAAACCAATGCATGTAACCTCCCTTCCAGCTGTTTCAATGTCAACAGACAGGAGGCGGCATGTCGGGAGAAAGCGAGCGAAGAACTCTTGTATGTCTTCGATAGTCGGCTCGATCCAAACTTCGCGGTAGGTGTGTTTGACATCAGGGAACTCCGATTCACGTTTGGCTTTCTCTAAATCGATTAGGAGGATTGGCCGTAGCGACCACTGCCTTAGCACTGCTGCCGGATGATATGTTGGCAGCACCTTAAAACCATGAGCGGTATGTGTGCTCTCAACGGTGGCTCCCCGGAAGCGCGATATAGCAGTCTTGCCAACCATAGCCCACAACGCCGTATTGCCCAACGCAATAACCACGTTGGGATCAATGTCCAAAAGCTCTTCGGCAAGACGATCTAGCTCCGATTGGAATTGCCTGTCGAGGTACTTACCAGGACGTATAGCAGGGTAGCCCACAACGCCACCAGGTTTTCCGCCACATAGACTTTCGATATCGTTCCCTGGAGGGTGAAGATTGAGTACGTTAGAAAGATAGCACTCAGCACGATGAAGCCCCACCGACTCCAGGGCTTTCGTGAGGAAGTATCCCGACGCACCCACAAAGGGAACACGTTCGCGAGCCTCCTCCGCGCCCCAGGCCTCTCCGAGAATGAAGATGGCATTTTTCATTTCCTTCTAGTCCCCACGTGGCGGGATTACGACGTATGGCATGCCCATGACTTCACGAAATATATCTAGAAAAGGACGTTTCGCTCGTCCTATCAAGCATGACATTTCGTCGCGCAGTGCTTTCTGTGTTTCTGGCCTCTCCCATGGCATTTTCATTCCTTTCGCTCCAGTTGGTTAATTACAAACTCAAGCTCATGGTCGTGACAGTCGATTAACCATCTAATTAGCTGCAACTTGAGCTGTTTCTTATCTCTCTCGTGCCAAAAGTCGATGACCATTTGTAAATCTTCCGGCATATTTGCCTCCATTAGAATGGGGCGAGCCGAAGCCCGCCCCATAGGTTTAATTATTCATCATCATCGCTGCCGAATCTCGTGAAGCTCTCGACGTTCGCGTAGATACGATCGTTGCGCCCGGCGCTGTGCTTGACGTGACCGATGACTTGGCAGTTCGGTAGCTCGTTGATGGTCTGGGCTGGAGTCTTCCCGGTTGGGTCGACACCGCAGGCTTCGGTGAACTCCTTGAGCCGATAGATCGCGTCTTCGGTGAGGTAGAATGTCGTCCGCATGACTCGGGGGTTGCCATCCTTGTCACGAAGGCCACCATACTCCTCAAGGGCCTCCTCATCCACGTCCTCCAACGCCTGGATCGGTTGGAGGGTGAATTCATAATATTCCGTGCCCTTCTTTGTGGACTTGTCATGGCGCGGTAGGCCTTTGACAACGAAGAGGTAGGAACCGACCGGCATAGCCTTTGGTGCCTCGACGTCGTCCCAGGATTTGTTCATAATGTTTGAAAAGGAGGGTGAGTTCATGAGTTCAGTGCTCCATTCTTCGCGTGTTGAAGTTCATCGATCAGCTCGGCGATGTGCTGATCGACCTGTTCCTTAAACTTAAGGAACCGGCGTTCCGTCGCTGGATGTGGTGATGGTTCCCCGACGGCGCCCGCGACGTTCTCAAGGTTGCTCTTGATATTGAGGGCGATGTTGTAGTAATATTCGAGTTGCTTGATCAACTCGTAGACTTCGGGAAGGTCTCTCACGTGTAATCTACCTCGCATTCTGCACATTCAGTGTCGTGGATTTTGGCGATTGACCATTGACCATGCTCATATGCATAGTCTTTTGCTTGTATCTCAGAAGTAACTCCTTCTGGAATTTCGACGGTCTTGATCATAGTTACCTGCATCCATTGGGTGACGGTTACCTTCATGTGCGTAGTGCCTCGAATATCTTGGCCATGCCATCTTCGATGTTGAAGTCCTTGTCGAGATCGAACGGCTTGGCATTGGCGAGATCAAACATTGGCGATGATTTGGTCTCGATCTTTGGTACACCTCCTTTTCTTGTGAACCGGACGTAGTTGTTGAAGTAGGTCGGAATCTTCGGCGATAGCTTCTGCCCTACAGAAACTGGATAGCCTTTCTTCGTGCCATCCATGTTGTCTTGATAATTGACGTGAGCGATCACGATCAGGTTCGTGCGGAACGTCTCGCCTGTCAGAAGTGCCAGCATGTTCTCAATCGCGTCTTGCGAGTCGCCATAGACGGCTCGCATGTCGTAATCGCCAGATTTGCCGCGTGGCGTAAGCGGCTCGCGATGATCGAAGGCGGCGTCGGACATGAAGGTGAGAGAGTCGATGACGCAGATTGTATCTGGCCCCCACTCAGCTGGGACTCCAAGGTCGATTTCTTTGTCATCTTTCTTATACTTCCATCGATCGAGCATCTTGAGCCCATTGGCGAAGGCAGTCGGCGTGCCTTTGATCACGGACTCGTTGTTGATCCAAACGCGCTTATCGCGTAGGGTGCGGTAGTCGACGTTCGCAAGCTTAGACTTATCGACTCGACTGATGGCTTGACGTAGAATGTCGAGTCCGTTGTCGTAGTCGAGGATGCGGAGTTTGTAGCCAGCAAGAGCTAGACTGGCTAGGCTTCCGGTTTTGCCGGTTTTGCTGTCTCCGATGACGAGGAGCTTGGTGAAGTCGCGGGATTGGTGGTCTTCAAGGCTTGGCATTATTCGTTATCTCCAATATCAAGCGAACTTTAGCATTAGGTTCCACATAGAAGCCATCTGGAATCTCGAAGCTAATGCTACCGCTACCAAGATCAACCACCAAACTGCCATCAAAGGCATATGTTGCCTTTTTTACCACATATAGTAGACTTATTCCTAACGGGGATTCAATGGGTTCCATAGTTCCTCCCTTTTCATCTCTCCATGAAGGAAGCGATTGCGAACGCTTGGGGATTTCGAGCAAATCTTCCTGAATTCACATCCTCCATACTTGTCACACGAAGTTAGGTTCATAGGCCAATAGTCTTCGAGGGCGTAGACCTCGGCCTGACGAAGCCAGATTTGAAGCTCTTCAAGCCACTCTTCGAGTTGCTCTTCGGTGCGATAGGTGAAAGACCGAACAGGTTTCGGTGCCTGGGTCGAAACCTGCATTGCATCGACGATTACTCCACGGATCGGGCTCTTGAGCAGGACCTTGGCGGCCAAGTTGTAAGCTGACATTTGGTCATCGAGGTCGAACTTGTCGAAATAGTACGACCCAGGAGTAGAGCTTGTAGTTTTCCGGTCCATGACATAGAGATCGTCATTATAGTTAACGACCCTATCCAGATAACCACAAAGATGGTAAGGCTGCCCTGGTTCCTCATTGTGCAGTCCTAAGTTTGGCCCGAAACTCAAAGGGAAGTTGAAGTTGAGTTCAACCGCAGGATCGCCATTTTGTAGGATGTACGTCTGCGCCGGGTCCGGGTGGTAATGATCGATATACCACTCGATACACTTAATAAGATTAGGCTTGCTCTTGACCTCCTCGCTCTTTGTCTGGGGCTCTGGTTCCCAATTCTTGATACGTTCCAAAGTGCTTCGAAGGGTGAAGTGTAAAGCTTGGACATGAGAGTGACCTCTTGCGAGGTGACGGTCGTAATCCTCCAGCCCCTTGTGAAACTCGTTGCCCCAGCGAATGTGGATACCACTGTCACCAGTCCAGCCCAAGATATACCGATATTGATAGTATCGAGGGCATCGTTTGAAGGCTGAGATGCAGGTTGCATCCCAAGCCCAGCGGATTTGAGTACCTTCAATGAAGCCTTCAGTGCTTTTCATTGCTCTCACTTGACCTCGAAACAAAGACGGCCTCGTAATTTTCCATTATCTCCTTCATTACCAGGGTTAATTTTTCCATGTCAGCTTGGTCCCTTTTATAACGTTCAGCAAACATCTTAGCCGCCATTGTGATTAAGCAAAACCCCTCAAGTGGAGTTTTGCTCATGGTTATAGCCATTTGAACGAGCACTTCGATCTTTGATCCCTCAAGCACAGTATCTTCCATTTTAGCCTCTTCGTGTTATCTTGCCGGTTTCGGGTTTGATCCCAAGAACCTTGACGAGATCGACGTCAGAGCCCTCTTTCTTGGGCTTAACGCCGGATTGGATGCTAGCGCGAGACTGCCGAAGGAACGTGATGATCTTCACCATATCGTCTTCGGTTACGTCCTGTGGCGCACGGTTCAGCGCTTCGATAACGGGGTCTTCTTTCATACGTCATCCTCGTACATTGTCAATTTCACTAAGCCCCACCAGTACAAGAATAACACACACACACACACACCAATAATAATCCAAAACATATTCACTCCTCCATTGGTTCATACTCACCATCCGTCTTAACCGCTCGGCCCCGAAGCACCCAAACCCTATCGAGCGAGACGTGGATGGTGAATTGGTACAACTCCGGACGGTTAAGGTCGAGGCGTACCTCGACTAGATCGTTGAGGACTTGGACGGGAGAGTCGGTTTGAACGGCTACACCAACCGACTGGCCCTCGGCTTCTTTCCAAATGTCCTCAATCTGCTGTCTGGTCCATTTCATCAGGTTCTTCCTCCGTGCCTGGAGGTGGGATGTCCTCTATCTCAACGTCTTCGATGATTGCCTTCTCCAGCCGACAGTACCATCTATCACCCGCCACGTTGTACTCGATCCTAATAACGATCGCTGAGTATTCAGACCGCCCGTACATTGGGTGCAACGGATCGTCTCGGTAAATGCGGCGGTTAAGCTCGCGATCTAGCTGGCGGGCCTTGTTGAGTCGGAAGCGAAGATCGAAACACTTTGCCTCCGACTCGCGATAGACCAGTATGCCGCGCTCTGAAGCAAGGGCTCGATCGAAGATTTCATACTCAGTCGCGTATGCGGCGCGATCGATCGAGACTGCCATTAAATGAATCCTTTCTCTTGGGCTAGCCAAACAGGTATTGTGAAGGTGCCATCGCCGTTGTCTTCAACGAACTGCTTAGGCACCCATTCCGTTACCTTACCGTCGAAGAGCCGGATGGCCTTTTCGGTTTGTCCACAGACGGTCGCTTCGATATCAGTAAGTTCCTTGCGAACCGGAACCATGTTTGCTCCTTGCGTCATGTTCTGCGACGATGCGATTGATGGCCTCCTCACCGAGACGGTTAGATTCCTCCAAGCGCTTGGCATAGTCTGCCTGCGCTTGCTTCAACTCCTCTGATGTTCGATACTCTACGGAGGTCGGTGGAACCTCGGGCTTGACGAACATTGGATCGAGCTTGGCAATAATGCGACCCATTGCCTGGTTCTGGATCGCAAGCCGTTTGTTGAGCTCATGGACCTCACCCCAAAGCGCTACGATCTGCTCATCGAGAAACTCCCTATCACCGTCGAGATCGAGGTTTCGTCGTATCCAGGAGAAAATCATCCTTATCACTCCAGTTGTATGAGGGATCGCGATCCCTAGTTGGATTTAACCCAGCGCAGGACATACTGCGCCTGCTGGTCGGAGCTGTTCATTTCGGCTCCGAAAGAAGAAACTTGCGCCGGATGTGCGGCAACTTGGTCTGTACAGCTTCGTCCAGATCACAGTGCAACGCTGTGGCCAGCAGCTCCAGATAGACCCGAATGTCGGCCAGCTCGGCATGCACTGCCGGATCGACTTCAGGCAACGGCACAGCATCGCCGCGCCAGTGCTTCTTGAGCATGTTGGCCAGTTCGCCGGCTTCGCCGCACAGCGCCAACGCAAGGAAACGGATATCCTCGTATGTCCACGGACGAATACCGGTCTTTTTGATGGCCTGCTCGTGGATACGCAGGATTTCAGCTTTCCACTCTGGTTTCATTTCGGGGCCCCTCTTGTGCGGGCATTGCATCTTGCTGACCGGGCACCAGATCGCGCAGGAAGTCGTTGGGATCAAAGTAGCCGGCGCGGAAGAGGAGTTGAGCGAAGTCGGTTGGTGTTGCATCTATGCATCGGGTGGTTGCCAGTTCAGCGTACTCGCCCGCTTCGACTTGACTCATACCAGAGTCCAAGGCGCGCTGCGCAAGTTCCTCGCGGTTCTGGTAGCCGAGGAACATCTGTGAAGGAGGCTCATCAGTCATGGCCAGAGTCCTTTCTCCCAACCAGAGTTCCACCAAGCGATGATTTTCTTGATAAGCTCACGCATGGGTCAACACCTTCCACGTCCATGTAGTCGTCTTCGGGGTCGTCATTGATCATGATATATAAACTCCGTCCAGATCAATTTCAGTGTACTCATTCGCGCTACGTGTCTGGATAACGTACCGCAAATTCAAATCCTGTTCTTCTCCACCCAATCTCCATGGGTCGAGATGGTATACGTGTTCCCATTCAAGGCCCTTAGCCTTATGGCCTGTCGTGAGGTGAATGCGGCCATTCTGTCGAAACAGATGCTCAACATGAGCAATAGCCGCACCAAGGGTCGATCCGAGGTTCGCGAAGACGCGGAGGCAGTCCGCAGTGTCAGCCGACGTTTTAGAATCGCTTCGTTTAACTTCCCAGCTTTCAATGGCGCTGAGAACTGAGGGTCGCTCCATACTCTCGTCCCCAAAACGCTTAAGGATTCCAAGTAGTTTTGGCCCAATATCTGTTCCTGCCATTGACACAGACCGTCCAGCAGACAGGAGACGTATAGCGCATCGAAAGAGAGGCGCATTGTTTCGGCATATGATCGCGCTATTTTCAGCAATCTCTCCTGTTCCCAAAGACGTAAGCGTTCGAACGACACCTCCTGAGTTAAGTGCCTGAAAGCCTGGGGCTCGCCAGCGAGCGTTTTCCACGATGGCGGAGGGACATCGGAAGGACACTGAAAGTCTTCGTGTGTCCATTTCGTGGGCCATGAGTTGTCGTGCCATGCCGTCACGCATCGCTCCTCTGAAACCATAGATTGATTGGTAAGGATCGCCAACCGCGATCAGACGGTTGCCTTTGACGAGCTTCCGCACCATTTCGTGATTGATTGGGGAAAGGTCTTGGTCTTCGTCAACCATAACGAGGGGGTAGCGGGGGAAGGCACCACCAAACAGCGTGGGCATGTAGAGTTGATCGTTGAAGTCCAGGTTGCCCTTATACGCTTGGTCGATCGAGGCGCGAAGGATAGTATCAACTGCGGCGGCAGTGACAGGGGAAAGGCCGTCTTCGAGACAATCGAAGAACTCGTCCTCGTCCATTAAACGTTTCTCCCATGACCTCACACCTTCGGGGATGAAACCAAAGGCTTTCGCGAGATCAACGGCGGTTTTCACGTCATCGTAATACTCCCAAAGGAGGGCCTGAGTGTCCTTTGAACGAGTATCGGCATAGGCTTTGAAAAGGCTGAGGGTTTTCTTGGGGTCAAGCGTGATCTTGGCACTTATCGTGTTGGCCCAAACCCGATGGCCGATTGAGTTGATGGTTCGGCAGTCGGTTGTGGTGCGAACCTTCGGCTTGCCGGTTTTCTGGTCAACCTTCTGCATCTCCTCTACAACACGCTTATTGAACGCAATGTAGAGGCGTTGCTTGACTGGCAAGGCGTAGTCGATCATGGACAGGGTTGCAGACTTCCCGGTCCCGGCATAGGCCGTGATTTGCAGGTTGCCATTTTCCTTCGCCCGATCAACGATTGAGACTTGTTCTTCAGTTGGTTCCATGGCTACTCCTTGCGGCCGCGAAGCGTGGATCACAAGCCCACTCCGCGAGTTGTTCCTGAGACACCGTTACCTCGCATATGACCTTGTCGCCGTCATACCAGATGATGTGCATATTTGAGCAGTGACCACAGAACATACGGAGCGAACGGGTTGCCCTCGGTGGGTGTCGTTCTGGGTCGTGCGGACCTGTTTCAAACATGTGGCTCATGACACTATGATCTTTCCTCGTTTCTGGGTTGCTAGCTTTGTAACCATGTTGGTGGTCTTCTCAAGCATCTGGCCTACAGCAAGGAAGCCCTGTCCCCGCGTCCAGTCATCGTTAGCTTTCGAGTTGTGGCCTATGGCGTAGGCCGCTTCAGAGGCAAGCCGAAGGTATTCAACGAGTTGGGAGTAAGTCTCACCCTCGCTGAATTGTCCGGCTTTGGTTTCGTATTTGAGGCGGGTCATGCCCTTCTACGCTCCTTTGAGACGGGTTGAATGTTGAGAATTTTGATGAGGTTGGGGCCAGACGCAGCCTCGCGATGGACATAGCGTAGGGTTTCATGCCATGCCTCGTTTTCAATCCGCTGTATCGCGTCGAGCATAGCGAAACGTGGGGTTGAGCCTGTGGCCTGTATCCAGTAATCATCGGTGTAGACATAGGCGAGCCACAGACCCTCCTTCTCAATGAGGGACTTTAACCGCCATTCGTCTGGAAGGTCAGGAAGTTCCATGTCATTCCTCCAAAGACGCATCATATTCCTGTTCAGCGTGCCACCCTTGAACACCTACAGGATAAACAACATAACTTTCCCAAGGCATGGCCAAAACATCGTCTCGAAGCTTGCCTTTAACAATAGCCTCGACATTCCACACGATCGGTTCTGAAAAATCCCATCCCATCATGCGCGCCTTTTCATTGTGGCCACTCTTTCCTCAACTTTCTCGCCCATGTAGGCTTTCGCCCACTGGATCAACGGCCGTTCAAGATTGGGTTGCCCGATACCGGTGCAGAACGCCCACATTTGTTCAATGTTCATCTTGCGGAGCAAGGCGGCTAGTTCGTGGAGCGGGTCGCCGAGAGACACCTCTAAGGCCGCGATTAGATCGGGGCTGGGTTCGGTTTCGACCTCGGTGGGCGGTGGGGGTAGCTCTACTACCGCCGAGCGACGTAGAGGTGCTCCAAACGGCTTGGCATCGATTTCTATCGGAAGTGGTAAACGGTCCATAACACACCTTTCTGCCCCCTTTCTCAGCGTAACAAAGTAGTATAGCACACTTTGGTCCGAAAGTCAAGTGAAAAGTTCACCGATTTTCGCCAAATCAAGGGCAATTAGGGCAAACGAAAGGGGTCGCTGATCGGGCGACCCCTTAGGTAACACAAAACTGTTTGGTTGGACTTTAGCTGGTTTTGCTCTTATGTTGCCTCAACCACGTGATGTTACATATTGCCGAGCAGAAGCTGGATGTCGTGGACACGGGTAGCGAAGTTTCGCAGCTTGGCCTGTGCCTCTTCCAGTTCCTTCTTAACGTCGTCTCGTTCCTTCCGCAGTTTGGCCGCGATAGCGTTGCCATCCGTGACAAGCTTCTCGATTTCGACCTTATACTCCCCAATCTTCTCGTTGAGAGTTGCGACCTCGCCAATAAGCCGGAGGTTTTCCGCCACGTCGGCCTCCTGCTTACTCTTAAGGGCGGCGTTCTCGACGATCAGGTTCGCGTTCTCGTTCAACGCATTGATGCGCTGGTTGTTGACGTTCTCGTAGTCTCGACGTGACGCTTCAAGGATCGCGTTGGCCGTGGTCACCTCCGAGCGAAGTTCTTCAATTGCTGGTTTGATGGCTTCGGCGAGAGCGTTGGCAACAGGGCCAAGAACGCGTTCCATAAGCATAGCAACCTCAAGATTGTCGGTGTTGATCGTGAGCTTGATATCGAAAGACATGGTTCACTCCATTGTGTGGGATTGGGTATCACCTAGCTAGCTAGACCTGATATGGTGATCCCAATCCCGTTTGTCAAGGGGCGCTTACGCCCAAAGACTTAGCTGTTGACTCCATGGGCGGGGTTGCGAGGCTTGGCCTTGACCGGTGGTGCCTTGGGCGCGGTCTTGCCTTCGGCCTTGGCCTTGGCCACCTTGGACTTTTCGGCCCTGGCGGTTTCTGCCTTTTTCACCAGCTTGGCGTCGGGCTGCGGCATGAAGTCGATGCCCTTGGTTGGGTTCACGGCAGCCTTGGCCAGACTGTCGCGAGCGGCCGCATACCACGTATCCTGATCGTTGGAGATGTACGCTTCGGCGGTACGCGTCCATTCCGCCGCCGAGATCGTGGAAAGCTTGGTGCGTGCCGCACGATCTTCGATCAGTTCGTTCTGAGCCTTGACCTGTTCGCGAGCGTACTTCTTTGCCAGACGAACGGCCTCGGTATGGATCGGGTCAGACTTCTTGGCGGAAGCCGACTTGCCCATGCCGACGATGCGGGTCTTGCCTTCAAGCGCCATCGTCTTCTGCTTCTCAGCAGCCTCCATGATGGCGGTTTCGTAAGCGGCGGCGCTGGCGAACGTCTCCCGCTTGATGGTAGTCATTCCACGGTTCATCAACGCCTTGAGGCCAAGGTACATCGCGTACGTGTAGACCTCGTCGGGGAGTGAACCTTCGTCCGTTGAGATGGTTACAAACTTTCCCTTCGCTTTCGCTATCGGGATTCGGTATTCAGGCATGTTTTACTCCGTTTAGGCAGTTTAAGGTCTTGCCTGGGACTACAGCCCTGTGCACCGGACCGCCAGCGGGATTGCTGGGCAGTGAGGGCGCGAACGCCCTCACCACTCAACAATCAGCTTTCGCCGGGTGGGCGGGTAGCAGGAAGTTCGGGTTCGGGCTTTGGCTCTGGTTGTGGTGGAAAGTCCTCCGGCCTCGTTGGAAGGATTGGAAACGGTAGGTCAGGGGATTTGTGTGGGTCGTTTTCTGGATCACCCATTAGTACCACCTTTGATTTGGGCACTCTCGCCCGCTGGCGTAAACGCCTCGGATTTTGTCAAGCCAAGCGGCGGTGCCTGACAGGAGTTTGTCTGGATCGCCGGTGTAGGGCGCACGCGCCATGTGGTCGTCGGTTCCATGAGGAACGATTTGGCCACAGGGAGGCAAGGCCCCGGAGCGGTTGCCTTCGAAGAAGAACTCATTCATGCTTTCTTCTCTTTTTGTGCAGCAAGAACTGCTCTTGCCGCGCGTTCGAACTCATGTCTTGAGATCATGCTCGATTTGATACCTTTTCTTTTAAGTATGTTCCTGATAGCTGCTTTTGCCTGCTCTAGAGTTCGGGGTTTCATTGGTCGTTCCTTTGTCCCTACCCACTCAATATAGCGGGTAGGGAGCGGTTTGTCAATGCGCAAATTGTCACACGTCTCTGGGTTGTACCCTACAACCTAGAGTTTTATCGGCGATCAGGCTTTCTTTGTTGGAAAAGCCAAACGGCTATCCAACAGATTGCCGCGAGAATGCCACATATAAGATTGCTCTTGTTCATCGGATTTTGGTGACCTTTTGATCCTGCGCCATCTCGATTAGCGCTCTGTGAATTTCCTCCCCGACAGCTTCGATCTTGTCCATTGGAATGGTCAAGTCACCGAGAGGGCCGAAGGTTCGCACGCGAATGCACGGAGTTGCCTTGCGCGTGAAAGGTAAATGATCCATTTCGTCAACGCCAAGAAGTTCCGAGAGGCGTTGCGCGTCCTCGCCATCGTACGCGTCGATGGTTTGCATGAGTCTGCTACGTGGATGCTCCTTGTAATGGGTTTCGATCTTGACGACGTATTTCATTTGCGTTGTCTCCTCTTCCAAGCGTAACGCCTGGGCAGTGGGGTGAGTAATCACCCCACCACTCAATCGTCAAAGCTTCTTGAATTGGTTCACAGCGTACTCGGCTGCTTCACGTGTGAACCAATCCTGTCCCGACTTGCCTTCGCCTCGCTTCACTTCGAGCTTGTGTTCCTCGCTGTATTTCCGTGCGATGTGTTTGACAACGTAGGTTTGCTCGATGTTGGCTGTGGTTCCAGCCATTTGCGCAAGACTCTGCGTTGACACCAAATCAGGCCCGGTCTTGGCCCGACGTGGTGTCTTCGCGAGTTGTTCACGCAAATCGCCGAGAGCTTGTTCTTGTGCAGTCACTCGGCGTTGAAGTTCTTCGATCGCTTCGATTGCGCTTCGAGCGAAGATTACCAACGCATGGATTTTATCATTGACATTCTGTGCCTTTGCGAGTTGTTCGGCGAGTTTGGTTTTAGGTTCTTGAAACTCCATGTTTGCCTCCATCCAGCCAGAGGGCTGGGCAATGGGGCCAGTTACGGCCCCATCACTCAACTCATAGACCAATGCAATACCATTCGCGAGGTAATGCTGGGGCGTGATCCCAATCCACGGTAACGCGCCCGTTAGTGGACACTTTTAGCGTAAACTTGCGAAGATTTTTCACAAGTTCATTCCAACGCTCTTGATTTACCATGAAAGGTGGAAAGTAGTTGCCCTTTCCTGATGTGTGTTGATATTCGGACACCTCGTGGACCCATCGGGAAGATGCAGAGCAGTCTTGCTGTTCTAGCTGATTTATGATGTGATCTTTTATCTTCCTGATGTTTCCATCTGAAATCCTCGCGTCAGTTGTGTTTATTGCATCTCCAAGGCCGAACACTTCATCCCAGTCTTCCATAGTTGCCTCCACTCCTTTTGTCCTGCCAATGGGCAGGCTGGGGGAGTGCTTCGGCACTCCCCGCGTCTGCTCACTCAACGCTTATGTGCTCAATCCTCGTCACGACGAGAGGAAATAGTGTGCTTGTCGAGGGAACGCTTCGAATAGTGCGAAGTCCGGCTTTCCATTTCCGCCGTCTCGAAGATAACCTCTGCTCCATCTGCAATGGCGTTGTTGAGCGCCCTGCGGTTCTGTACCCAATCGCTGATCTCTTGGGTAAGGACCGCGTTGCGGTGCGTGCCATCGTCGGCGTTAGTGCTCTTGAGTTCGTATCGAACCGTCATCGTTACCATAACAGTCATTTTGGTCACTCCTTGCCCCCACCTTATACATATGGGGATTGTGCGACGATTTGTCAAGGGGTGCGACGATTTGTCGCACCCCTACGACGATCACTCGACTACGGTGATGGCGGAAGTGACCATGAACGAGGAAACGAGACGATCACCTGCTGCCGTCCACAGTTGCCACTCCGAGTTCTGCCAGCGCCATGCGTCACGCGTGAGGAGACGCTTACAGTAGTCGATGGCCATTGTCTCATTGGCCATCTCGAACGTGGTCTCCCATGCTGTGCCTATGCCAGCATTTGATAGACTAAGGGTATATTTCATTTGTACTCCTCCCCAAACATTGCCCTCATCATTTGCTCCATTTGGATATCCATGAACTCCCTTTCGGCCTCCTGATCGGGAAATCGGCTCACATTGCGGACATTCTCTCCACACTTTGGGCAGTCATGCGCGGCGTTGTACTCCTCCTCGCTCTTCTCGAAAACGCTCTGCTCATGACCCCATTCGTGACCATGAGCGCATTTGTGAAAGTGATAACCTGCCATTGTCTTTACTCCTTAGTTTGAGAGAGAAGGGCGCTTACGCGCCCAACTCCACACTCTGCGTTCCATTCCGTCGAACGAGCGCCGTAGTCGTGAGCGGCGTGCGCTTGGCAACCTTGGCTTGCTCTTTCAGCTTGCGCGCGGCGAGCTTCGCCTCTGCCTCTGCGGCCTTGGCTGCCTTCTTCTCTGCCCTCGCCTCAGCGGCTTTAATCTTTGCCGCCTTCGCGTCAACCTTGGCTTGCGCCTTCCCTGCGCGAATTTCGTTGGCTTCTTCGTTCAAAGCCTCGATCTCAGCCTTGATCTTGCGTTCTGCGGCCTTGAACGCGGCGCGCAACTCCCGAAGCGTTTCGTTCTTTGCCTTCTTCTCTGCCGCAACCTGCTTGATCAAACGTCCCATGATCTTCACTCCGTTGACTTCCTGAATATAGGGCTTGGCGAGCCGTTCGTCAAGCCCTCGCTCGATCACTCTTTCGTGAGCGTCTTGACCTTGCGTGCGTCACGCCTTGCCTTCACTATCACATAAATGTGCTTGCTCGCATTGAACGCATAGCCTCCCGCGAACGTGGCCGATCCCGTCCAGATGTGGTCTGAAAAACTCCAGGCCATTTCTGCGGCCCAATGCAATGCGTGCTCCATGCTCTCGCCTCCTTGCTTCTACCTCACTAATATAGGGCCGATTGGCGCAGCCGTCAACTCACGATCGATCACAAAGTGATCACGCTTTCGTGATCAGCCCCTGATTACCCTTGATTACCCCTCGATTGCCTTGATTGTAGCCGCTCTCTTTGGTGGCGGGATAGGGGGAGAGAGTGTGTAAGAGAGATTTTTTTTTTTCTACATATAGGGACCCCCCCCCTTCCCGCTGGAATCCGACAGATATCAAGGCTATCAAAGGGCATCAAGGGCAACCAGGGGCGGAAGCACACGCGAGGAAGGACTCGCCCCGAAGGATTCGCCGATTCCTGCAAGCCTTTGGCCTTGATTGCCTTTGGCGCGGCCTTGGGAGGTTTCGATTGCACTCGGAGCGCGAACTTTCGCAAGGATTCCCGCTCCGCGAGTGGCCTCGACCCACCCCGGGGGGCCAAAAGCCGGCGTTCGCCGGGTCCCGGAGGACTCACCGACAAAATATTTCGCCAAAATCACTTCAACCCTGGGTTGCAGATACAACTCCTGATTGTGTGGCAAATTGCCACACCCACGCCAAGCGGAACGATTTCGCTTGACATTCGCCTTGATCCATGGGACAATTGAAGAGAATGGAGAATTGTATGAGCAATTGGGGAACCATCGGCCACAACATCAACGCCAAGGCTTTGCGGGATAAGCATGCGCGCGGCAAGGCCGAGGAGCGGCATGCGATTGAAACGGCGTTGAGAATCGGAGCGGCATCGACGACCCTTGCGTCTCGGCCGATCACTCTCGCGAAGGTGGCTTGGCTCGATCGAAGCGTTGAGTTCGAGCGCGCGTATGAGGCGAAGTATGGAAATCTTCAGCGTCGACCCGATCGAAAAGGCGCCGCGAGGTCGTCCTAAGGGATCGGTCGCGAGCATTAGGGAAGTCCACCACACGGTGGCGCAACTCTATGCTCGTGGGGCCAAGCCGACAGAAATCGGCGCCATGATCAACCGAACCGGCCAGACCATTCGGAATTGGCTGGCGACGCCTGCTATGGCCGAGCTTGTCGCTCAATACGCTGGTGAATTCAACATCGAGCTTGTGAGCGAGGTCGACTACAACACCAACCTCAAACGCCACAATCGCACGGCCGCAGATGAGGAAATCGCTCGAAGGCTAGCCGAGGCTCCACAGGATATCCCACTCCGCGATCTCGTGAAGATTTCAGCTGACGCGTCTGACCGCACCGGCCTCGCCCGACAAGAAACCAAGGTCAACCTCAACATGAACCTCGGCGACAAGCTTGAGAGGGCAAGCGAGCGAGTCAAGGCCGTGAAGGAAGCTAGAGCCGTGGGTGGGCATGACAACGTCGTGAAGATGATTCGGAGGGCATGATGAACGATGACGCCCTCATCTCCTGGTTGGCCTCAGTCTCGGACGATCCAGTCTCGTTCGCGTACTCGGCTTTTCCGTGGGGTGAGGGCGTGCTCGCGAATTCCTTTGGCCCAGAAGAGTGGCAGCTTCGACTCCTTGAGGCTGTTCGAGATGGCCTGATCGATATCAACACAGCCATTCGGCTCGCAACCGCTTCCGGTCACGGTGTTGGGAAGTCGGCGTTGTGTTCGATCCTCATTCTTTGGGCTCTTTCGACCATGGTCGATACACGTGGCGTGGTCACCGCCAACACTGAGTCCCAGCTTCGCACGAAGACTTGGGCCGAGCTCGGTCGGTGGTATAACCTATTCATTGCCCGCCATCTCTTCAAACTGACCCCAACGGCGATCTATTCCGTCGACAAAGATCGCGAACGGACTTGGCGGATCGATATGGTGCCATGGTCCGAGCGCAACACCGAGGCCTTTCAAGGACTACACAACCATGGGCGTCGCCTGATCCTGGTCTTTGACGAGGCCTCGGCCATTCCGGACATCATCTGGGAAGTGGCTGAAGGAGCCATGACCGATGCCGATACGCAGATCATCTGGGCCGTGTTTGGTAACCCAACACGTAACACAGGGCATTTCAAGAAGTGTTTTGACGCATCATCCGAGTGGTTCCAAACTCGTGTGGATTCGCGACAAGTCAGCTTCACCAACAAAAAGCAAATCGAAAAATGGGTCAAGGAGTTCGGCGGCGAGGACTCCGACTTCTTCCGTATCAGAGTCAAGGGCGAGTTCCCTCGCGTTGGTGAGATGGAGTTCTTCAATGGTACGGAGATTGACGAGGCAATGGCCAGGGAGCCTGACTATCCTTTTGGTGCTCTGGTGCTTGGTGTTGATGTGGCAAGGTTTGGTTCGAATTTTAGCGTTATCTATCCTCGCCGTGGTCGCGACGCTGCTTCTATTCCTCGCCGGCGGCATCAGGGGATTTCGACGGTCGAACTCGCCACCCAAGTCCAAATCGCCAATCGGGAGCTTCGAGCAGATGGAATCATGATCGACGGAGGTGGCGTTGGTGGAGGTGTGGTGGATCAGGTGCGACACATGCAAATGCATTGTTTCGAGGTCCAGTTCGGAGCTAGGGCTGCTGGAGTGGGTGGAGACACTGATACGCAAGGCGAGGTCTACGCCAATAAGCGAGCAGAGATGTATGGTTCCTTGCGCTCTTGGATTAAAACCGGATGCCTGCCGCCTGATCCCGACCTCAAAGCCCAGCTCCTCTCGATCACTTACACATTCAACAACAAAGATGCGATTATTCTGACGAGTAAGGAAGTGATGATGCGGGAGGGCAAGCCCTCCCCTGACGACATCGACGCTTTGGCCTGCACCTTCGCGTTTCCTTGCGATCCGAAGGAGATTCGGCATGGCGGCTATCACATCGAGGACCCAGCGGATCACGGGGAGTACCATCCCTACGATGCGTTGACGAAGTCAATCCCTGCCGACTACAACCCTTATGCGAGCCTGAACTGATGACCTCCTCTCCCTCCCCCCCACCGCTACCGCCAGCCCCGGGCCCACCACCTAATCCCCCGATGTATGGGAACCAAGCGCAGCAGGCCGCAGGCGGAATGCAACGAACGCTGAACCCTGGAACTGGCGGATTCGGCGGAACGATCCTCGGCTCAAGCACACCAACTAACGTCGGCTCTCCAGCAGTCAACCCAGGCATCGCCGGTGCGGTCACCACGCCTCAGGGTCAGATGGGTCAGAAAACACTTTTAGGTCAATGACATGGCCAATGCAGGACTGATGCCGGATGTCAAAGCCACCCCACTTACTTGGCGTTTCATCTGGTGGAGCCTTCGAACGATGGGTTGGAGATTCACATGGCAGAGTCTGATTTCAAGATGGAGAAGCGGGCGCTTGAGGTCTACCGCGCAGGGCAGCCCGTGACCGATGCGTGGCATAAGCGGATGCGGGAGGACCAACGTGTGATCGCTCTCAAGAAGGGCGAAGCCGATGACCACAAACGTGGCGCGTCATCGCCGCTTGGAGGAGATGGCTGGTGGAAAGACCCCCGGATCAGTTCTTCATGATGGCGCTCGCGCTCATGATGGGCGATGGGCGTTTCGATCGGCAGAATGAATCAACGACTTTAACCCCGGATCAGGTGGCGGCGGCGGAAGCTTCCCCTGCCAAAACGGCGTTCCCTGAAAATGGTGACGGAAGCTCATGAAGAAGCAACCACCAAATCTGCCATCTGTAGGGGATCAGTGCAGGCTTCGTGGACGTGAGGCAGCTATTGGAGTGCTCGAACACGTCGACAATGTAAATTGGGCTTGGGTGAATTGGGGACAACCAAATAGTCGAGCCTGCCCCCATATCTGTCATCTCTATGAGCTAGAACGTTATGGTAGCGATTCAGGGCGGACAAGCTGAACTAGCGGGAGCCTTTGGCACCCGCATTCCAACCGATACAGAGCTTGCTCTCCGTCGGCATGTGGAGGGTCGTCTTCTTGGGCTTAGGATTAATCGCTATTCCTGGTGGGTTCACGCTCGTGAACTTGCTGATTTCTTCCTTCCTCGCCGCTACAAGTGGCTTATTACCCCTAATCAAATGGGCCGTGGCTCTCCAATCAATCAGCATATTCTTGATAGCACTCCTACTCTGGCTGCTCGCAACCTCGCCGCGGGAATGATGTATGGGATCACAAATCCCACCGCGCCTTGGTTTCGCCTAAAGCTTGGTCGTTTCGATTCCACTGGCACTGACGCTGTTGCGATTTGGTTAAACCAAGTCGAGCAAATCCTGATGGCCGTGTTCCAGGCCTCGAACTTCTATCAATCCCTTGCGATCCTCTACTTCGATTTGGTGATCTTCGGTACAGGCTCGATGATCATCTATGAGGACAATGAGAATGTCATCAACTGCGTCAATCCATGCTTCGGCGAATACTACGCTGACGTCAACCATCAACTCAATCGGGTGGATGTTTTCTATCGTGAGTTCACTTATACCACCGCTCAGGTCGTTGAACGGTGGGGATTTGAGGCTTGCTCCCCCAGCGTCGCCGCTCAATACAAGGACGGAACCGGCTCGGGAAAGACCCGAGAAGTCATTATCGCCCACGCCATCGAGCCTAATACTCAAGCACGAATGTTCGGGGTCCCTAGCCACTTTAAGTATCGAGAGGTCTATTGGGAATGGGGAGGAAGTGCTAGTCCTCAGGGTGGAAGCTCCTTTGCCCCCGGCCTTCTTGAAAAGCGAGGTTTCCACGAAGCTCCTCATATTACACCGCGTTGGGACACTGTCGCGAATGACGCTTATGGTCGATCGCCTGCGATGGATGCTCTCCCAGACTGTAAGCAACTGCAACTTGAAGTTCGACGACAAGCGCAAGGGATTGACAAGCACGTCAATCCTCCTCTCGTTGCCGATATCCAGTTAAAGAACCAGCCAGCGAGTATGATTCCTGGCGGCGTTACGCACGTCGCAGGGCTTATGTCTTCGCCTTCACCAGCAATGCAGTCGATCTACGGGAATTGGCGGCCTGACCTTCAGGCCATGACCGAGAACCTGGAGTTGATTCGACAGCGCATCGGGCGGATATTCTTCAATGATCTTTTCCAGACTATCTCCCAGTTTCAGACGCGTTCGAATGTCACTGCTGAGGAAATCAACGCCCGTCGAGCCGAATCTCTTATTATGCTTGGACCGGTGTTGGAGCGTCTCCAGCTTGAGCTATTGGCACCTGCAATCGAACGAACTTTTGCCATCTGCCAACGAGCCGGACTCTTTCCACAAGCCCCTTCCGCCCTTCAAGGCCAGGATATGACTATTGAGTACGTCTCGATGCTCCAAATCGCTCAACAAGCAGCGAAGACTTCAGGCATGGATCGTATCATCCAAATCGCCGGCAACCTTGCCGGTGTCGACCCAGCGGTTATGGACAACCTTGATATCGACTACTACTTCGAGCGCTACAACTACCTCATGAACAACGACCCCAAGATCATCCGTGATCCGAGGGTCGTCGCCGAAATCCGCAAGCGCCGTCAGCAAGCGCAGGCTCAACAGGAAGCTGCACAGCAAGCAGACTCCGCGCAGAAGCTCGCGGTTGGGGCGCAAACGCTATCGCAGACCGATGTGGGTGGTGGACAGTCAGCGCTTGAACTTGCGATGAACCGCCTTGGAGTTGGCGGTGGAGCGAGGCCAGTTGGGCCGCAAGGAGGCGCGATATGACCCTCGAGGGATACCAAAATGTTTCGGAGCCAGTTCGCTTCATCCGCTGTCTACCCTTCATTCTTCACGAGGAATGCGTCGAGCCGCCTGGAGGATGGGGCAATTTCGTTTGGAGCGATATCAAGCACAACTTTTCTGATGACGCGGGCGATCCAGGCGGCAAGACCATGTGCGGGATCATCCAGCGAGAATACGATCATTATCGGAAGAGCCATGGCCTTGCCACTCGGCCTGTGAGTTTGATCTCCGAATCAGAAGGCCGTTGGATTTACTATCACTGGTATTGGGAACCACATTGCGGTTCACTCCCTTCGGGCCTTGACCTCTCCTTCTTTGATTCGGCGGTCAACGAGGGATCGACGGAAGCCACCCGCATTCTCCAAGTCAGCCTGAGCTTGGTAAATGATGGCCAATGGGGCCCGAGGACGTCGGCGGCCGTGGCAGCTATCACTCCCTCCACGGTCGCCGGCGTTAACGTAAGATTTGCTAAACGTCGGCAGGAGGTTTACCAAGAGACCCAAGGATTTAAGCGATTCGGCAAGGATTGGACTTCACGAACCGCCCGAATCCTTAATGAGAGCATTGGAATGCTTGATGCCATTGCATGATCCATACGAAACGCCTGAAGAAAAGCGAGCGCGTCGCCGAGCGCGTAAGCTTGAACGCCAAATCGAGGCGCGTGATGATGCGGTTATCCAGGATCTACTTCGCACTCCTGGTGGTCGAGCTTGGACTCGTGAACTGCTTGAACGATGCCACGTGTTTGCGCCGTCTTACACAGGCGACGCGATGGGAACGGCCTTTAAGGAAGGCGAACGCAATATAGGATTGATATTGCTTCAAGCGATCATGCACGCCGCACCTGAAGCATACATCCAAATGATGAAGGAACAAGGCAATGCCAGGAGCGAACAATTCCTCGACCGACGTAACCCAGACGACGAACGGAACTGGGACTCCGCCGGGCGATGGGCCGGGGACGGGGACGAACCCGAAGGATTCGACGAATGACACTTCGATCGCAGCCGCTCTTACCGCAGCTGGGGACGCCGCCAAGCCGGCTCCATCTGCCGAAGGGGATCAGCCTAAGCCTGGTGAAACTCCACCGAAAGATGCGCCTAAACCTTCTGGCGCGCCCGAGAAATACGAGGCCTGGAAAGTACCGGAAGGTTATGAGCTTGACACTGGCCTTTCAGAGGAGGTCAATCCGATCTTTAAAGAGCTTGGCCTTACCCAAGAGCAAGCCCAGAAACTCGTTGATTTCTATTCTAAACATTCCATCAAGTCGGCTGAAGACATGCAGAAAGCCGGCAATGAGGCGTTTTGGGCGTTGAGGCGCGAATGGCGCGACTCGCTACTCAAAGACCCAGAGACGGGGAAACTAACCGGTAAGGACGGGAAGCATGGCCCCGACTCGCCGCTGATCTCAACAATCTCCAAAGCCTTAGACGGCTTGCAGAACCCAAAGCTCGTGACTGACTTCAAGGCAGCTATGGAACTTACTGGCGCGGGCGACAACCCGGCCTTTGTTAAGGTCCTGCACGCCTTGGCCAAGCAGGTGACGGAGGGTGATTCGTACGCGGGAGGCGGTAAACCGTTGGATCAAAGTAAGCGTCCGACGTCTGCCGCTGCTGCGATCTTCCCACACCTACCATCGCAAAGTGGATAAACCATGGCAGTTACAGGCGGCGCCCTCGCGATCACCTACGCGGATTGGGCCAAGCGTCTCGATGATGGCTACAAGATCGCCACGATCATCGAGCTTCTATCACAGACGAATGAAATCCTCGAAGACATGTACGTCATCGAGGGCAATCTCCCGACCGGTCATAAGACGACCGTTCGGACCGGCCTGCCTCAGGCCACATGGCGACTCCTCAATCAAGGCGTCCCCAATGCCAAGTCAACCACCGCGCAGATTGTCGATACTTGCGGCAATCTTGAGACCTACTCGGTCATTGACAAGGACATCGCGGATCTTAATGGCAACACCCAAGAATTCCGCCTCTCGGAGGTTATGGCCTTTCTTGAGGGCATGTCACAACAGGTTGCGGCGACGCTGATTTATGGCAATCAAGGCCTGAACCCTGAGCGTTTCACTGGCCTCGCTCCGCGCTACTCGACCGTCAACACTGCGAACTCGCAGACCGCGTTCAACGTGCTTGACGCCCAGGGAACCGCATCGACGAACACCTCGATCTGGATTCATTGCTGGGGCAACGACACGGCCCATGTCACTTTCCCGAAGGGCAAGATCACTGGCCTTCAGCATCGGGACATGGGCGAGTGGCCAGTTCTCGACTCAGCCGGCAACACCTACCAAGCCTATCGTGACCACTTCAAGTGGGAGATCGGCTATGTCCTAAGGGACTGGCGCTATGTTGCTCGCATCGCCAACATCGACATCACTCTACTCACTGGTGTCTCGGCGGCGAATCTTATCAACTTCCTTGTCCGTGCTCTGTACCGCCTGCCTACCGCTCCTGCCTCGGCGACCACGATCCAGAGCTCCGACACGCCTCAAATCCGAGCGAATATGGGGCGCACGGTTCTTTACTGCAACCGCGTGATTCGGACCTACCTCGACCTTCAGGCGATGAACAAGACTAACGTCTTGCTTCGTATTGAAGAGTTCGATGGCAAGCCGATCACGACGTTCCGTGGCCTTCCCGTCAGGACTTGCGACGCAATCCTGAACAACGAAGCGAGGGTTGTGTAATGGCTTTGGTTCCAATCACTTCCAAGTTTAAAGGAGCTTGATATGATCCTCGATAATCTGCTCACCTTCACTATAGCTGCGGGTGATGCTATGCCTAACGCTACTACGTCGACGAGTGGCAATATCATCGATATTGGCGTGGGCCTAGAGCTTGTCACCAATCCATCGGGTCTTGCCATTCCTGGCGTAGCTGCGGGTGGTGGCGCAAGAGACCTCGGCATTGGTGATGATCCAGCGTTGAAGGTCCTCGTTGAAGTCCTCGTCGCGGGCGCAGGCACGTCGATTCAGGTGAATCTCCAGGGCGCCCCAGATGATGGCACAGGCCAGCCGAGCACGTTCTATACCATGGTAACTGGTCCTGTTATCACTGCTGCGAATTCTCCGGCGGGAGCTCATCTACTCGATATTGATGTTCCACGTCCTCCAGCGGGTGCGGCGCTACCTCGTTATCTTCAACTTCAGTATGTGGCCGCGGGTAATATGTCGGCTGGAAAGATGAAGGGTTACATCGTCCTGGATCGTTGGGACCAAATCTACGGCGCAGCCGGTGTGGCATCGGGCTATCCGCCGGGCATTACCATCGCCAACTAAGGAGGGTTCAGTGCGTAAGCTTCTCTTTGTTGTTGCACTGCTGGCAGGGTTCTTCGGAACCCTGCTTGCCATCGACCATGCCCCGAAGCTTTGGGCTCA
>Ga0207800_1000046_pt1 | contig 50345 bp, 45 predicted proteins | sample LuqExpMetageno11_FD_187769 | JGI IMG/M metagenome (GOLD analysis project Ga0207800, IMG submission 187769) | Tropical forest soil microbial communities from Luquillo Experimental Forest, Puerto Rico - Sample 11 (SPAdes) | ecosystem: Environmental > Terrestrial > Soil > Tropical forest ... | reverse complement strand
CAATGTACGACGAGGTAATCCGCGAAATCTTCCACGACCTACTTGACGTCCCAAGGACAAAAGAAGTCCTTAAAAGGCTTGCAGCCGGTGAGATTTCGGTTGAAGTTTCCATGCCAACTCCTATCGGTTCAGCCGGCTTTGCTATGAAAAAAGATCTGGTTGCGCCGGAAAAAGCCGACCGTTCAATCGTGCTTGCCCTTAAGGAACGTATTATGAACGACAGAATTGTTTTATTCTGCACGAACTGCAAGAAATGGACTTCCCGCCGGCAGGTCAAGAGCGTCCCTGAAGAAATCGTCTGCCCTGTCTGCGAGTCCAGGATGATTGCAGCCCTCAAACCCTGGGAAGAAGAGGAAATCAATCTTGTTAAAAAACAGGCAAAAAAAGTCAAAGTCTCCGCCGAAGAAAAGAAGCGAATACAGAGAGTTTATAGAAACGCAAGCATAGTACGCTCTCAGGGAAAAAAAGCGGTTATTGCACTTGCCAGCCGGGGAATCGGGCCTGAAACAGCGTCAAGAGTGATTGAAAAGATGAGGGTGGATGAAGAGGCGTTTTACAGGGATATTCTGATTGCGGAGAGGAATTATGTGAAGACGAAGAAGTTCTGGGAGTGAAAAAGGGGAGATAACGTTTAAGCTGGTACATCATTGAAAGTAAGGATATGAGTACTGAAATAAATGCGTGTTAAATAGCAGTAGATGATATTATTTATATAACCATTCATAAATAATATAGAGTAAAGACATCTGAAACAATCTCCTTCTAATGTATACCGTTTTTCACCCACCATCTCCAATATTCAGATGTCTTATTCCACCATCAATTTTCTTTTTTGTTTGTTTATGATTTGAATCCGTTGGGTACTCTAAAGATGATTGCAGCTCTCAAATCCTGAAAATAAGAGAAAATCAATCTTGTTAAAAAACAGGCAAAAAATGTCAAAGTCTCCCCCGAAGAAAAGAAACGGATACAGAGAGTTTACAGAAACGCAAGCATAGTGCGTTCTCAGGAAAAAATGTGGTTATTGCGCTTGCCAGCCCCGGTATTGACCTAATAAGGTGTCAAGGGTGATTGAAAAGTGAAGGTGGATGAAGAGGCATTTTACAGGGATATTTTGATTGCGGAGAGAAATTATGTGAAGACGAAGGAGTTTTGGGAATAAGGTTTTTAAATGAAATAACTGAAATTACTTTATATTTTATAAGTTTTTGTTATGTCTATTTAATCTTTCTCTCTTTCAATTATCTGTTATTAATTAGTGATATCAATCTCTTTTCAAGTGCTTTTTGGAGATTATTCCTTCCTTCATTGTTGTTTAAATACGTTAACGCACGATGATGTCTTAAATCAAAGGGAACATCATCAAAATTTTGAACAACCGGTATCACTGCCTTTCCGAGTGTATGTGCGATTCCAATCTCATAAAACACATTTGGGTTCTTTCCTGAAAGATCAGCAATGACAATCGAAGACGTATATATCAATTCAAAGATATCTTGGATAATTGTACTATTTTTCCATATATCATCAACTCTTTGACAGCTTACCCCAACACTCCTGCATGATTCTTTTATCGCGCTATAAACCTCATTAAAGTCTCTAGAAAATGGCATCATTACTGCTACTAAATTTAAGTCTATAGTTTCCTCAGGTATTTTAAAAATCTCCGGACAAAAAATAATAGTTCTTTGAGCTTTTCTTTCACGGATTGCTGTTGATATAAATTCTCCTAGATTTTCCGTTAACTTTGGTATTCCCGTTGACGTATCAATTTTTACGATGAGATTTTCACTCTTTAATAATTCGTTCATCATTTCAATAGCTTTTTCTCGGTCTAGAGATGGATTATCAGTAATAAAAATCGAAGGGTGCAAAAGCTGTTCTATAACTTTTTTTATTTCTGGGGACGGAATATTCTCGTTGGTTTTGTTATCTTTCCTATTTATTTCGTCCAATACACTTTGTACCCAAAATCTTCTAGTAGATCCATCGTGGACGTAGTCTAGATCAAGATTTCTAAAGAATTCTGTTAAATAGGAAGAACTACGATAAGGGAAGATATCTTTATACTTACCGTCACCACAAACCATCAACGCAAGATGTGAAACTACACTTGAGTTCAGCTTCATATATTTTACAATTCCCAAATACACATAAAACTTATTCTTTTTGTTAAATGTCAGCTAATTTTTGCACCATTTCTACCGGTAGCGGCTTTAAATACTCTTAGACTAAATGTTATTCCGGTAAAGATGGAAGGCAAAAGCTTGAACTATACGGTTCTAATTGAGCAAGATGAAGATGGTGTATATATTGCAAAAGTCCCTGACATACCGGGTTGTTACACTGAGGGAAAAACAGTTGAGCAAGCTATGGAACGTATAAGAGAGGCGATACAGATCTGTCGCCGTTTTTTCATATCAGCATACCTTTAAACAATCATAATGAAAATATACTGACATGGAGAATGCTGCCCGGCACAGAGACTTGTTCTAGAAAATCTCTTCCTTCCTGCGTGTATGTCTTTACAAAAACTTTTTTTGCTCAAGCCTTTTAGAATAAGGCTTGTTTTTGGCCGCCTGAAATATTTTGCTTTAAAAGCCTAAACATTCTTGGCAGTCATCCTTTTTTGTTAATTTTATATTGATTTCCATATAAACAGTATAGGCATATCTATATCGAGAAGCTGAGGCAGAATCTGAGAACAAATTGTAAAATAATATCCAAATTAAAGTATAAATTTTCACGTTATTTTAAAAACATTTATATTCTCTATTATATAGACATTCATACGATATTATATTCTTAAAACTGACCTTTTATTCAAAATGAAAAAAAGGTTTTGTACATAGTGGTGTAATCAATGAAAATTAAAGAGATATTGAAACCTGTAATTTTTGTATTTTTTTCACTTCTGGCAGTTTCAGGGGTTGCTCTTGGTGCATGCCAGAATAATAGTTTGATAGAAGAACTGTCAACGGTTGATGCTTTTCATCCTCCTACAAATAGTAGTATGATGCCTTTGTACAATGAATGGCATTACTTCAATGTAATAGATGAAAAACAGAACCTCTCAATCATCTGTACATTTAAACTGAATGGAGCCTTTAATTCCTCTTCAGTTCTTCTTGGTTATGATACTGGCGACGAAAATTCAAATGCCTCTTTCGGAACTTATCCGATAGGTATTGCGCAATACTCTTCTCAAACGCCAAATGTCACAATAGCTAACAGTACGGTCAGACTAACTCCAGAAGGTTATTCTGTGCACGTAGAATCCGATGACGGGTCTACGATCTTTAATGCATTATTTAAACCCGAAGTAGAGCCTTCCTCAAAGTTTAGCGCTTCTGGCTTCTCTCCAGTACCTGGAGAAGTTATCCACTGGATCGTAGCTTCATCAAAAATGAAGGTCAACGGAGAACTTATTGTTAATGGGAAAAAGTATCTAATCAAAAACGCAAGAGGTTACCATGACCACAACTGGGGATACTGGCAGTGGGGAGATAATCTTGGATGGGACTGGGGTCAGGTTATTCAGATCAGAAATTGTTCGAACGGAAACGATATCGGAGAATATTCACTTAACTTCGGAAACATCACTGATGCTGACCATACTCAATCATTAAAATCGGTTTTGAATATATGGAAGAACCGGAAAATCGCTGCTACTTTTTATGATAAGGATATTCAAATCAAGCATTCAAACTTTATATATGTCAATGAGCCCGTTCCAGTACCATACTTAGGTGCTTATATGCCAGCAGGTTCGTTCCCTCTTCCTCTTAACACGGATATACTTGTCTCATCCCGTTCTGGTGATCATTTAAATATAGAGTTTACAACCAATCCAGAACATTCTACTCCGCTTCCAGTATCTGTACCAATCATTGATGAAAACGGAAACGTGACACTTAAATATCGGGTAATCTGGGAAATGATCGGAACTTACCACGTCAATGGAGAAATTAATGGAAAATCAGTTTCATATGTTTCAAATGGGTTTATGGAATACGTAAGTGGAAATTCAGCTTCACCCATATCTCAGTAATGAATGGAGGATTTCGGATTAATATAATTTGATTGATTTACAACTATAGTTTTTCAACTATAGTTAAAAACGGATTTTTTAATTTTTTTATTTTCATATCTAAGTGATTCACATTCGTTCCGTTTTTCATTCTTCATAATATTTCTCGGGACAGCAATCAATTTTCTTATAGCTAGCTGTCGTGTTTTTTACAAACTATTGCAAAAGCGGTGCAGTTGAAGTATTTGAGGTAGTCTAAAGCGGAAATATAATAAAAAATTATTCAATACAAGCTTAATACAAGCTTATTTCTAATTCAGAAATCTCGATATACACTCTTTCTCGAAAGAATTTTTCCATTCTTTATATAATAGATAGAAAAACATAATGGAAATCTTATAATAACATCTCTTCTGAATTATGTAGCCATAAATGGAAATTTAAGGGAGTGCATATGAAAAAATACATCTACTTCATATTGTTTATTTTGCTGGTTGTAATCATTGTCGGAGGTTTTGCTGTATCACAAAATGGTAGAAATGCTTCTCAGGTTCAATCAAACTCACTGCAAAACCCCTTCAAGTCAGCCTACCAGGATATTGCATGGGCAGCTAACGTCCAGAAAAATTTGAAGATACTTAAAACAGATTTAGATGGTGTATCCAACGCTGCAAACAATTCTAATTATACCGCGCTCGCGGTTTATGCACAACAAACAGTAAATGATACTCAAAATGCGATTCAGGAAAATGATCAATATACTGTATCTTCCAAACTTCAGGATGCGCAGAAAGAATGGAGGGCGGGTCTTCAAGATTATAACTCTGCAGGTCAGTTTTTGTTGCAAGGAGCAAATGAAGTGAAAAACGGTACTACAGGAGCTGAAAATTTACAAAAGGCCAGAACTCTTAGTGATTCCGGTACAGACCATCTTAAGAGAGCGTCTGAGTTAGCAGGGATAAAATAACTATATTTCTTTTTTGAAGCAGGGATAATGTAAAGAAAAACTGTTGCCCTTATACAGGGTTATTTGTGTTTTTAGCTTTACTTACTTCGTAAGTTTATTATGGTGTAATGACAATCTTCTCCTTATATGAATAACGTAGACTTTTAGATTCTATAAATGGAGACGGTACTATCCGGTTGAGAACTAAGCTTCCTAAAATAGATCAAGAAAGGCACTCAGAACTAATTGCAAGCAACTGGATACTGCTACGTGAGCCTAAAAATCTCTTGTCATCTGCACTCGCATCGGTTCCATTAATGATTCTAAGCACCCTGTTTTCTTTTATAATTCTTGATCTATTTTCGCCTTTCTCTTTAGAGGAGTTCGGCATTACTCCATCACAAATATCAGTAACGATAAATTTACTAGATCTTTTATATGTTATAGGTATTATTTTCATTCATGAACTTCTTCATCTTGCCTTTGTTCCAGATTTTTTAACTTCGGATAAAGTCCTTTTAGGAATTACTTACTTTGGTGGATTTGCTTACTCGGAAGAAGTCCTATCAAAATCAAGATTTATTCTTATTTTACTGGTACCTTTTGTTGCAATCTCAATAATATTGCCTGGAATTATGGGAGTTTTGAACCTCTTGAGTCCACTGGTAAAGTTTTTGATATTATCAAATGCGCTGGGTTCCAGCGTGGATATGCTGACACTGATCCTTATACTGATCCAGGTGCCTGCAGGTTCATACTTAACCTGCAACGGAACGAGAACTTATTGGAAAAAATAGATCCGAGCATTTCTGAAAGCAACTGAGAATGTATAATTTTAAGGCAAATAAAATACAGACAAGAAAATTTTTTCCAATTAAGATTTACGCACATGAAGTATAATATCAAAAATAGCAGGCGTTTTTTCTTATACTGATATTCCAGACAGTTGGGCTTTAATGATATTGGTTTTTCAGTTACTCATTTTCCAGTTCCCATAATTTTCCAAGTCCTCTTTAGTAAAGCTAAATGCAAAAGCAAGCACAGCGACATCATCCACAAGTCCAATTAAAGGAAAAATATCTGGAACGATGTCAACTGGACTTATTAAATATAGAAAAGCGAGTATCAGCATTAATGCTGTTTTCTTTGGAAGCGGATATCTTCCTTTAAAAGAATCTAACAACATAGAAAGCAATAATCCTAAATAATCCCAAATTTTTCTATAATCTGTTGAACGATAACGATAGTCTCTTACTTCTTCAGGAAAACCCACGCTGGTATCAGAAACTCTACTTGGACTAACGTTAAAGTATTAAAAATTTGCTTCAATCTGTTTCGTTTTAACATTATTCATTTTATCCATAACAATCCCCCAGTGTTACATTACTTAAATTGTATATGTAGTATTTTATAATAATTCTATTTAATGAGATTTTTCCTTGATTGATTTTTCTCTTTCTAAGCCGGCTGTCATTAAATTCATACTTTTTAACTACCGGAAAGTTCTGATTGCCAAGAAAATTTGATCAAAGGATAGCAAGCAAAAAATAATTGGTAGCGGAAAAATCAAAAAATATTGTCATCTAACCCGGAACATTTTAATCGCTGCAATTATCAACTTCCAAATTTCTCAATTTCAATATAGACAGTTCCGGGTAAAGTGGTTTAGCGTGCGCATTATAATCATATAATTTGAGTCAATTGCTTCCATTGAAATTTATTTTTTATATGTTTCTTTCTCAAAATGCCGAAGAGATCATATTTTTACAAGCAGGTTGATAGAGGTCACAGGACTGATTATTGTCTCTACTTCCAATGCCAGAGAAGATTCCCTTATTTCTATGTTTTAAACTTCAGGCTTTACTTCGGGTCCTCTGCAACGCGCAGGACAATCTTTCCGCGAGCATGACCACTTTCACTCATCTCATGCGCTTTTTGGGCATCTACCAGAGGGAGCACAGTCGTTACAATAGGCTTGATTTTCTGCTCATCAATTATGGCTGCGATTTGAGCAAGTTCTTTTCCGTCAGCTTGCGTCATAAGCCTTTTTGCATGTACTCCATATTTTTCTGGAGCTCCTTCGGGAATGCTGGCTACAGTCGTTACCAGGAATCCCCCGGGTTTTAACACTCCCCAGGATCTCTCGAATGTATCTTCCCCAATCGTATCCAGTACAACGTCAAGGTTGCTCACGATCTCTTCAAATCGCTGGTTCCTATAATCGATTACCTCATCACAACCTATATTTTTCAAGAAATCTGCATTTTTGCTCGATGCAGTACCGATAACATATGCGCCCTTCCATTTAGCGAACTGGACTGCAAAGGTTCCGACCCCGCCCGCAGCGCCGTGAATAAGCACAGTCTGTCCACGTTTAAGGCCTGCAATATCAAAAAGTGATTGCCAGGCAGCCAGCCCTGCAGTAGGAATAGCGGCACTTTCAATAAACCCAATGCTCTTGGGTTTTTGCGCGATCTGTGTAGAATTGACAACTGTGTACTCAGTATATCCTCCCTGTCCTGCAGATGCTTTACCAAAAACTTCGTCTTCAGGCTGGAAGGCATCTACTCCCTGCCCTACCAAATCCACAACACCTGCAACATCTGATCCCATAATCATTGGTAAGGGCAGTTCCATATAGCCCCTACGTATTTTCCAATCTATTGGGTTGACCCCAGCTACAATAACTCTAATCTTAACTTCTCCCAGGCTTGGCTGGGGTTCCGGAATATCCTCATACTTTAGAACATCGGGTCCCCCAAACTCATGAATCCTTATAGCTTTCAGATTTTCACCTCAGAAAAATCTCTTTAAATAACCATATCCCTTTAATTTCATTAAGCAAGTTCGCTCTCAATATCCCCAGTTTTCCCCTTAGTATTATATCGATACCTGTTTTTATTGCTTGAGAGTTCCTTTCAACAGGTCCGCTCAAACGTTTTCCAAAATCATTACATAGATTCTAATTCCAGTTTTAAATATAATGATAGTTCTATAAATTGATTCTTATTGATTTTTACTGAAAACTAAAGTAACATCATTCAATGCATAAATAGAGTTTTTCGAGCCTCAGAAGACGTAGATGTAATTTAAATATGTAAAATTATAAGAAAGACCTATTATGAAATCACTTTAAACTATATAATTCGTCAAAAATCAGAGCACAGGCAAAATTTGTCATTTTCAGTTGGAAATTCTTAATCATTGTAATTATCAAAGTTATCAATAATCCCGCCTCTATATATTTCCCCACTTTTGTCGTGATTTGTATTATTCTGGAGTTATCTTCTTTTGAACATGCAGTTTCTAGATTTCAGTTAATTTTAAATAACAATAGAATTTTTTTAAATATGTGTCAACTTCCAAATTTATGCAACCCTTGCTGAAAATTGCTGTCCTCCTACGCTACAATCACAGCAAACCATCAGGGCGACAAACCGGATAAGCATCAAAATAGGAAACATTATTTTGAGTGTTAAGTCTTTTTCTCGTCTTATTTTTAAGGACTAGCCTCAAGGTCTGGAGTTTACAGGCAATCACGGACATTCCATATGATCCAATTTGATTAATCTGATAATCCTAATCGATCCAATTGATCTGACCGATCTAATTGATTCAATATCAATTTCCTTGGATTCTGGGAAATCCTGTATACTACACATAAATTCTCCACATCCGGTCATTTACTCAGATAATTGCTACAAAAACAAAACATTGTTACTTTGCTAAATTTACAACGAGGTTTACCATGATGCACGTAAAAGAAATATCAAAAATTACTTTTTTATTAATTCTCGCGCTTCCTCTGATGACCGCAGGAAGTGCAGCAGCTACTGTGATTTCCGTAGATCATAGTACTGTTCAGGGTGCAAATTTCACCTCTATCCAGGCTGCTGTAACTGCTGCAAATCCGGGGGATAAAATAGTTGTCAAACCTGGTATTTATAAAGAGAACATTGTCATTAACAAGAACATATCTATTGTTTCTGAATCCGGAAACTTCTCCAATACTATAGTTCGGGCAGCCGATAGTTCTCAAGATACTTTCAGTATCTGGACAAACGGTGTAAATATTAAAGGTTTTGGTATAAGTGGGTCCAATTCTGCCGGAATTCACATTCTTGGAGTTAGTGATTGCCGTATTGAAAACAATAACTTGTTCAATAATAGTTGTGGTATCGACCTATATATGATGAGTTCAGGCAACAAGCTTGATAGTAATGAAATTTCAGGCTGTTTAACTGGTATCAGTCTTAGTAACAGCTTGTACAATAATTTGAGTAATAATTTAATCTTAAATTGTAGTAACGGAATTTCACTTTTTGATTCGCTTAACAATTTCCTAGAGAACAATAAAATTTCAGAAAATATCGAAGGCATCTCTCTTGCAGGCGAGTCAAACGACAATACTCTGATTAATAATACTGTAATCTTCAATGAAAAACTAGGACTCAACGTCTACAAAACTTCAAACAATCTTGTCTATAATAATTATTTTAATAATACTGTAAACGTAAAGTCCGAAACGGTTTCAAATACAAATATCTGGAACACGACTAAAACCAAGGGTAATAACATAGCTGGCGGCCCTTACCTTGGAGGTAATCTCTGGGCGAAACCGGATGGGACTATGTATCCTAATGGAGTCAAGGATGTTGATCTTGACGGAATTCTTGATTCCAAGTATAATACTGAAGGCAGTCAGCTTATAGATTATCTCCCTCTCAAAAAATTTACTCTCAAAGAAGTTAAGCAGGTAACGCTTACGGTGAATAACAGTACAGGGCAATCTGCGGATTTTACCTCGATCCAAGCTGCAATCAATCATGCATCTCCTGGTGACACTATTCTTATTTTCCCGGGCATTTATAAAGAAAATATCGATGTATACGTAACTAACTTGACCCTTATCTCCGAATCTCCAAACAATGGGGATACCATTGTAAAGGCAGCCAGCAGTCTTGATGATGTTTTCTACATTACTGCAAACGGAGTGACAATTCAGGGGCTGAATATAATGGGGCCTGTAAACTCCCCAAATACTGGCATCCATCTCAATGGAGTTAAGTATTGCAACATAGAAAATAACCAGCTATCCAACGCCTACAGTGATACTATTCTAAATCCTTCTGGAGGGAGCGATTCCTTAACTCTCAATAGTTCAAATTCGGATGTAGGACTTGGAATTCGACTTGATTCTTCCAGCAGTAATACCCTGGGCAATAACACTGTATTTGGGAATGGAATTTCAATTCTCCTACGTAATTCCACGAGAAATAAACTGATCAACAATTCAGTATCTGGCAGTAACTATGGTATCTGGGTAGATTCTTCCAGCAATAATACACTGAATGGAAATAATCTGTCAAACAATAAAATCGGTGCCTATCTAAAAATTTCCAGCGGAAATGTTCTTAACAATAATATGGTATCAGATAACACCGGTTCTGGTATCAATCTATGGGATTCTGCCGAAAATATATTAAGCAATTCCACAGTATCAAAAAACAATATCTCTATCGTTCTGCATAATTCCAGTGGAAATCTGCTTAATAATAACACGATATCTGATAACGACTACGGTCTCTGGCTGTACTCTTCTAGCAATAATAATCAGCTGAATAGTAACATAGCATCAAATAATAGGGTTGGTATCTACGTCAAGGCATCAAGTGGAAATATTCTTACAGGCAACATTGCATTAAATAGCACCGGATCCGGAATCAATGTATGGGATTCAATCGGAAACATATTAATTAACAATGCAGCCTTGAACAATTATGTCTCAGTTTTTATGCAGAATTCTAGCAATAATATACTTCTCAATAACACTATGTCCAACAGCAGTTACGGGATGTGGATTGCTTTTTCTAGTAACAATAACTTGAGTAATAATAATGCATCGAATAACAAATTCGGTCTCTATTTGAAAAACTCCAACGATAACAGACTGTCAGCTAATCAGGCAAACTCGAACTCCAGACACGGAATTTATCTAGGTTTTTCCAAGGGAAATACATTGAATAGTAATAGGGTTATTTCAAATTCGGAATATGGGCTCTTACTTCTTGATTCGGGAAACAGCTCTATTTATAATAACTATTTCAACAACGTAAACAATATTTATCTTGATGGTTCAAACTCAGGTACGAGCTTGAATACAACTCTATCAGAGGCAAAAAACATTATCGATGGGCCTTATCTTGGTGGAAATTTCTGGGCTACACCAAATGGAAATGGTTTCAGCCAGACCCATGAAGATAAAAACGGAGACGGTATATGTGATGTAGCCTATACCGTGACTACAGAGGGTATTGATTATCTGCCTCTCGCAGGTTCTCATAACATAAATTAATCCTGAGTGCTACAAAAAAGTTGCTCTGACTGTATTATGTATGCATACGGTCAGCAGAAGATTACTGGCACTATAGGAATCAAGGCTGTACAGCTTCTTATAGGGTTTATAAGAGGCTGTGCAGTTTCTTAAAAATTTAAAGGTATTAAGCGGTTTCTTCTAGGAACTTCTGAAACCACACAATATCAAAATACGCTCCAAACTTTATTCCTGCCGCTTTAAACCTGCCACACTCAACAAATCCATGCTTAAGGTGGAAATTCAGGCTCGCCTGGTTTTTCGAGGAAACATTTACAAGTAGACTTTTCATATTCTTCTTTTTAGCATCCTGACATAAAGAATCCAGCAACTTTGTTCCCATGCCTTTTTTTGTATATTCTGGAAGTATAAAGTATGAGACTACTCCGGTGTGCTGGAAGTTCTGAAAAGGAAAAAAAGGTTTAAGAGTTCCGAATCCTATCACTCTACTATTTTCTTCCATCACATAAAAGGGATAATACTCAGTTTTATTCGGGTCACCGTCATCAGAAGTATGGAAAAATTCTGGTCCAACAGGAGTTTCGAGGTAGGCTGCAAAACTATTTTCAACATAGTAATTAAAGATTTTAAGCATTTCCTCAGTATCTTGCGATATAGCTTCTCTTATTACAAAAGTTTCGAGCTTATCTCTTTCTTGCATATACTTCAAATCATAATATATGTATTTAAACTCTTTTGACCAGTTGGAATACTAATGTTGTTAAAATTTTCCTTTATCTGGGCTTCCTATTTATCATGATTTATATTTATAATTTATTATCAGTGAGATTATATTTATATACTTATGATATAGTACTATTGCTTGTATAAGTGAGATCTGATCTACCCAGATTTCAGGCAGGGCTTGATAATTTATAGGGGTCTAAAAGTCCGAAATTCAGGAGTGTTCATATGATTAATATGTTACATCCAGATGAATGTGGCCTGAAAACAAAAAGCACAAGAGAAAATATTTCTCAATGTACTTTTACAGAAGTGAAAAATAGATGTTTGTTAAACAAAACAAAATTGTAGAAAAGATTTGTGAAATCCCGGTTACACTTGGAGATGTTTCCGAGAGCATCTTCGGGGGTATAAACACAAAAAACGGTCTGCTCCACAGGCTTTACCTTCCTGAAGAGGGCGGTTCTGATTCATATTATCTTTGCGAAGGACTGTGTGAACCTGTATTTATAGAACCTGAACTTGTTTATCCATATGTTTCAGGGGCGTTTTCCGAAAAATTTGCTTTTCGCCCTTCACCTTATAGTTTCATGCTGCCTTATGAGTTGTCCAACAAGGGAAAAAAGACAGAGTACAGCATAATTCCTCTCGAAGAACTCGAGGCTAGATTCCCTATGGCTTACGGGAGAATTACGGAATTCAAACGAAATTTCCGCCATGATACTTCTCCCCTTAAATCTTCAGACTATAGTATAAAAGGGAAAAAGTTTCTAGAATACTTTAAAACTCCTAAGATTATTGCTACTGAAGGCTATCATCTACAGGCTGCATATGATGCTGCCGGAAACCATGTATTTGAAAATGGATGTGGCATAGTTCTTAAGGACCCGAGTAAGTATGCTTATGTTACTGCCGTTCTTAACAGTTCGATTGCCAGACTCTTTCCTTCAGTCTGCAGGTCTGAAATGGCGTACTCGAGCTACATAGCTCCTGCAGTAATGAAGCGTTTCCCAATCTTGTTCCCTGATAGCAGGCTAACTGAAGATCTCATAAATACTATCTCTAGTTACCTTGCATTCCTTAACAAGGAAAAATATGCAAGGGATTATGGAGTTCCAGATTGGCTTCGTGAACTTACAAGTTTCTATGAGCAGGTCTTGAATCTTTTGGTTCTGGATACTTATTTCATAAACGATCTCGATCCAAGGCTTCTGAATGCCCTTGAAGAAAATATCCACTCCTTTGCAGGAGATATGGATTCGGAAGACGGTGATTATGAAGATAGTGATAGTCTTCTGAGTGCGCTATATTATATAAAGCAGCAGATTCTTGAGGCTTCAAATTCTCAAAAATACAAATTTAATATGGGACTACCTGAAATTCTCAATTTCAATCAAAGTAGTGAAGGATTTTAAGAAATCCTTTCTAATTTTTATCTCCGAGAATGACGGGTTTTTTGAAAGATAAATTCTTTTGTTCAAACTCTCTAATTTTTATCTTTCACTATTTTACATTTAGATTTTTATCAAAATATTTATATATTTTGACTCTCCCTCCTTCAAAGAGTAAAACTACTCTCAGGGCAGAAAAGTTAGTGTTCCAGTAGAATAGTTATGATATCTAAAGACACTTTGCTGCTTTAATAAATAACTTTTGAGCTCCATGCTGGGAGTTTTGGATACAGATTCAGCGAGTTATTTCCTCCTTAATACTCAAAGTTTTCTCAAAAGTCTGCCCTGAGAAAATTTTAACCTCCATTGAGCCGAAATCGTTTTGCTCCAAAATTTTACAACATTCCTATTTTTCTGGAGCTTCTACTTCAAATAGATATTTATGTAAAAATATCCCTATTGCTGGCTATCCGATGTTCCTATGCCACGAGATAACTCCTGAAGAAGTCCAGAAGGCCGACAAGACCGAAAGTGTCGAGATTTCTTTTAATTTTTCTATTCTCTACTTTCCTTTTGTATAGATTAAACTGTTTTTATTCACACATGGGAAAAAAGTTTTGTATACTTCCTCACTTAATACATAAATTTATATATCTAGGCTTTGTGTCATTATTAGAAAATTTTTATGTTTGTTAATACACTCCCTATCTCTATCTATTTGCATGAAATTAGTTTATAAAGGAAGGTAGTTTCATCAACCTGCAAATCAACACCGTTGCGTTTCCCTATATGGGAGCATTAATCTTTTCAGGGCTTATATCGACTTTGCTTGCAATCAAAGCATACAAAGCTTTCAAATACCGCAGGACAAATTTCTTGAAATGTTTCATACTTATTATGTTAAGTATGTCTCTCTGGTCTGTAAATTATGCATTTGAAATCGGACTCACGGACCTCGAGCTCAAATATTCTTTTGCCCGTCTCGAATACATTGGAATTGCCTTTGCTCCTATAGCATGGTTCTTGTTTGCAGCTGAATATTCAGGGTTAGGTAAGGAATTTGTCCGAAAATATGAAAAAGCACTTTTCATACTTCCTATACTCGCAATCTTTTCAGTGTTTACAAATAACTTTCATAAAATGTATTTTGCAAACTATTACCTTGACACTTTAGGGGGCTTCCCTCTTCTTATACTCATACATGGGCCTTTTTTCTGGATTTTTTATGTCTATTCTCTTATTTTAATTATATTTGGAATTTTTTTCTTCTTTAATCAGCTTATCCATCTAACATCACCCTATAGGACTCAGGCAGCAATTGTTCTTACGGCAGCCTGTATTCCTGTTTTAGGGAATATTCTGCATATCGCAGATGTAGGTCTATTTGCATTTTTTGATCCGACTCCATTTACATTTACAATTTCAGGTCTAATACTCTTCTGGGGTATCATGCAGCATGAGTTCCTTAATATTATTCCAATTGCAAGAGAAAGTGTAATCGAGTCTATGAGTGATGGATACATTGTAACAAATCTTACGAATTCTATAGTAGATATTAATAAGTCTGCTCTTGAACTGGCAGGAAAAACAAAAAAGGAGATTCTCGGGAAAGACTTAAATGAGCTTTTTGGGGTTGAAGTAGAAATTTTCCAAAATGAAGTCTATGAGAGCAGTTTCAGCAAAGAAATTTCTTTGAAGAGCGGCCTAGAAACAAAATTCTTCACTCTCAATATCAGCCCCCTTGTAACAAAAGATCATTCAGAAGGCAGACTACTAATGATCCATGACATTACTGAAATTTATCGATATCAAGAGGCATTGAAACAGGCTAACAAAAAGATAAACCTCATGAGCAGCATTACAAGACATGACATTCTGAACCAGGTGAATGTAATTTCCGGATACACGGAATTAATTTCAGAGTTTCTCTCTGAAGATATCAAGAGTGATCCTCGAATTGGGAAGTATCTGAGAAATCTCAATAAAGGCATTGAGACAATCCACAGCCAGATTATTTTCACCAAAGACTATCAGGAGCTCGGAGTAGTTTCCCCTATTTGGCAATCCATAAGTGATACGGCAAAAGAAGCAGCTTTTCCCTTTTCAGGCCAGAGCTTGAAGTTTTCTATCGAGGAAAACCAAGTAGAGGTATACGCCGATCCTTTACTTAAAAAAGCTTTTTACAACCTGTTTGACAACTCAAGGGCACATGGAGAACGGGTTACTGAAATAGGTGTTAATTCTCGCAGAATTGCAGATAATCTTGTAATCGAAGTAAAAGATGATGGCATAGGAGTTTCTCCTGTAATGAAAGAACTGATTTTTGAAAAATCCGTTGGAAAAAATACAGGGCTGGGACTTTTCCTTGTCAGAGGTATTCTTTCCATTACAGGCATGGAAATAAAAGAAACCGGTATTGAAGGAATAGGTGCGACATTTGAAATTACAGTGCCTCCTGGTAACTGGCGCGAGAACACTTCTTAATAAACTTCAGAGGTATTTGAGTATCCCAAGCTTAAACCATATAAAAATTCTTTCTTAGTATGTTCATCTACTTACTCTTTCATTGATACTCATTTTTTATTTAACAATTTAATCCATATCAATTGTTTTTGTTTTATTGCTGCGAATTTTTTCCATTTACGTGCTTTTATATCTTCACTTCAATATTACTTTAGGCCGAAAAAATTCTCCAAAAAGCATTCTCTTAGCGACGACTACATTCTGGTGACAAAAATGAGTAAATTTACCCTAAAAGAAAGATTTAATAAGGCACTAAAAGGCGAGGTTTTAGACATCGTTCCTGTTTGCTCGGTAACCCAGACCGGCACTGTCGAACTTATGGAAATGACTGGAGCATACTGGCCCCAGGCAAATTACAATGCCGAAAAGATGGCTGCGCTCGCACTGGCAGGATATGAGATTGCAGGATTCGAAAACGTGCGTTGTCCTTTCTGCACTACAGTACTTGCTGAGACACTTGGCTGCACAGTAGATGAAGGAAGTATAGATATACAGCCCTATATAACGGATTTTCCCTGCAAAAAAAAGAAAGATGTCAAGGATCTAATGGTTCCAGATTCTCTTCTTGAGAGTAGGCGAACTTCGGTAATTCTCGATGCAGTTGAAATTCTGAACGAAAAAGTAGGAGAAACTGTGCCTGTTGTTTCCGGGGTTGTAGGTCCGGCTGGACTTGCTTCCATGCTTGCTGGAATGAAAAATTACCTTATGTGGTTTGTGACAAATCCCGAAGTTGTTGAAGAACTCATGGAAGTTCTTACCGAAGCTTCCATTGAGTATGCCAATGGTCTGCTAGAAAGAGGGGCAGATGCCATAACCCTAATAGATTCCGAGGCAGGGCCTGACATTATCTCCCCTCAAATGTTTGAGACATCAGTTTTTCCCCTCTACAGGAAGTTTTGTAGTAAGGTCAAGGGCTTGAAGATTCTTCATATGTGCGGCGATGCTACTGCCGTCATCGACCCACTTGCAGATGTCGGGTTTGATGGGATAAGCATTGAAGAAAAAGTAGGTGTAAGTTTCGCAAAAGGGATTACAGGCAATAGGGTACGACTTATCGGAAATGTTTCTCCATCCGATACCCTGTTGACAAAAGGGCCTGAAGCAGTTTCCATTGAAGCTACTGCCTGCCTTGAGGATAGAATTGATATCCTTGCCCCAGGCTGTGGGCTTGCCCCCCATACTCCACTTGAGAATATAAAGGCGCTTATTAAGGCAAGAGATGACTATTTCTCACAGTGAACTATCTTGTGGTTGTTTAGTGTAGTATAATCAATAAATATGAGGCCGTAAACAGAAAAATAGGACTGGATAATTTCCAATCATTTAGTGTAGTATATCAAGAAATCAACATTGGGCTGCCTATATTGTATTTTTTAAGTTCAAAAATCCGTTTTTATTGGTTCAATTAAGCCTTTCAAGCTCAACCCTATTTTTTGTCTGATCTTTAACTTTTTTAACGAATTCGTCTTCAAGCTCCTTTCTTACGAGAAGGATGAATTCTACGGTGTCTGAGTACATCTCTTCCTCGCTTGTTCCGTATTTTTCTATCAAATTTCTTACTCTCTGGCTTTCCGAATATCTCAGGTGTACTCTTAATCTCACTTGCTCGAAGACTTCGATAACTTCTGTTTCTTCAATAGCGGAAAGTGCTGTATCCCTATATGCTCTTGACAGTCCCCCAAAACCAAGTTTTGTTCCTCCAAAATATCGAGTAACAACCACAACCGCATTCATGATTTCTTTTGCTTCGAGTGTTTTAAAAACAGGCTTTCCTGAACTACCCGCAGGCTCTCCGTCATCATCATATTTGAGTGCAAAAGAGCTTTTTTCTTTTATAATGTAAGCTGAAACATTATGATTTGCATCCCGATGTAATTCCTTTACATCTTTTATGAAAGCCTTTGCTTCATCTTCACGTTCTACATGTTTGGCATAACCTATAAACAAGGAATTTTTGAATTCTTTTTGAGTCTTGCCGCAGCACTTAAGAGTTTTGTAGTTTTTCAGTATTTTATCCTCAGATTGCTTCTTTATGTCTCTTCCAAATAGGATGTTTATAGGTTTTTACTTTTTCAACAGAGGAATTCTATGCCATATTTATATATTTTTCTCTTCCAAAACGTCTCTTTTTTTTCAATTTTTCAAATATATATTCTTATTTAACTTTTAGCTTGTATATCTAGAAAAAAATAAACAAAGATAATTTTTATATGTCAAACATTGTTTAGTATTGTTTTTCTGGAATATGCATTGTAATTCTATGAATTATTTCGTTGTATCATTTTTTTACCAAATCGAAAAGTTTTAATCTTATTGGCTGGTCATGGATAAATATCTCATATGAAAACCCATAATTTTATATGAGCTGGGTGTATAAAAGGAAGAGAACTTTAGAGGTATTATTTATGAAAAAAATTTTAAAGATTACGGCAATGCTCCTTGTTATAGCTGCTGTTGTCTTTGCAGCCGGTTGTGCTGGAAAGTCAAGCAACACAGCAAATAATGGAACTTCTTCAAGTAACGGAACTACTGATATGAACAGCTCAGCTGTTGCTCCAGCTGTGAACAATACAACTGATGTTGTACCTATGGACAACAACACAACTGTTGCACCTATGGACAACAACTCAACTGTTGCACCTATGGACAACAACACAACTGTTGGAACTCTAAACAACACAACTGATGTTGCAGTTGTAGACAACTCTTCAATTAACAATACTACAACTGTTTAATTTAGCAATGTAAAAAAGGAATTATCCAAGTAGCCTTTTAAAAGGGCTACAATTTTAGTTTTTTAAAAACAGTCTAATATGAGTCGAGTTTGGCTTTATATTTCAGTATCAATATTTGTCAAGATTATCTATATGCAGAATCTAAATTATTGAAGTTAATCTGAAGACTCTTTTGCTTCTTGTTTTATCCTGAATTTGGAGAAACTCATAGACAGTTTTTGAAACCTGCAGTATGAACAAAGTCAGCTCTCTTGAGCGCAAGCTTTGAGCCACAACCGTTGCGCCGGTTGATCACGCTGTTGTTGGAATTTTCAATCAAATCTTTTACTAGGTGAAAAAAGAAATCATAAATACCTAATTGCGCAACTCCTTGGCAGGATAGATTTAACACTTTTTCCAATAGCAGTTTATCTCTTTTACGGGCGACCTGATAGGTTCATATTTCTCGAACTGCTCTTTTTCTCTCACCGGACGCTTGCAATCTTGCAGTCAACGATTTTACTGATACGGAAAATGACAGGACTAGAGGAATAAAATCGATTACCGTACTTTACGGTACTTAAGGAACTTTATTCTTGATCTCGAGTTTACGCTCGTGCACTACTTTACAGCAGTTCTTTTCTTAAAACGCTCGTAGACATCCATTTTGCAACTTTCTGTCAAGGTTCATATTTCTCGGCTTCGCAAATAATAAGCTCTTGAGATTAAGAAGTCAGAAGACGGGTTTATTTGCACTTTTTCTTTATCATGCTTCACTTGTGCTCTATTATAGCTCGATTATTCTTAATCCTCTTTTTTGACCTTCTATTTGGCTCTTTTCTTACTTTTTTCTGACTATTTTTAACTTTCTCGCATGAAAACTTAATTTTTCCTTCTGCAGAGCCTCAATGTATGGCAGCGCAAGCTCCCTCCTCCTGCGAGCAGGGCGTCGGGATGAAAAAAAATTATTTCAACACCTTCCTTTTCAAGTCTTTTGCTGGTTTTTTGATCAAGTGCAGTATCGTAGTGAAAAATAGTTCCATTGTCGAGAGGAACGAAAGAACAGGCAAGGCGACTTTGCTCGGAGTTTGAAACAGGGATAAGTTTCATTCCCTTTTCTTGCATGAAAGCTTTAAAATCAATTTTTTCGACAGAATCCTCTGTAAACAGGCAGGTTTCCTCAAATGCAGGTAGATAAGCAAGGGCGAGATCTTCCCTTATCCTGTTAAAGACAGTGTCAGGATGCATGTACCTCCTGGCTTTTGGGACCCGAACATAGATAACATCAGTAAACTCGTTCAGGATATCCGAAATAAATTTTCTAATAAAGGAGTAAGTGTGTCTTTCCGTGTCAGCTACAAAGACCGTTTCTTTTGAGAGCAGAAGACAGCCCTCAAAGAAACCTTGTCCCTCATTGAATTCGCTGAGAATGGGAATTCCTAGATTATCCAGGGCTTCCTTTACGACAACCTCTTCTTTTTCCCTTGCAGGCGGGCGCATTCTTGAGAGAATAGCTCCTTTTCCGGAGATAACTGCAGTGTCGTGCAGAAAAGTTATATTTGGCATCTTCCTCATCAGGTCTATACTTTCGTCCACATAATCTCCAAGTTCATAGACCTTGACACCGTTTGATTCCAGCAACTCCTGATAGCTTTGATGCTCTCTTATATATCCGGAAATATCAGGAACCTTATCATAAAGCCAGTATTTACAGTTTGATTCGTTGATTAGGGAAAGTTCTTCTCCTGGTGTATGCATTAGTACGCTTTTCAGTCTTCCAAGTTCCTCACACCCGTAAGCAATGCCTGGTTCTGCTTTTTCGTCCCTATCCAAAGCTTTTATATGGGAACCCATACTTGCAACCTTCCTTTTCTGGTTAGTGTCATTTTCCTGTTCGTTTTTTTGCAAGAATTACGGTGTTTGTGCGGTCTTCACTCAGGAAAGCCTTTAAAATTTCAAATCCACAAATATCCAGGAAAGCTGTAATCTGGTTATATGTATATTTGTAAGTAAAACCCATATGGATGACATCTCCTTCCCTGAAACCTATGATTTCTGTCCCAACTGTGAGTTCGGTATCTTTTAGTATATACAGGCTTTTCTTGGTCCTGTATACTGTCCCTATTCTTGAGTCTATATCTGCAAGCAAAAGTTCAAAATCAAAATCCTCAGGGGCCATTCCGTACTGAAGCAGGGGATACATATTGAAGAGGGCGTTCTCTCTTGATGCATATGTGCCCAGTACAGATTTCCTTGCAGATTGTCCCTCTGAACCTTCAGTAGATAGCAGATTCGCATCGAAAAAAAACAGGTCTCCTTGCTCAAGATTTTCACGGACAAGCTGGAGAATAAATTCTGGTTCATAGTTGCAAAAGGTATTTCCCAGAATGCAGAAGAGGACCGGGATATGCCAATTCTTTTTAAGGATTGCCATCTCTTCTAGGAAACCAACTATTCCTTTCTTTTCGACAGGCAAGTTATCGACTTTTTCAAGAGCTATATCTACAAATTCACCGTTTATATCGATAGGGTAGTAGCGTATCGATACTTTTCCCGAAGTTGGGTTTTCAGCCAGATTTTTTCTTACGAGCTCTTCGAGAAAAATTCTTTCCTTCTCTCCGTTTCCCACTCCCACACTTACGAGACTCATGCCTGTCGGAATAAATCTCACGATTGAGTCAAGATTTTTTTCCAGAAGGACTTTAAGCTGCCTGGCTACAGGAAAAGTCTCAGCTCCATCAAGTTTCAGCCAATTTTTTGCTCCGCCGGTGCCCGTATATAGAAGATAATCAGGCAGTTCATGGTTTTTCAAGCATTCACAGAGTCTTCTTTCTACGTCCTTCTTACTGGTAATTACTATCTTTTCCTTATTTCCCAAAATCTGTCCATACTCCACTCTTCCTGTACTGTTCAATTTCTCACATCCTCGAACTATTCAACAGCACACACCTCAGGTCATTTCTTCCGGGTTATTTCTTGATCTCTATTCGCTTCCATTCTGTCATTTATTTGAAGCACTGCTGGCACTCCATTCTAAGGGCTTTGAGAGGATCAATACCATTATTCACTCCCACACTGTAAGCATACCCCCGACAACCTATGCACTCTTCAGTATGTTCACAGTTTCCACATCTTCCTTCGAGCACTTTATCGATATTTCGGACATATGTGAAAAGATCGGAATTATAAATCTCCCGAAGGCTCATTTTATTTACATTATAGGGATATTCCCCGCTAACCCTGAGCGCAGGATGTTCGTCCAGCTTTGTAGGCGCACAGGGCCGAACATTTCCTTCTATATTGATATACAGACTGTAAAGATGCTGAAGGCAACCGCTTGCAGTAATCGGCGTATAGGGCAGCCAGTCGTACCCGTAGTATTCTCGGTCTATCTCCAGAAGTTTTAATTTGTATTCTTTTATTTCGTCAGCAGTCAGTAGTTTATCCTCAAGTTCGTCATTTGCTCTGCCTGTTGGAGTTAGAATTTCCATATTGGGAAAAATGCTGTTTTGCCTGCAGAAATGCCAGATATCTTCAACTTCTTCCAGATTCATTTTATTAGTGACGAAAGATACTCCCAAGCGGAGTTCTCCAGGTCCTACTGGTTTTGAAAAATTTGCTTTTAGAAGGTATTCAAGTCCCTTTCTGATATCTTTAAAGGCGCCTTCTCTTCCTGCCAGGTAATCCTGAACTTCAGGCTTAAGGGAATCTAGTTTTCCCATTACCGAGGTATTGTGTTCGTACAAGAACTCTGCAAGTTCTTCTGTCATCAAAATCGTATTTGAAAAAATCACTGGGATTATTCCCAAGGAATCGATATAAGCAATTAAATCCCTGAAATTAGGGTACAGAGTCGGCTCTCCTCCCCCTATTACGACAACAGATCTTATCCCGAGTTCTTTTGCTTCCAAAATTATATGCTTAAGGTTTTTGAAATCGGCTATTTTTGCCGAGTTCTCCCCACTCTGTGCATAGCAGTAGCGGCAGTTGAGATTGCAGGATTTGTTCGTTTCAAGGCGTATGGCCAAAAGTCTGTTTAAGTTTCGAGCTTCACGTGCCTCCTGTGCCCCATACATATATCCTCTCAGTACCGGAGGCGGTGAAAACAGGCTTAATGCGTCAATATTTTTCGGTTTTTTTCCCAACATATTAAAATGTATGGATTCGACCCCTTATCAAGTTACAAGAAACTAAGTGTTTTTTGAGTCTAATCTTTTTAATGATAAAAAGTAATGTGTTGCCGCTAAATAATGTATTCCAGTTACTTCAGTTTCTTTTTGTAATTTTATACAATGTGACTAATTTTGGATTATTTTCTTTGGTTAAATTTAGTAAGATTTAACTATTTCTCTCCCATATCTGTTTCCAATCTTTAAGGGAGAATGACTGACAATGAACAGAAAGATAATCATTTTTGGAGGTCTTGTCTTAGTTGTTCTTCTTTTTCTTGTTCTGGGTTCAATATGTCTGGAAAATAGAAACGAGGAAATGTATAATGACAACATCATGAGTAATTATGAATACAATATAATTATAGAAACCAACAGAACCCTGCAAAATATAACTTTTTATTTGCCTGTTCCGGTTTTCGAAAATAAATCCGAAATCGGACTGGAAATGGTAAAAGGAGATTATTACAATAAGCCTTCAAATTGGAATCTCAGCCTTAAGGATACTGAATATGGATTAATGTTCAAAATCGAAGCTGCCAAAATTCAACCGGTTTATCATTCCCTTCCTGTGTTAGAGCCTAAACCTGGATCCAGGGATATTGAATATGAAGTTAAAACAGTGGAATCCAATGAATATTCAGAAGAAACTCCAGTTCTGAAATCAATTGATTTCGGGAACTTTGTAAAGGCTAACCATCTAATTAATACCAAATTCCCTATCGGTAATAATCCATTCTCCTGCCTAAACATAATCTTCGAGAATCTGAAGAAGGCTCGATAATTCCTCTACCTGAGCATATCAATCCCGAATATTTTGATTATAAAAGCTTAGTATATGCGCATTATGATACGCCTCCTGATTCCGAGGTTAAGATTCTTGTCCAGATGGATGGCCGAAACGAGTGGTGGATCTATGGCTGGCAAGGTAACGGTTACAGTGATAGGATTTCTATTCAACTTTCAGGTCCGCAGGAAGGTTGGGTTCAGGCGGAAGGAAAACTTATCACAGGAGATGGAATTTACAGAGAATAATTCCTTTATTTTTCTATTTTTTAAGAACCAGGCTTCGTGTCTCAAGGTTCTCCTTTCCTAAGTTTATTATAGCTCTCATTCCTATCTCATTCTAGGATGTTTGAAGAAATTAAGGTCAAAAAAGCTCTGAATCAGATAAATAAATCCAGCAGGATCACGCTGCCTTTCCACTGGGACCTGAATGTCTACAGGGGCTGCGAGCACGGTTGCCATTACTGCTACGCTTTGTATTCTCATAGTTATCTGAAAGAAAAGGAGAGATCTGGCTGTGCAGAGCCAGAATTTGAGAGAAAGGGATGTTTCTCTTCAGTGGATGAAAAATGTGCCTTTTTTAATAAGATTTACGTAAAAACCAATATCATAGAAGCTCTTGAAAAACAACTTGGAGCAAGAAGCTGGAAAAGAGAAGTAATTAATATAGGCGGGGTATGCGATAGTTATCAGCCTGCAGAAGCAAATTACGGGCTTATGCGTAAGGTTCTGGAGCTTATGATCGAGTACAAAAATCCGATTACGATTTCTACAAAATCTGATCTCATTTTGAGAGACTATGATCTTCTATCAGAACTAGCTGAACTAACATCTGTAAATGTCGCAGTTACGGTTACAACAATGGACAAAAAGCTAAGCTCCTTGCTGGAACCTTTCGCTTCTTCTCCTGAAAAGCGGTTTTCGGTCCTGAAGGCTTTTAAAGACACAGCTGCTATTACTGGGCTTCACATGATGCCAATTCTTCCTTTTCTTACCGATGGTCCTCAGAATCTCGAGCAAGTTCTGTCTCTCGCGGCTGAATGTGAAGTGAACTATGCATTATCCGACGTCCTTTACCTCAGAGGTGAAACCAGAAAACATTTCCTTAACTTCCTCAAACTTAACTTTCCCGAACTTATTAACCCGTACCGCAAATTGTATTCAAAAGGAGGAGCTGACAGAGTCTATAAGGCTGAACTATATGGAGTACTTAGTCCTCTTATGGAAAAATATTATCTGTTCGGAGACTACACGAAACCTATGCAGGTAAAACCTTCCCGTTCGAAACAGCTCAAGTTAACAGATTTTTCGGAAAATCCAAATTGAATATATCTCTTGGTTCTGTGTAGTCTGCGAAGGATGACCTCTTAATGACTTTGAAGAATAATGAAAATTTACCTCAACTCCTTTAACCCCTTAGATTACATAGAATTCTTATAGAAATTGATTCAAAAGCCTATCAACCGCGTAAGTCCTAATATCTGAACGGTCCGCCAAGCAGAGTTCATTGAATAGCTACATCTTTACGGAGGTAATACTTTTTTTATTTTTTAGCTCATTGTATCTATTTTTCAAGTTTTGCTCTTTCTTGTAAAGTTAGAAAATTGTAGTCTTCAGCTTTTAAATCACGGATCAGGACTGTAAGGTTTTTGAGGGCTTTTTCTCCAGTGTTAAATTTACAGTCCAGGCGTATAGGTGTGTCTGACATATCCACGAATTCCCAAGGATGAAAAAAGATTACAGGAGCTTTTGAACGTTTGAGCAATGGAATAAAAATTCCTGTAGGCAGCCTTAGAAAAGAAGAAGTAATCGTAGCAGGAACTCTTATTATTTTGCTTTCTGTTCTGCGTTGAAAAAACGGTGGTTTGTATGCTGCGACAGAAGAATCATAAAGAAAACCCTCTTCCTCTAAAAGTTCAAGATAATTTCTCGGGAACTGCAGGTTTGGAGCCCTGAAGGATACAAGTTTCCTTTCAAATTGCCTCAGAATTTTTCCAGCTTGTTTAAGAGCAAGCTTGGCTTCTTCTTTTTCCATCCGGTCAAAACGTGTATGGGTATATCCATGACATCCAAGCTCATGCCCTTCTTTCGGGATTCTGTTTATAAGGCTTGGATACTGTTTAGCCATCATTCCGGTAACAAAGAATGTTGCTCTTATCCCTTCTTTTTTGAAAAGGTCAAGCAACTCAGGTAATCCTTCTTCCATGCCTCTCGTACTTGTAAGCATCGGGGGGCAGTCTTCTTCCACATCAACGGTTATTGTGATATTTTTCATTAATGACACTTCTATATACTCGGCTTGTTTGCTCACATATTTGGTTCCAATCATATTTCGAAAGTCCCCGGCAAGCCTTTCTAGCAAAAGAGGTTCGAAGGGTCGGATTTTCTATCAGATTATCTAATGCAGAAGAAAACTCCACAAGGCTGTCTGCAAGGTAGCCATTTACGCCACTAGTGATGATATCCGAAACTCCACTGTTATTCATTGCCACAACGGGAACTTCTTTTGACATTGCTTCTAGAATCGAAATTCCAAAAGCTTCATTACTGGAGGGAAGAGCAAAGATATCTGCCTGTTCGAGATATCCTAGTACTTTTTCCCTGGATACTTCCCCTGTAAAGTAAAAATTTCTGGATAAATCTGACTCTTCTACGATTTTTTCCAGTTTACCTCTGAGTTCACCGTCTCCTATCATTACAAATAGCAAATTTTTATGCTTCTGCAGAAGTGAAGGAGCAAGCTCTACAATATTCTGAACACCCTTTTTCTTTGTCATGCGTGCAACAGTAACGATTACAATTTTTCCTTTGATATCAACAGGAAAGGGAACTTTGATGATTTTGTCTTCAGAATCAACTCCGTTAAATATCCGATAAATGGGTTTTTTTGTCATTAGCCGTGAGTCTTTTTCAACGGCTGAACTGACAGCAATTACAGCATCGGTATTTTTCAGAAGTATTTTGCCCATAAGATATAAAAGCAGACGATATGGTGTATCCCCCACAAGGGAATGATTAGTAACAATTACAGGAATTCCAAGTTTTCTGGATGCAAGAAGAGCCCCCATACTGAGAGGAGAATCCAATCCATGGGAATTGACAATCTCATAATTCCCTTTCTTTAAAAGGCTGAAGAGTTCTTTATATGCACTGGGCGCAAGAAATCGATTCTGTCCGGGTAAAGGTCTACCTTTGACCCTTATTACTGATACCCCGTCTTTTGTACTGTGTTTGGGGACACCAGGATAGCTCCTTGTAATAACGCTTACCTCATAGCCATGCGTGCTCAAGGTTTTAGCAAGGGTATGCATGGAATACTCGATTCCGCCAACCTTTGGAAAATACCAGTCACTGATCAGTGCAATTTTGTGTTTTTCCATATCTTAAACCCTCCGTAATAAAAGAGGTAAAGAAAATCCTATCAGGCAGCTTATAAGAGATGAAACGTTTTTTTCAAAGAGAAACGTTATGAAACTGTCAGTGTAGCTTATCCCAAAGCGCTTATTAGCCCAGAATATCCGCAGAGGCTCATCTCCTTTCCGGTTTGCTGGAGTCAAATTATTCATTTCTCCGAATAGAATGGGAAATAGGTCTGCAGCTTTAAGATTATAATCAATACAAGAGAGCACCTTCTGCCAGCGGCTTGCAAACAAGTACACACTCAGCAGGTAAACTAAGAACGCCAGAATGACATATCGAATTCGTGTCTCAGTGAGCATTTTCCAGCTCTCTAACACAGCAGATATGATCCCTGTCCAGTAGGCGCGGATCAGAAATACCCCTACTGCAAGCAGTAAGAGAGTCACCATGACTTTCTTTAAGATTTCCAGGTTCAAAAATACATCCTCACAGGAATTCAGAGTGGAATTTCTGTATATATCCTTTATTAATTAAAATCTGTTCCTATTTGGATTTTCTATTGATTGCGATCGGTTGTACTCTGGATTCGGTACTTCTCCAGATCTAAAAAGAAATATTTAAAGTATTCTTTTTATGTATCTAAAACCCCTCTTACATACCCGAAGGCTAGAGTCATTAAAAGATCTTTCTGATTTCCTGCCCTTATTCCATTCTTATTCTCAGATTCTTTTTATATAATACCTGTCATCATCATTTTTTCCGTATTTGGCTCTAAATTTTTAGTTTCTAATCAAAGCTTAATATTTCTAATATAGTTTTCTGATGTCGTTTTTCCATAATTCTTGGACTACCCCTAGATAAGTATTTTTTAAGTGGCTGTCTGATTTGGTGTAGGTGGAGAATGACGTAAAACTTGAAGAAAATGATTTTCCTCATTTCCTGACAGATGAAGAAAATGACCTACTTTTTAAAATAAAGGAACTCTATAGGTCAAAGATAAAAGCTAACTGCACTGGCTGCCAGTATTGCGTGCCCTATTCTTTAGGATTATTCACTATATAAAAATTTTAATGATTATGTCAATGCTGAGATACTGATAAGTACGAATGTGGGCAATGTGAGGAGAAATGCCCTCAGCAAACCCGTATAAAGGAAATGTTAAAAGAGGTTTCAAAATTATTTGAGAAATGACTTTTCCCCTCAACTTTTGTACAATTCCCCCCTTACAATTTTTTGACTTTTTCTTAAGCCATATCTGAATATTAATTCCATTCAGGTTGTAAACACCACGTCAACTCTTTCTACGTCCCACAAAGATCCTAATTTTTCCATAATATCTTCTTTTATCGCCGGAGCAAATTGATGGTTTGCAGGCAAGTCTACAACAACTCTCACTATCCCATCTTCAATGGTTGTCTTAAGGATAAGATTTGTGCGGATGATATCAAGGCCAGTCAGAGGGTTCATAACATGCTTTAACCTTTTTCTGATCACTTCTTCGGTGGTAGTCTCCTTCTCGGTTATGAGTCCATGTTTTTCCTCATAGTCCTTAATTGCGGCACGTAGACCTTCAACTGCAAGCACTGAGCAATGGGCTTTGATCGGAGGAAGCCCTCCAAGTTCTTCTGAGGCCTGTTTCCACGTTATTTTCTTTGCTTCATCAAGGGTCTTTCCACGTGCAAGGTCTGTAATAACCGATCCTGTAGCAATGTTTGATGCGCAGCCGTAAGATTCGAATTTTATATCTTCAATAATTTTGGTATCAGGATTGACCTTGATATAAACTGCAACCATATCTCCGCAAGCCGGGCTTCCTTCAAGGCCTTTTCCATCAGGATTCTCGATCTGTCCCACGTTGTGAGGGTTCCTAAAATGTTCTAGCACTTTTTGACTGTAAGGAAACTTCATCATCTCACCTTTCCTTAACTTCTCCTTCCTGCTGTTCTATAACTTCGTTTTACATAGTATGTTTCCATCTTTCCATCTTTTTAATTCATTTCTTTGCAAGGGGGCTTATTTCCCTGAGCCTTGCTACTATCTCACTCATTGCTTCAATTGCTGCATCAGCATCTTCAATACGGTTATAGCGTCCGAAGGTAAAGCGTACTGAGCCATGAGCTCTTTCATGGTCTCCCCCTATACCCCTGATTACATGGCTGGCTTCAAGGGAACGACTAAAACAGGCTGAACCCGTGCTTACTGCAAATCCCCTCATATCCATATGCAAGGTTACAGATTCGCCCTCTACATAATGGAAAGTCATATTTGCGTTCTGAGGCAGGCGTTTTTCCCTGCTTCCGTTAAGAGTAACATCTGGAATCTCGGAGAGGGCTTTGTCAATCACCCTGTCTCTCATGGCTTTGAGCCTTATATTTTCCTCCTCAGTTACGAGCTCTACAGCTTTTGCAAAGCCAATAGCGGATGGAATATCTTCCACGCCTGCCCTTAGGTTAAATTCCTGAAAACCTCCGTCCATGAACTTAGTTATTGGGGTGTCTTTCCGGATGTAAAGAGCACCTACTCCTCTTGGACCGTGAATGGTGTGGGCAGATATCGTGACCAGATCTACAGGAAGTTCCTTTACACTGAGGGGTAACCGGGTAAAGCTATGAGTAGCATCTGTATGCAGGAGCACATCTTTCTCTTCGCATATTTCTGAAATAGCCTTCAAATCCTGCACTGTTCCTATTTCCTGATTCCCTTGTTGGATTGAGACAAGAATCGTTTCCTTTGTGACTGCATTTTCAAGCCCCTCAAGATCTACAAATCCTTCAGGATCCACATCAAGGAAAGTAACATTAAAACCCTGTCTCTCGAGAGCTCTTGCTGTATTCAGCACAGGAAAATCTTCTATCTTCGAGACAATAATATGTTTTCCTTTCTTCTCTTTGAGAGCCAGAGCAACTCCTTTAAGTGCGGTGTTACTTGACTCAGTGGACCCTGAAGTGAAGATAATCTCTTCTGAATTTGCATTGAGCTTTGAAGCTATGCTCTCTCGGGACCTTTGTAGTGCTTCTTTTGCGTCAATACCCATAGAATAGCCAAATTCCGATGTTGCTACTGCGTAGGTATCAAAAAAATAGGGCTTCATTGCTTCAAGTACCCGCTCATCCAATCGTGTGCATGCGGCATTGTCAAGATAAATTACGTTCTCAAATATTTTTCTCCCTCCACATATTAGATAATAGAATTTTGAATATGAAATAATCTAAATTTGAATTTTTTCAGTTAAATCTTAAATTTTTCAGTAAATCCCTATTCTTTGAATCCGTAAAATCCTCAGGATGTTAGTTTAGCTGAGTATGGCAGAATTTAAATCAGCTAACCTCACAGAAAAAACATTCACATTATCGTGATAATTCGATCTTTAAAATCTCTCAGCCTTTAGATAAAGAGAGTTACGTTTGCGTTCCTTGCTTCCTGGATATATGAACCCACAGCTCCCCATTCGTCTATCCATTCCGTCCGAAGTTCTTCTTTACTTAAGCCCATGATTTCCATAGTCATCTCGCAGGCTATTATTTTTCCACCAAGTTCCTTGAAATCATTCATTAGTCTTTCAAGGGAAGCAACATTGGCTTTATTCATTCTTTGTTTGATCATCTGCCTGCCAAGCCCCAGCATATTCATCTTGGAGAGTGGCCCCTTATCAAGCTCTCCTTTCTTCAAGCGCATTAGACCCCAGAAGGTAAAGTATATAGAGGCTTCCATACCCATTGCCAGGGCTCCGTTTGCAATTATAAGTGCACTGTATACTTTATCCATATCGCCACTGTGCAGAATAATGACCGTCTTTTCCCCCATTTTCACTCCTCTTCCGGCTTATCTCCGGATCTTTATCTCCCACTCTTTGCCTCCTTCTTTATCTTCAATCTCCAGCACTTTGAGCCCCATTGCCTCACAGGCCATAGGAATTTCCTTTCTTGACGCCGGATGCGTCCCTTTCACAATAACAAGATCCCCTGGAGAAGCTTTCTTTAAAGCTTTTCTGCATTCTACCAGTGGAACAGGACAGGTTTGACCTCGAACATCTATTTCCATTTCTGCCATTATTCTTACCCCCCAAAGTAAGAGAAACGAAAGGACTCTGACAACAGTTCTGCCTGCTGCTTTTCCTTAAATTCATTATATCCCAAAAAATATATTATCGTTTCGTATTGAAAACTCTATATGGGAAATATTCTGTCTGGGAATTACTTCTCTTGTTGAAGCCGTCCTTCTTTTCAAAGCGCTCTTCTGATCTTTTCCGCAACTTCTTTTAAATTGGCAGTATCAGGCTCAGTCCATACTATTGATTTTATTCCTCTCCCGCCGTCTCCTTTTCTCCTTGGAATAACGTGTATATGTACATGGGGAATCTCCTGTCCGGCGACCGTTCCATCATTGATTCCTATATTTGACCCTTCGGCTGAAAATGCCTTTTCGACTGCAGCTGTAATCTTCCTTGCAGCCTCAAAAAGTGAAGCAACACTTTCCGCATCCATATCTGTAAACCTGCTGAAATGCTTTTTAGGAGCTACTAGAGTATGTCCTTCACTCGCCGGAGAAACATCCAGAAATGCAAAAACGGCATCATCTTCGTATACCTTATAAGAAGGAACTCTCTCAACTATTATTTTGCAAAAAAGGCAATCTTTCATCATAACCATATCTCCATAGAGTTTTAGGGGATACGCTTATATCAGAGTTCTGTTTCTTTCGCAACTTATAACTACAATTAAAATATTAATATAAAGTACTCATTCCTAACCTCATCGAACTGAAACGTAAGCCTCAATCGCTGCCCCACAACCGTGCACCGTTTGATCACGCCGAAAGTGCCGTTTTCGATCAAACCTTTTCTCAAAAGGTTTGCGCTCAAGCATTTTTTCAAAAGGCTTGCAGGAAGTGAAATTCAATGATCGGTTATATTGCAGGTACACTGACAACTGTAGCTTTTGCTCCACAGCTTCTAAGAGCTTTGACTACGAAGTCTACAAAAGACGTATCTCTTATGATGCTGCTTTGTTCTACTTCAGGCATGCTTCTCTGGATGCTCCATGGTATCCAGGTAAATGATCCCGCCCTGATCGCTGCAAACAGTATTTCTTTTGTACTTACTTTTTTACTGCTGGGGCTCAAGCTTAAAAACGACTATCCAAATTTTGTTTTTAATTTCGGTAGTAAATCTGGGAAATCTGAAAATGACTCCCTTCCCTCTCAAAAATAATCTTAAACGCCCAACATATATTTATGAATAATTGAATCAATTTATCATAATAACCACAATTTGTACATACTCTATTGTTGGGGGTGGAAATAATATCTAGAGTTTTGAGTGGCGCATTAATTGGTATGGTCTGTACTTTTATCTTCTATTTTATTCCGTTTGTAAACTCCATAGCTCCTTTACTGGGCGGTCTTTTGGGAGGCTATTATGCAGATGGAGGCTTTGGAGGAGGGCTCAAAACCGGAGTTCTTATGACCGTTTTCATGATTATTCCGGGTTTTCTTCTGGGTGGAATTCTTGGATCAATACTCAGAGATGTTCCTGTTCTTGGAGGATTCGTAGCCGCCTCGGCATTTATAATTACGATAATTATTGTAGCTCACACTGCTGTGATAGGTATCATTGGCTCAATAATTGGGGCTGCTCTCGCTGAAAAAGGGACAGTTTAACTTTATTGTCTCTCTAAAAATGAAGTTCTAAGGTCCAATAGTGCCTAGAAATATTTGAGTAAAGTCTATTTGATCAGGAGGTTTTACCCATCCAGGATATATTCTTTTTACATAACCGTTTTGTAGTTTTTGGATAACGAATTTTTATTCCTGAAATAAAGCGAAAAATAGAGTTGTGAAGAAAAGGTTTTTTAGATCTTTTTCTTCAAAATAAAATACTCTACAAAAATCATGAATAGGGGCAGGGAAATTGCCATAAGTATTTTGGCTTTTCTCATAGGGTTTTTGTCGTCTCTTTCTGCGCTTTCGTTGAAGATATTTGTTTTTACTTCATCTTCCAAGTTTTTCAAAGTTTCCTTTATTTCCCCTTGCCCACTTGTTTCCAATTTGTTTTTCGCATCTATATTATATCCGGTTATTGCAAAATAGGAGAAACCAGGCGTTTTCGATTTAAAATAAACGTAATTTTGGTCTTCTTTAACTTTTTCGGTGTACAGAGACTGCCAACCTTTATCGTACCATTGAAGAGTTACTAGGGATTGATTAATATTATTATTTTTAATCCAGGATTTTTCAATCTTGAAACATACCACGGGATTTTCGATGTTCTTTGAGGTTGCAAACCCACTGTTTCCAACCCAGAGATTGAAGTACCTATATACCTCTCCCGAATCCAGTACTGAAACCAGAGTTGATTTTCCTTTGAGTTGTTCGGCAATAGCTGTTGTTTTACCTGCGGTCTTCTTTGCATCAAAGCTCGCATACACAACACAGGTTGCATTCTTTGTAAAATCAAACTCTATAGGCTTTCCACTTGTAACAACAGCCTGTGAAATTTCCTTTACTTCTACATTACTTTGAGGTTCAGGGGAACCACCGCCACCATTGCTGCTTCCACCGCTGCTGTGATGGCTGCTTCCTCCACTGCTTGAACCACTTGAACTACTTTGTTGTGTAACAGTTATCTGAACAGTTCTTGTGAGTTCATTATTGTTTTCGTCACTTTCCAAAACGACACCGGTGGCGTCTACGATTGCTTTTATCTCTATTTGCCCTTCACCTCTAGGAGTCCATGAAAAAGTGCCACTTGCACTATTGCCTGCGGAAAGTGCGGGTACCTGTATTTTCCCACTATATGTTTCGTTTGTTCCATTAATATTATATTTAAGTTCGTTACTCGATGCATCTCCGAGTCCATTGTTCTTTATTTTTACTGTGAAAGTTACGTTCTCTCCTAGCTTTGGACTCTCTGGGTTTAAAGAAATAGACTCTATTTTCAGATCAGGGGGCAAGGCTTTAACATTTATTATTTTCACAAGCTGGTTGTTAGTCTCATTACTCTCATATACAGCTTCTCCAGAATCAACGACCATTTTTACTTCCATTGGTCCTGCTTTATATGGGGTCAGGGAAAATGAAACATCTGTACCTGCTCCCTGTGAAAGAGGTGGAATCGGAATACTGTCATTAGCAGCTGTATTATTAATATAATACTTTGCCACAACTTCTGCTGAAGGAACTGTGCCCTGGTTCTTTACTTTCACAGTGAAATTTAAGGGTTTTCCTACCTGAGGATCCCCCTGCCCAGGTAGGATGTCTTCAACTATCAAATCCGGAAGAAATTCCTGTGCTACAGTTATCGTGCCTGTTTTCTGGTTGTTCTCTTCATCACTCTCATTTAGCAGGTTTCCTTCATCGACCACTGCCTTTATCTCTAAAGATCCTTCGGACACAGGAATCCATGTATATGAGGGCAATTCAGTATTTTTTCCTGGGGAAAGTGGGGAAATATCCCATTCGTTAATCAAATTTCCGCCTATATAGAGCTTCAGCTTCGTTTCTTCTGAAACCGACTTTCCCTGGTTCTTTACGCTTATTTCTATATTCTCATACTCTCCGGGTTGAAGCTTTTGAGCATATTTAAATGTATCAATTATAAGGTCGGGAAGTCCGGTATTTTTGATACTCAAGGACTGCGTTTTTTCGTTATTATTTTCGTCAGTTTCAGGCACTGATTCTTCTTCATCTACTTTTGCAGTTATTTCCACTATGCCTTCTGTCTCTGGTTCCCATGAAAATGAGACTTGCTGGCTCTGTCCAGCCTCTATTTTAGGGATTTCGGTGTCCCCTATACGATTTCCATTAATAAAATAAGCCAGGTTTGTTGAATTTGACTCTCCAGTTCCCTGGTTCTTTACATATGCTATAATCTCTACTTTTTGTCCTAATTCCGGATTTTCAGGATTAAATGAAAGATTTTCAATCATTAAATCAACAGTTGAATTTCCATTGCCACCAGGCCCCATATCTGTACCTTCTGCAGCAGATGCTATTCCTGAGCCTATTCCAGGAATTGTTAGTATTATCAATAGTATAGATAAAGAACTAAAAAAATGGGCTTTCATTTCATCAGCTTTATTTATTTCTGTCTTGCTAGTTCTGCATTAGATCTTCATAATTAAGTGATGAAATCTTCTATATAAACATTGATATTTTTTTCCATATATTCCTAAATTATTTTTGTATTAAATTTATCATGTAGCTCAAAATTACTTCTTAAAATCTCGAATCGGAAAATATCAAGCAAGCTACTGATCCTGAAAATGATTGGAAATTTACTGATCTGAGAATAATATTAGTTTTGGGATGGACTAAATAAATAATCCATAATTCTTAATAATATTAAGATAAAAATAATATATTTAAATAAACTATGTAATTGAATTTGAAAAAGTAGTATGCATATACCAAAAATGATATGTAATTTTTAGAATAACATTTAGATCTTAAAAACAGAAATGTAAGAATAGTTTAGACAATTAGATATTTTCTGTCTTTGATTTGAGTTCTGCTATCTACTCCAAGGATCCCGGCAATCTCGATACCTTCACTTCCTACCTCTGCAAGCTGGGCGTAGATTTCAGCCTTTGTTATATACTTTTCAGTTCGTGTACCATCAGCTTCTTCCATCTTGATGGTTATTTCTTCTTTATTGTGTCCTTTTGCTAGGCATTCCTGGACAATTACGCCATATTGCTCTGCAATCACTTTCAGACAATCAAATATCTGATTGGTGGATATTGCATCTTCTTCGTCAAGAAGGACTTTTGAAAGGGTACAAGTGCGAGTATTTGACCTGAAATAAGCCTGCACTTTTTCAGAAATTTTTGCTAAGCTTTCCATATCAATGAAAGCTCCCAGCTCTTTATCAGCGGTGATTTCCTTATCATCCTCATATACAAAATACCTATGCTCTCCGCCTTCTATCCTGAATTTTCGGTTTGCTTTTTTATTTTCTATGGCTATGCGTAGATTTTTCTGGGTGTCATATTCTAGAAAAGTTACAAGGAACTCAGAAAGATCCTGCATTTTTATTTTTTCTTCTTTTCGCAGGATGCCTGCCCGTATCCATGCTGGTAGACTTAAGTTTCCAAGAAGTTTCTCTACTGTCAGAGTCTCTTCTGCAAAACTGAGCCTGTAATGATATTGCAAGCCCAAAACCCAACCTTCCATTTCTCCTGAGATGCTATTTGTACTGTTGGAAAGCTCAAATCTCTTTTCAGCTCCGTAGACACCTAAGATTAAAAACTTGCTAAGAATTTCAAGTATCTCTTCTTCGAATTTTTTAAATTCATTAGGAGTTTCAGTTTCTATTTTTGCATACTCCGCTTCAAGGATTTCTCTTCTTTTCCCGAGATTTTCGCTACAGGTTTGCAGGACTGCGTTACTACAGGGTATAACATCCTCGATATCTACTTCGTTTACTAATTTTCTGAGTAAAATCCCAAGCCTCTCTTCAAAATTATTCATTCCTTCCATTCTACTCTTCAATTTATGAAGTGCTTCTTTACGCTTGCACTTTATCTCTATTATGGAATTCTCCAGAGGTATTACTCGGGAAGTTATATTTAAAAAAGTTTTCAAATCCTCAATGAAATCTCTCTGTACAGGCAGTTCCGTAGAGTCCTGGTAAATATATTTCATAAAAGCACCCTGGATATCTAAACAACCCTTAAAACATTCTATGACCTATAGCTATATAACGTTTTATCCAAAGGCTTTCTCCATTTTCCAGAAGAAGTCTCTTATTTTTTTCAGTGAATAATCTTACGTGAGCATATGTTTATATTTTGGACATACACCTTATATTTTCTCTGAAGTGGCCGAGTTATTCTCGGCCATCTCATCGTTTAGAGTAGAACTTTTCGGACAGGATCCAGAATCTCATTTATATATTTTGCGGCTGAATTTTTCAGGTCCATTGGATGGACACTTTCTGCTGCAAAAGCATTTTCCATTTCTTCATAACTTGTGTATGTTACATTTCCACCGAATTTCTCAGGCCTCTCTATAACAACAGTTTCGTATCTAGGAAATATATGGTAACGGAAAAGGGCAAGAATTGGATTTTCTTCTGTATCTCCTATCTTGCAGTAGGCTTTCTTAAACTTCCTATAAATTTCTTTTTCCGTGTCATCCACAGAAATGAAATTCTCCTTTGATGAAGCCATCTTGGTTCCATCTAATCCTAAAAGAATTGGAGTATGAATGCAGATTGGGGTTTCGAATCCAAGACTCTTCAAATTTTCTCGAGCAAGCATATGGATTTTTCTCTGGTCAATACCTCCAACTGCAACATCAACTCCAAGCATAGCAATATCAATAGCCTGCATAAGTGGGTATACCATCTGAGAAACGGTTGGGTCATCCATAGCACGCCCGACTTCATCCATGCTCCTACGTGCCCTGTTCAGAGTTACTACCCTTGAAAGTTTGAGAACATTTAACATGTACTCTGCTCCAAGCTGATAGTCAGACCCATAAACGAAATTAGTTTTTTCTTCATCAAGCCCGAGGGCAATAAAGCAGCGCCTGTTATAATCTGCAGTCTTCCTGACCTCTTCAAGCGTGCCTTTCCGATTTAGATAAGCATGTACATCTGCAAGCAAGACAGTAATATCAAATCCGGCTTTTTGCAGATCAATCAGTTTATTTACTGTAAGAACATGCCCCATATGGATTTTTCCACTGGGTTCGTATCCTACATAGGCGCAGGGAGCTTCTTTTTTATTAAGAAGTTCTTCAAGTTCGCCTTCAGTTACAATTTCCTGAACATTTCTTTTTATAAGTTCGAGTCTGTTCATGCCTCTACATTCCTTTTCTTTTCCTATTCTCAAAAACTTAATCTCTATTTATAAGTTTCTGTAAATGCCATACTTTCTTCGGATTTAAAATTCGGGGTTTCCCAGTTCTGAATGATCTTTTTACGCAGAGATTTTGCCCCTTCACCAAGTACATGATTAAAGCCAGAATTTCATATTCTTCTCTATAAATAATGATTCCTCTTCTTTGTCAAGCAGGAAGCGTTGCAAGATTGATTCCTCTTTCAAAAAGTATTTCGTGAGTTTCCCACTCTTTTTTTCCTTTGAAATATTTCGAAGCCTTATTCCTTCCTTCGTTCTCCAGGGTATAATATCCCCAGGTTGACACAAAATTGCGTTAGGATTCAAGCTGCAGGTTTATCGTAAATGCGCTTCCTAGAAAGCTTGCTATGATAAAGTCAATTTTTTCTATTCTTCCCTCAAAGGGAAGTTCCATAAAGAGAAAAAACTAATTTCATTCGAAAAAGTATAGGCAAAAAGGGGGCTTAAGCCACTTTTTTAATAAAAAGTTCAAGTATCTGTCATTACCCTGGCAAAAGTTTGATCATAAGGTTTTCTAAATCCTAGGGCCGAAAGAGTATTTTTAAAATTCCTGCCGTCGGCGCGCACAACCACTGGAGGGATACAGCGCATCTCAGCATAGATTTCCCGGTCTTTCATGTACTTTTCAAGATTTGTTTAATCTTCTTTTCGCTTTTTATATCTCTGGATGACGTCTCTTACAATAATAATGTCTGCTGCCGTTATAACCCATCGATAAGGAATAATTACGCCTCTGCTAGTCAGGTCAAAAAGTTCTCTATTAACATCTGAAATCGCAAGCCCGGTAATTTTCTGGTCTTCTATATCAATTACGAGGTCCTGCAACTTCCCTACATAAACACCAGTGTTTGTGTATATGTTTAAACCAAAAAGTGATGTAAGATCTGTGCGCATTATATCCCTGCTTTGTAAATTAATTTAAATCTTTCTCCTTACCTTATAGGAAAAACATACTTATATATCTTACAGTTTTACCAACTTTATTTCATTACCAGTTTTTCACACTCTCAGGTAAAAATCTCAGTTATTATTATAATAAATCTTCTTATTTAAATTAGCAAGAGGTAAAGTAGTTCTATTTTATTATTTGTTATTTACATTTAAATTAAGGAGAGGGAGTTTTAACCGCGTTAATCTGCTTTTGCTCTTATTTGCTCAACGAGTGTGACTTATTTACTATTTCTATAACTATTCAGAATGAGATTTATACCTTATTGAGATATTTCTAGCTCACAGGTAAATTTGTTAATTACCTGTGAGCAGAAGTCTTCAGTTTTTATATAACTTTTTTTACTCTCATTTGCTTACATTTGAATCTCAGTTTATTTCTTACCTAGTCATCATATTTCTAGCTGTGAAATTACGCTTTGAATATTTTTGGACGATTTCCTGAGAATTTCGTACTGTTTTTCATCAAGTTTGAGTTCAAGGATTTCCTCAACTCCAGATGCCCCAAGTTTTACGGGTACACCGAAGTAAATGCCTTCTTGTCCGTATTGTCCTTCTAGGTAAGCCGAGGCAGGTAGTATTCTCTTTGAATCTTTAATCACAGATTCCGCCATCGAGACAATAGCTGCTGATGGGGCATAAAAAGCGCTGCCCTGTTTAAGAAGTTCTACAATCTCAGCTCCTCCGTTTACTGTCCTCTCTACCAGTCTAGCAATTTTATCACCTGAAAGCATGTCCGTGAGTGGAATTCCTGATACTGTTGTATACTGAGGAAGAGGCACCATCAGATCCCCATGCCCTCCTATGACCATTGCCTGCACATCTTTTTTCGAGCACTTTAGTTCTTCTGCGATAAAACTTGCAAAACGTCCCGAATCCAAAACTCCACTCATTCCAAATACCCTCTTCGCCTCAAAGCCCGTTGATTTCATAGCTACATAGGTGATAATATCAAGCGGATTTGTGACAATAATTACTATGGATTCTGGAGCATGCTTTGCAATATTTTTGGAAACTTCTGCGATTATTTTGGAGTTTGTCTTTATAAGATCTTCTCGAGTCATTCCGGGTTTTCTTGCAATTCCTGCTGTAACAATTACAAGATCAGAGTCTGCAATATCTGCATAGTCATTGGTTCCAGTTATAGACGTGTCATAGCCTTTTATTGCGCCTGCCTGCATTAGATCAAGAGCCTTACCTTGTGGTAGCCCTTGAACAATGTCTGTCATGACAATCTCACCAAGTTCAAGTTCAGCTAGTCGCTGTACTGTAGTCGCCCCTACATTTCCTGCGCCAATTACGGAAATCTTAGCCATTAAATGCAACACCTTTGTTAAACAATTTATTTTAGGGTAATTTTTGATTTTTCAACTTTATAAATTTATCCCGTAATAGGACTTTTATTATCAGCAGCTGCTATTTATGTTAACATTTTTATACTATTCTTGCTGTTTTATTCTTAAATTTTTTGTTTTCTTGTTCGAACATTTTCGGATTTCATGCAGTATTTTTATTAAATATCATTCCCAAACTGTTGAAGGGAAACATGCTAAATAACACATACATTCATATTCCAGGTGTAGGAAAGGGCCTTGAACGAAAAATCTGGGCTCAAGGAGTACACACATGGGAAGAATTCCTTAAGATGGAAGATAGAATTCCTGTACCTTCATCGCGAAAGTCTATAATTTGTGAAGAGGTAAGGAAATCTTCTGAACACCTGGCAGCAAAAGATCACTTCTTTTTCTCACAATGTCTTCCTTCTGCGGAACACTGGAGGGCATATCCCTTATTTTCTGACTCTGTCGCATTCGTAGACATTGAAACAACGGGACTTTCTAAGTCCCGGGATAAACTAACCATTGTGGGAATCTACGATGGAAAAGAATCAAAGACTTATATAAGAGGCATTAACCTTGATGACATTGTAGATGAGTTCTCAAAATATCGGTTACTCGTATCTTTTAACGGCGCACGTTTTGATTTGCCTTTCATAAAATCCGAATTTCCCGAAATTGAGTTTAAGCAGCTCCACATAGACCTCATGTATCCTTTAAGGCGAATAGGGTACAACGGGGGCCTAAAAAACATTGAAAAACTACTTGGAATCTCCCGGAGTGATGATACCGAAGGCATGACAGGGTTTGATGCTGTAAGGCTCTGGAAAAAGTATGAGAGCGGAGATCAGAAAGCTCTGGATAAACTTATTAAATACAACAGGGAAGATATAGTTAATCTGAAATCTATTATAGAGCTTACCTACCCTAAAATGGTTGAAAAAGCTCTGAAGGAATAAAAGGCAAAATCTTTCAGTTTAGGAATTGACAAATAGTAAAATTTCAGGCAGCAAATAATTCTTTCATCAATTAATTTATATACTTATATTGATGTTTCTGATAGTCGGCTCTGGTAATGTATTGACAATTTTATATCAAATTTTTATTTATCAAATTCTTGTTTCCAATTCAAATATATGCTCTATCTAGTAGGAAAGGGGATTCAATGGAAGTAACGATAAAGTTCGGGGACAAAGTCACTGTGGCAGATGTAAGAAAACTCCAAGACATGGAAGATGTAGCGTTTGATAAGGAATGGTTTGACAAAACAGAGGCAAGAAATAGAGATGTGTACTATATGTTTCGAGATCTTGCGAAAGAAGACTCTGACTTTGAAACAATTAAAACTCATCATCTAAGGTATGACATTACCGTAATTCCTCCAGGAATGCTTGGGTCAGAATATATTAAAACCGTAGGTCACTACCATCCTCGTGTTCCAGGAACAAACACTTACTATCCTGAGATTTACCAAGTAATTGAAGGTTCTGCTACTTATCTCCTGCAAAAAGTTAAAAACGGAGAGGAAGATCTTGTTCAGGATGCCGTGGTCATTACAGCCGAAAAAGGAGATTTAGCACTTGTTCCCCCTGGATACGGTCATGTAACTATAAATACTTCTGAAAAAACCCTTAAAATGGCAAACTGGGTTTGTCGTGATTTTTCTTCAGTTTATGAACCTATAAAGAGGCTTTCTGGAGCTTCTTATTTCCTACTTAAAGACGGCTTTGTCAAAAATCCCCTTTATAGGAATATCCCGCCTATTCGTCACCTTAAACCCTTTGCACATGATGAGCTTGGACTTGGTTCCGGAGAAAGTATGTATGAGCTTATACACGAAACTGAAAAACTCAGGTTTTTGACAGCTCCACAAGATTTTACAGGATTCTTAACAGGAGTGCTCTAAGAAGCAGCTATTTTAAGCTTAAACTGACTTTACTTTTCTTTTTTCTTGGGGCCATTCTCTCAGAAATCCCTATTTTTCATCTTTTCTGTTCTACAGTAAATCCAACTCAACAAGCAAGTGAAAACACAAAAAATAAGTGATACGGACCTAAGGCATATATTGTTATAATTAATACATAACTTATAATAAGTATAAATACCTTCAATTATGAGAGGCTCAAAATGCAAAAAAATGGATACCGTATTCAATTTACATCATCCAGAATAAAGGATCTTATGTACAGGACTACATTTGATCCTAAAAGAATGGGTGGAGATATCATTCTTAATCTTTCACTTATTGATGAAAAAGATCTTGATGACGTGCTTGGGATTTTTAAAATGGTAATTTCAAGCGGGCTTTCGGTAACTCCCTATGTTAAGATCGTTTCCGATGGAGAGTCTATAGGAGACCTGACTATCGAAAAGGGAAAAGTAGGTATCGGAACAGTATGCAGCATTACAATTGATGGTGTATTGCTTAAAGCAGGAATTCCTGTAAACCCTAAACTTGGAGGAGTTGTCCAGATCCGAAACGGAATTCCAGTGCGTTTTACCGATGTGCTGACCTATGTAAGTACGACTGTAGATCCGCTTGAAATTCTGATGTCACAGGGTATTACTTCTGTGTCAGAAATGCTCAGGACAGGTTCAGGCAAGATTCTTGCAAATCTCAGGGAAGCCCCTATGGTTGCAAGAGACGAAATTGAAAGCTGTCTTTCTGATCTTCTTGATGCAGGTTTCAGTGGAATCCTGGAAGTCGGAGAACCAAATACACGGGTTCTGGATGTTCCTATCGAAAGAGATCATCTCGGGATAGTTGTCATAGGAGGGACAAATCCTATGGCTGTTGTACAGGAGTATGGGATTGCCATAGATACCAGTGCAATGTCAAGACTAATTTCATTCAAAGAGATGAGCAGGATTGAAGATCTAGTTTAGGCTTAATGGTAAACTTATTTTAAAAATCTCATTGTTTCTTGAGCTTTGTTTACTACTCAATTCAGCTTTTTGGAGTATATTTCCGAAAGCTGGCTTCTCTGCTTTGAATTTGCCTTTCTCAGCATTTGTTCTCCTATAAACAGATCCAGTTTTCTTGCAAATTCTTCTTTTTTACCGTCAGGAATAGTTGCTCCTGCTGCAATATCATGGCCGCCGCCTGCCCCTCCAACTTCAGCTGATACCATCGACATGGCTTCCGAAAGGTTAACTCCCTTGCGGATCAGATCCTGTGTTCCTCTAGCTGAGACTTTTATTCCTCCTTCAGCTTTTGCAAAGGCGATAATGGGAAGATTTCTGTTTTCAACTAATGTAGAACTCATGCCTGCAATAATGCCCACAATAGTTTCTTTTATTTCTGAGCCTGCATCGAAGTACTGGATATTTTCAAGCTGGACGACCCCTTTTTCTTTAACATACATGAGTCCGTTAACAAGGTTTTGTCTGTGTTCGGCAAGCAGTTTCCGGGCATCTTCATAAGATTCTTCTCTATTTCCCATACAGACTGCAAGTCCTATCTCAGCATGGTCATATCGTGCAGTAGCATTAAGAAGGGTAGAAAACTCTGAAGCGTCTCTCATTTCCGTACCTTCTTTTTCTCTCAGAAGGACATAAACCTCCCCTATCAGGCGCTCGATTTTATATGAAGGCATACCTGATTTCAGGCAGTACTGGACGAGACCTGAGACAATCTTCTGTTTTTCCGGAGTTTCAAGGTCAATCCAGCGTCTCCACTGTTCATCCTGGTTGAAAGAGATGTTAAGGGAGTGAAGAAATTCAATACAGGCTTCCTCGTCTCCTGTAAGCCCAGGAAGATAAGGGTCTGAAGAATATTGCATCAATTTGTAGATTGGACGGGTTTGCTTTCCAAAAAGGGCCAGATCCTTTTTGAACTGGAGAATGTCTCTTTTAACTCCTTCTTCCAGAATTTCTCTGTTAATCCCGACAAGCTGCCCCATTTTCAGATGTTGCATGTCCCCAACTGCCCCCACTATAGCCAGAGAGGAGAGATCTTGATTTCTTCCAAGGGCTGAAGCCAGTAGGTAAGTACTTCCTGAGCCGCTTAATTCATAGGAACCATTTGCCCCAAAAAGGTGAGGGTTCAGGTGGAATTGATGGCTTCCTTGAGGTTGGTGATGGTCTGAGATCACTGCATGAATCCCACGAGATTTTATCGGTTCGCACATCCCACTTCCAAGATCCGTAAAAATGACAATATTATGATTTTCATCTGCAATAGTATCAAGAGCTTTTTCATCAAGCTGCTTGACGAAGCGTGTTGTATATTCAAAATTACCTCGTTCAAGGGCAGTACAGATAATTCCTGCAGAAGTCAGTCCGTCAGCATCAATATGGGATACAACGTGGACTGATTTGTACTTTTTAATCTCTTCGGCACACCTTAACGCTTCTTTATTAAATGCTTTCATTGTCTCAGACATCATTTTCTCCACGATTTCTGCTAGCCTCAATTTAATCCATTTTATGACTTATTTTCTTTCCCATTCCCTCGGGTCAACTCTATAATCTTTTCCTTCTCTTCTTATTTCAGGAAAACTTCGGATCTCCTCTAACGTAAGTTTGAGATTCTGAGTATAATATTTTTTTTTGAGTTCATTCCAGGGAACCATATATGCTTCCCTGCCATGTCCGGGCCCCAGGCGCAGTTCCACTGCAAGGAACCCACGTCTTCCTGATTTTTTCAGGTAATCCGAGATTCTTTCTACCTGGTGAACACCGTTTTTATCTACAGTAAAGTGTTGAGAGAAGTAAAGTGCATTTGCCCCTTTTTCCACTGAGATGCTTTTGCATTCAATTCCTAAGTATAAATCCGGATTAAGAGAATCCACGAGCACATCAAGGAATTGTGGGGTGAACCTGTGCTGTTTAAGCCTGTAGGAAATAGCTCTTATCCCATTTTCTTCAATGTATGCATTAAATGAGTTTACAAGCATGCGTTCAAACTCAGTCATGAAATCCTGTTAGATGTTTTCGCTATTTTACTTAAGCTTTTTACTTAGAATACAATTCTTGTCACTTGAATGAATAAGGGCAGATATACCAATTTGACCTAAAAGCATGAAAGATTCAGCAGAAAAGCATAAAATACTTCTCTCATATGAATTTCTAGAAAGCTAAAAAGAGTTTAAGTTGAGTAATCGATTTTGAGCAGAATGCTTATAAAAATAAATGCCGATCAGAATCTGATCGACTTGTACTATTTTTTAATTTGAGACTATAAAACTTACAAAGTCCGAGCTAAGTCTGGTTTCCCGAACAAGCTTTTCTATAGTATCTTCGTCGGAAAGCCCTTCTTTCTTCAGTTCCTGTATGCGTTCAAAAACATGCTGGGATACTTCGGAGTACTCATTAATGTCTTTTCTGTGACCCCATACATCGCCCTCAAGTAGAGCAATGTTCTGCATGGAAAGATACATCTGTGCAGAACTAGAGATTGTTTTCTTGTACGAGCTTGGGATGTGGATCGCTTTTACTTCTGGACACTTCAAGATGAGCTTAAAAATGTCCTTATTGGATGGTCTGAATGCAAGGTGGACAATTTCCTCATCAAGCTTTAAAGTGTCTATTTCTTCTTTTGAACTTACAACTCTAATTTTCATTTTTATCACCGTTCATTTCCAGGTATTTTTAGGTGCTTTAGAGCCTTTTAGGGTTTCTTTAGGGATATTTAGAGTCTCTTTACAATTCTCTAAAGACTCTTCAGACTTATTTTTAAATTTATTCTAATTTTTTTAATTTTTATGTTTATTGGGTTTACTTAATTATTTATTTTTTATTTTTTTGGATTCATTTATTCTAAAGTTTAGTTATTTTATTTTAGATACTTTCTTTAAATACTTTGCAAATCGTTTTTCAAAACCTAACTTTTTATGATTGAGGTTTTTTATTATGTAAGGACGTATAGTATTTAATTTTTTATGACCGATCTTATCTTCTTTCTAATTCTTAAATTTTATTTTATAAAGTTGGCCCTGGAGAACCCTGACTTTTTTCTTTTTATCATACTAGGAGTGGAAAAGGTCACGAAAATGACATTTTTTAGGCTTGGATTGAGCTCATCCTAAAATTTTGTTAAACCTCTGTACCCTCGCTTCTTTGTAATATGAGGTTTTTATTACGTAGTTACAGAGTGGGGAGCTCACATCTATTTAATGGAAATTTTATCAAAATATACTAAATTATTCCTCATAAATCGGACGCGCTTTCCGAAGTACAACTCTTCCTTTTGAGTGGCCGTAGACAATTTGATTTTTTGTATCTATCATCTGTCAAACGCAAATTTTTTTCTTTAACTCTTATTTTTTCTAAAACTCTCAAAACATAATTTACTAAGATAGCACTTATACTGTTACTTCTTATTGTATTATGTCATATATTTGGAAAAGATGCGTACGTTAACATACAATACTATTTAATATTTTCCATAATTATTTTTAAATATATTAATCATTTTATAATAACTTCTAAGACAGAGAAATTTCTCATAAACATATTATTTTCAGCTCAGACAACCGATTACTAAATCTTAGGCTCTGTTATTCTCCGGGTTTTGATAGGTTCTCAAATCTTTAAGTAAGGGGCATCAAGCCTATCTCTCAGGTGCCTATATATTACTTACATAAAACCGATTTTAGAATATTTCAGATTAAAAATAATGACCGACCTGATAATTACAGACATCAAATTTTCAATATTTTTGACATGTATGCATTATCAAGAGTGTACCCAAATTTCCGATAATACTCTCTGGCTCCTATCCCACTAATAATGGAAAGTTTCCGGTAGCCATTTTCACATGCTATCTCCTCTGCATGTTCCAGAAGTTCTTTTCCATATCCTCTGTGCTGCCATTCTTTTTGATTCGCTCCTTTTCCTATAGGCACCATGGAACCATAAACGTGAAGTTCTCTTACAAGGGCGGCGTCCTGCAGTTCAGGGCGGTGAGGGACAGCAGGGAAACGCAATCGGGTAAAACCAATTAGGACATCTGTAGCAAGGTCTTCAAATGCAATAAAATACTCTTTGCCTCCGCAAGCTTCGTAAGTCTCTACAGTCAACTCGATGTCTTTAGGATTTATTTTTCTTCCTTTCAGGCCAATGTGTCCTACTTCCCTGCAGCGGATACAATGGCACTTTCCTCCTTTTTCTCTCAACTTTTCTTCTGCAAGTTGTCTAAGGTTACTTTTCCGAACCCCCGCTATGATCTGATAAGCTGGAATGTCACGCTGTATTCGCTGGAGTCTTACCCATTTAGGCAGTATTCCCTTTATATCCGCAATTAGTTCGGCGGCTTCATCGTCAGAAAGAGCCTTATAATCTCCTGCCTCCCAGAGTCTATATAAAGCAGTTCCTTCAGTTACAAGTGTAGGATAAATTTTAAGATAGTCGGGCTTGAATCGAGAATCTTCAAACAGTTTCTTGAAACCTTTGAAATCCAGATTTGAATCCGAACCAGGTAGATGAGGCATCATATGAAATCCAACCTTGAATGCACTGTCTCTTAATATCTGATTAGCTCTGGCGATTTCTGCAACTCCGTGTCCCCTCTGCATACGGGTGAGCACAAAGTCATAAACACTCTGAACCCCGAGTTCTACCTTAGTTCCTCCCAGTCTGAGAAATTCGTCCACATGTCTTTCCGCTGCCCAGTCCGGCCGCGTTTCGAATGTGATTCCTACGTTGCGAATCTCAGCTGTTTCATTGGCTTTCTGCACCTCTTCAAGAGTAATATAAGGTAAAGATTTCCCGATTTTCCAGGCGCTCTTTCTCCACTCCTTACCTGTAAAATCGTTCATTGCCTCAAGACAGCGCTTGACAAACCATTCCTGGTAATCTAGACTGCGTGCAGAAAATGTACCTCCCATAACTATTAATTCCACTTTCTCTACGTCATGACCTATCTCTTTAAGCTGGGATAGCCTAGATCTAACCTGAGTATAAGGGTCAAACTCATGCTGGATTGCTCGCATAGCTGCAGGTTCTCTTCCCATATAACTCTGGGGCGACTTAAAAGCAGAGTTAGGACCTCCAGGACAAGGCAGACACACTCCATGTGGGCACGGAGCTGGGGAGGTCATAACAGCAACTACTGCAACTCCGGAGATCGTTCTTACAGGCTTCCGCCTCAAAAAATCTTTAATTATTGCCTGCTCTTCGGATGATCCCTGGATTATAATGTCTCCATTTCTTGGGAGGCTGGCCAGATGATAATGTTTACTGACATCTTTTTTTTCTTTATTTAATTGATTCTCGTTTTCTATTTCGCCTGCAAGTACCTTTTCAAGGATTTCCCTGCAAGCCTTATCGTAATCATTTACTTTCATCTCAAGTTCCGTCTTTCCGGTTTCTTGGTTCCGGCTTTTTCTTTTTATGGCGGTTCTAAAATCTCAATTCTAAGAGTTTAAAAAAGATTTTATTACTTTTTAAAAAGCCATTTAGTCTGATTGGTAGTATAACTATTGTAGGTATGATAACAGTTTATATGTGCTGTACAGGAGCTGCTTTGTCTTATGTCCATAAGTTTTTTACAATTTGGTTACTTAACATAGATCAAATCCAATAATAAAAGTTCCAAGTCCTAATGCTGGTTTGAGACCCATTACAGATCTAATATACTCATCCGAGGGAGTGCTGGGAGATGCAAGTACAGCATTAATTATACCTTCTACGCATTCTACATCCTGACACTTTTGTGGTGGAAGGACTACAGTTATAGGTTCTTTCTTTGCATCCTTTGGCTTAGGCACTGAATTCTTATATATCACAAAATTTCCCATTACGAGCATATCATTACACTTTTTACATTCCTCGAGTTTTCCAGGATCATAAACGTCTTCACCAACTTTTTCTCCATACTGCATAAGCACTACATTAGGTCCTTCGGGCCAGACATAATTCATATTAGTTGTAAAGGCTATGATTACTTGGCGTTTAAGGACTTCTTTAATTCCCTTATTGTCTCCTACACCAAGCCCCATAAGGACTGCTCCTTCAGCCTTTTTCTCAAGCTCAAAAATTCTATCTTTGTCTTCTTCATTTAAAATATACGTGTCTTCCACGCCTTTAATGGTTTTTATCTTGCATATAACATCATGAATAACATTTTTACATTCCAAAGTGAATTCCCCGTCGTGTTTTTATACATATGTTTTATTGTTAACTTATTAATCCGATCTTATCTCGTTTCATGAGCTTATTTAGTCTCTTCTTACCATAATGTATAGGATCTTTTTGTTTTCTTCTAACTTAATAGTCATATAACTCTTTTTTATATTTCTCTTATTATATCGTCAATTTCTAATATAATACTATTTTCTTCTGCAAGTAACTTAAATGAATTCTTTTTGTTATTATTCTAAAATAATAAAAGTACTTATTATAAATATTCAAAGATATTTTAATCCACATTGTAATCCTTTTTCTACTCTTTTTAAACCGATTTTCATATAAAGTGTCATTGGATTTAGAGCCTATCCGAAAAGTGGTTATCTGCTATAACTTTTATAACATACAATATGCAAAACCGGAATGGATACTCTGATATTATAGACCTATTGTGACTTTTCAACATGCATTACCGACTTTTCGGATAGGCTTTTAGTATATATGAACTCAGTACAGGTATTCGATTGGGAAATATCTTTAAGGATATCTTCTGGGTAAACCGATATTTTCATCTTCACAAGTTTATGGATATTTCTCAAAGGTTAGTGAATGTTCATAAAAAACACGTTGGATTGGAATCTTATTCCTTATGAAAGTTTTCAAGGTTTCAAATATTTTAAATATGGTTCGGCTACCCTTACAGGATTTATTTTTAAAATCAGTGGATTAATATTATTTAACTTAGAGCTTTATATACTATCTTTTTTCATAGCCTCTTATAAGTATTTCGAATTTATTTTTTATGCTAACTCTCGATGAATATCCTACCAGAACTCTTTCGACATTTACCGTCATTTGTATCGTTGTTTTGCGCTTTTCCTCTTTAATTTCCCTGAAATAGACCACAAAAGATTTAATAAGGCAATTATTTTATAGAACACTTGTAATCCAATTTAGAGGGATAAGGAGGGAATGAAATCCTCTTCGGCAATAGACGATATCTAAATGTCTGATTTGGTGAAGAACGGTGAAACCCTTAAAGTGTTGATCCCGACACTTCTTCTTACATACGACATATCTTAATAAACATGGAGGAACAACAAAATGAAGAGATTTGTAGCAGTTACACTGGCTGCTCTCATGCTTCTTACTG
>Ga0207800_1000045_pt1 | contig 51183 bp, 49 predicted proteins | sample LuqExpMetageno11_FD_187769 | JGI IMG/M metagenome (GOLD analysis project Ga0207800, IMG submission 187769) | Tropical forest soil microbial communities from Luquillo Experimental Forest, Puerto Rico - Sample 11 (SPAdes) | ecosystem: Environmental > Terrestrial > Soil > Tropical forest ... | reverse complement strand
AGAAACCTAATTTTTATACTGCCCCTAATTATCTCCCTTCGGTCGCTGACCGTTGGTTCCCCTAAAGGGGACTTGAAGCGTGGTTTGCGAGATGATCAGAAATAAGAGACGATACTAATTCAGAGCCCCCTTTAGGGGGTTGGGGGCGGTTGTTTCTTTTGAGAAAAAAATGAAGTGGGGTTTGGGGTAAAACCCCAATGTGAAAACTATTCTATTTTATAAATGCACTAAGAGTTAGCTTTCAAATATTTTTAATACGAACATAAAAATGAGAAAATGAAAAAAAAGCAAAATTTTTCAACTATTTATCTGGATCGTTTGCCCATTGAAGAAGCGGCTGCATTGTTTAATCTTACAGTAGACGATGCTATTTTGGTCAGAACTGAAATTGGCGAAATAGCGAATGCCATTTTAATGGAGTTGGAACAACTGGCCAGGGCATTTCGCACTCAGACCAACCGGTCGAAGAAAAGCAAGCTTACCGACAAGGTAACTCAGGAACGAAAAACCTGTGTTGATATATACGCCGAAATAAAAAAAATAGTGGTATTCGAGACTTCATCGCGCATCGCGCTCAGAAAACAATCGGCCGCCGATCTTAAATTCTTTCTTAAACCCAACTGGAGCATTACCCGAAGTCCTATCGGCGATCAAATAGACCAGACCATAAAGCTGATGTTATTGTATCGCGCCAACCCATTGTTGGTAAATGCCGCCCAAACCATAGGCATCGATACACTTATGAACGAATTGGAAGCAAACAATATCAACTTGAGTACCACTTTTAAAACCCGTGAGCTGGAAACTGGAAAACAAGCACCATCGGGTTCCGAACTCCGCTACGTTGTTACCGATAGTTATACTCGATTTTGCAGCGTTATCGAACAAGCTGCCAACTATACTCCGAATCCAGCCATTTTAGATTTGTTTGTGAAAATAGACATGCTCCGCAAAAGGTATCATGCCCTTCATCCGAAAAGTAAAGATAAAGGAGCTTTAGCAGCTGAATAACCCCGCGCAGGAATAAATTTCCCCCTGTTGCCGGGCTATTATTTGCATCCTGACCTTTTCTGAGACACACGGTAGCCAAGGCCGGATTAAAAACCGTTATCCGGATAACCATTGTTAGTCTATTGTCATATCAGTCCTTTTTTAGTATTTTTGTCCGATTTTTCAGAACGCAAAAAGATAGAAAAGTCGCTTTGTCTTAACTTATAAATGCCAACTAACCAGTGATAGAAATTATTCCTGCCATCGACCTGATTGATGGAAAATGTGTTCGCCTGTCGCAAGGCGATTATGCCCAGAAAACCGTATATAACGAAAATCCGTTGGAAGTGGCCAAAATGTTTGCCGATGCAGGTATTAGCCGTTTGCACTTGGTCGACCTGGACGGCGCTAAAGCCCACCATATTGTGAATCACAAGGTACTCGAAAGAATTACTTCGGGAACCGGTCTGATTGTTGATTTTGGTGGCGGATTGAAATCGGACGATGATTTGCGGATTGCTTTCGAATGTGGAGCCAGCATGGTGACGGGTGGGAGTATAGCGGTTAAAAATCCGGACGTGTTTTCATCCTGGATTAATCGGTTTGGCGGCGAAAAAATCATTCTCGGTGCCGATGTGAAAGATGAAAAAATAGCTGTAGGAGGATGGATCGAAACTACCGATCTGGATCTGATGCCTTTTATAAAAAACTATATGCAGCAAGGTATTAGCAAAGTGATTTGTACCGATATCAGTAAAGATGGAATGTTGCAAGGACCCGCCATCGGGCTTTACAAAAAAATGCTTGCCGAAGAACCGGACATGTATTTGATTGCCAGTGGAGGAGTTAGTTCCATGCGTGATATTGAGTTGCTTCACGAAGCCTTGGTTCCTGCCGTTATTACAGGAAAAGCCATTTACGAAGGTAGAATTACCTTGAAAGAGCTAAGCCAATTCATAGTGAACAATGCATAATTCACAATTTGTTTATGGAATAAATTGAAGAATTGGTCGTATATTTGTAGGTTCAAAAATTAATAAAAACATATAATTCAGAGTCATTGATTAAAACTCGGTTTAATTGTGAGTTATGAATTATGAATTAAAAAAATTATGTTGAAAGAAATTTTATCAGTAACCGGTAAACCCGGACTTTTCAAACTTGTATCGCAAGCCAAGAACATGCTAATCGTAGAATCATTAATTGATGGTAAACGTTTTCCGGCATACACAAAAGATAAAGTAGTATCATTGGGCGATATTGCTATTTTCACTGAAACAGCTGAAGTTCCACTGGGGCAAGTTCTTGAAGCATTAAAAGTAAAAGAAAACGGAGCAGTTTGTTCTATCGATCCAAAATCGGATAATGATAAACTCCGCAAATATATGCTTGAACTTCTTCCGGATTATGATCGCGACCGTGTTTATCCAAGCGATATCCGCAAATTATTATCGTGGTATAATATTCTGATCAACGCTCAGATTACAGAATTCCTGGCAGAGGAAAAAGAGGAAGTTGCAGCTGCAAAGTAATTGAAAATTAAAATTATATGAATGTAAAATCTATTTGTGAACTTATTGAAGAAGTAGCCCCGTTGGCATTGCAGGAAAGCTATGACAATGCCGGGCTTTTAGTTGGTGACTCACAAATGGAAGTTACATCTGTATTAGTTTGTATTGATATTACCGAAACAGTAATATCCGAAGCAATTCAGAAAAATTGCAATCTGATTGTTTCGCATCATCCGTTGATTTTCAGCGGCCTTAAAAAACTTATTGGCCATAATGAAACGCAACGTTGCGTGATGCAAGCCATTAAAAATGATATTGCCATTTATGCAGCACATACCAATTTAGACAATGTTCTGCAAGGCGTTAGTGGAAAAATGGCTGAGAAAATTGGTTTGAAAAACATTCAGATTCTTCAACCCAAACAAAATTCGCTTCTCAAATTAATTATCTATGTTCCTAAGTTACATTCGTATGGAGTTCGGCAAGCGTTATTTGAAGCAGGAGCGGGGCAGATCGGGAATTACGATTTTTGCAGCTTTAATGCTGAAGGTATCGGAACATTCCGGGCCAATGAGAATGCACAACCATTTGTTGGAAAACTGGATGAATTACATTCAGAACCGGAAACGAAAATTGAGATTATCTTGCCGGATTATCTGAAACATAAGGTAATTAAAACCTTGTTAGAGGTTCATCCTTATGAAGAACCGGCTTACGATCTTGTGCCTTTAAAAAACGACTGGAAAGAAATAGGAGCAGGGGTTGTTGGAGAGTTGGAAGAAGCTGAGGATGAATTGAACTTCTTGAATAGAATTAAATCTATTTTCAATATTCCAACTATCCGGCATACTGATATATTAAACAAAAAAATCAAACGCGTTGCTCTTTGCGGTGGTTCAGGAAGTTCATTTTTATCGGATGCTATTTCAGTCAAAGCTGATGTTTACATTTCCGGTGATTTTAAATATCACGAATTTTTTGATGCGTCGAAGCAAATTTTAATTGCTGATATTGGGCATTTCGAAAGTGAACAGTTCACAAAAGACATTTTTTATGAGATAATTACAAAAAAAATGCCTACATTTGCAGTCCAAATTTCAGACAGTAAAACCAACCCCATAAATTATTTGTAATCAATATGGCTACAGAATTAAAACCAGAAAAAGAAATCACCGTTGAAGAAAAGCTTAAAGCACTTTATGAGCTTCAAAAAGCGGTTTCTCAAATAGATGAAATTAAAATTTTACGTGGTGAACTCCCATTGGAGGTTCAGGATTTAGAAGACGAAATTATCGGTTTAAACACCCGTATGGAAAATTTCGAAACTGAAATTGCTGAAATCATTTCTACTATTGCGAGTAAGAAAATCGAGATTGAAGAATCTCGTATGAAAATTGCTAAATACAAAGAGCAACAAGATAATGTTCGGAATAATCGTGAATACGATAATCTTTCTAAAGAAATTGAATTCCAAACCTTGGAAATTGAACTTTGCGAAAAACGAATTCGTGAATTTACTGCTGCTCAAGAAACCAAACTTGCTGATCAGAAAAGTACAGCTGAGCACTTAGCTGAACGCAAACTTGATTTGGATCTTAAGAAAGGTGAATTGAACGAAATCGTATCGGAAACCAAACAAGAGGAAGAAAGACTTCGTGAACATGCAAAAGAAATTGAATTTCTGATAGAACCTCGTTTGTTAACTGCGTTTAAACGCATTCGTAAAAATGCTCGTAATGGTTTAGCTGTTGTATATGTTCAACGCGACGCTTGTGGTGGTTGCTTTAATAAAATTCCAGCACAACGTCAGTTAGATATTCGTCTTCGTAAAAAAATTATTGTTTGCGAATATTGCGGTCGTATTTTGGTCGATCAAGAGTTGGCAGGAGTGGCTCCTGTGTCAGAAGATTAAGACATACATTTTTTATAGTTTAAAAGAGTTCGAAAAATATTTCGAACTCTTTTTTTTTTGCCTCAGAATTCAATATATCTGTACAAATTCCCAGTAAAGTTTAAATATTTAATTCTCATGAAGTCAAAATATATCTAACTAGCTGGATTATTTAATTTTAGACTATATTTTTACCCACTTTGATTTCTATATTCTATAATTTAAAGAGAAGCAAGGCTCTCGGATAGGGTTGAATGAATACATTTACCCTTGAAAATTCAGAAATTATACCACTCGTATAGATTATACAGATTTTACATTTAAAGCAGACAAGATTGATTTCAGTTATTCCTGAACTGAAAGTATTCTTGCTTATTTATCCATCAAGTCGAATTATTTTTATTTTACAGATGTAATATATCTAAAGATTCACAAAAATAACCAGCTAAATTACGCATGTGAATCAACTTTCTGTACACACAAAATCACAAATGTTACTCATTGTAATTTACAAGAATATATTAGATTACAAATATCAATAAACGATTGTAAACCATTATTAAACATGATATATTTATGTTTAATATTATAGTAATCAGTACTTTGAACTAAATATATTGTTTATGTATTTAGATATTTGTTTACTATTGTAATATATTATGCTAAAATGTTCTTTATTATATATTTATTGGTACATAAATACCTAATTATCAATATAGATATGTATGGACATCTATTTTATGACTTTACTTTAATAATTGCTTAATATTTATATTATATCTGCCTTATTTTGTGTATTTCATAATACTTATTCATACATGTGACTATAAAAGTGGTTAGTTACAAATGTAACAATACAAATGTGATGCAATACAAATGTGATTGATTTGCATATGTGAACCATTTCACATATCTTTGTAATCGAATTATAAATGTACACTTCACATAAATACTGTGTATTATGGACGAAAAAGAAAGAATTGAAAAGATTATGCTGAAAGAAGAAATGAATTCAGCTGTGTTTGCGGCCGAAATAGGCATTCAAGGTTCTACTCTCTCCCATATTCTGAATGGAAGAAATAATCCAAGTTTAGATGTACTTAAAAAAATATTAAATCGTTTTCGAACTGTGAGCTCAGATTGGCTTATTTTGGGGGTTGGATCAATGTATCGCTCAGAAAAGCAATCTCAGACGCCCACACTATTTGATTCTGTAGATGAAAATGTCTCAAAATCAATAATTTTAGATACAAATACCCTCGAAAAAAATACATTGCCTTCAGCGACCATTCAGCAGAAAGTAGTGTCTGCTCCCGAATTGTCTGTTCAAATTTCACCGGAACCCATTCAGCAAGCTTTAATTCCCCCAATTGAAGCAAACCCTAAGTTGGTTCGAAAAATTATTATATATTATACTGATAATACATTTCAGGAATTTGAATCAAAATAACTTTCAGTGAAATTGAAAGCGTGTATCTGTCTTAATAGATTATTTTGCCTTGTATATCACAAGAAAATTATCTAATTTTGCACTAGATAATATCTGTTTTTCTCAATCGTATTAATATTATTATAGTATTTGTACACAACACATTATGTGCAATGAAAAAATTCATGCTTGACTTGACAATAAAGGAAAACAAGCAATTAAGTGATCAATATTCACTTCTTATTCTTACTTCTTCGGTAAGTCTTCCTCAAATATTACCCGGTCAATTTGCCGAAGTGCGTGTTGACGGATCTCCAACTACTTTCCTTAGACGCCCAATTTCAATTCATTATATTGATTATGAGCTTAATGAACTGTGGTTGCTGATTCAAATAGTTGGAGATGGAACAAAAAGATTGGCTGAAATGAAAGCCGGTGAGAATTTAAATGTATTGATTCCACTCGGTAATAGTTTTACTACCCCGGAAGATAAGTCCTCAAAAATTCTTTTGGTAGGTGGAGGTTGTGGTGTTGCTCCACTACTTTATTTGGGTGCTCATTTTAAAAACATAGGCTTTGACGTAAATTTTCTTCTTGGAGCTCGGTCTAAAGCTGATTTATTACAGCTTTGTGAATATGAACGTTTCGGAAATGTATACACAACTACAGAAGATGGAACACATGGAGAACGTGGCTTTGTGACCCAGCATTCGCTTTTAAATGGCTCAAATTTCGATTATATTTATACTTGTGGTCCAACGCCCATGATGAAAGCTGTAGCTCGTTATGCGCTTAAAACAAAGGCTAATTGTGAGGTGTCATTAGAAAATACGATGGCTTGCGGAATTGGCGCTTGTTTATGTTGTGTGACTGATACTACTGAAGGGCATGTATGCGTGTGTACTGAAGGACCTGTTTTTAATATTACAAAGCTGAAATGGCAAATTTAAACATCAATATTGGTAAATTACAACTGAAAAACCCGGTGATGGCAGCATCGGGTACATTTGGTTATGGAACAGAGTATTCTGACTTTATGGATATCTCGCGAATTGGAGGTATTTTTGTAAAAGGAACCACTATTCGAGAACGACAAGGAAATGCTTATCCTCGAATGGCAGAGACTCCATCAGGTATGCTAAATGCTGTGGGACTGCAGAATAAGGGTGTTGATTACTTTATTAGCAATATCTATCCAACTGTAAAGGATGTAGATACAAATATAATTGTGAATGTGTCGGGATCAACAATAGAAGACTATGTCGAAACTGCTGAAAAGCTAAATTCGCTTTCTAAAATCCCTGCAATCGAATTAAATATCTCTTGTCCGAATGTAAAAGAAGGTGGAATGGCTTTTGGAACAAGCTGTTTGTCTGCAGCTCAGGTTGTTAGAGCTGTGCGAAGAGTGTATAAAAATGAACTTATTGTAAAGCTTTCGCCTAATGTTACTGATATTTCAGAGATAGCATTGGCTGTTGAGGCAGAAGGAGCTGATTCAGTATCATTGATTAATACATTGCTGGGTATGGCAATAAATGCGGAGAAAAGAAAGCCTATTTTATCAACGATTACTGGAGGACTTTCGGGGCCTGCAGTTAAACCAATTGCTCTTCGAATGGTTTGGCAGGTTGCCAAAGCGGTAAAGATTCCTGTTATTGGTTTAGGTGGAATTATGACAGCGACAGATGCCATAGAGTTTATGTTGGCAGGCGCTTCTGCCATTCAGATTGGAACGGCTAATTTTATTGATCCCAGCGTTTCGATTAAAGTTATTGATGGTATTAATGATTATTTGGATCGTCATGGTTTTAGCTCTGTAGCTGATATTATTGGAGCATTGGAATGTAGCCTTTGAAGTAAATTTTCAGATGTTTTAGATATAAAAGAATCAAGATGTTGGCCTTCTTGATTCTTTTATTGTATTTGGAGTTATATTTACGCAATAAATTATTTGTATTTTCTTGTTCAATACTTTCTTAGAACTTTATGAAAAAATACTTACTGTTGCTTGCGCTTCTAATTTTATATAATGATTTGCTGTATAATTATGGCAATGTAATACTTAGGCCTAACAAAAAAGGAATAATATCACTCATTTTTGTGGGAGACGTTATGGGGCACTCTCCTCAATATCATGCTGCTTTTAATCCTGTCACTAAATCATATAATTATAATATCTGTTTTCAGTACGTTAAGTCTTATGTTGGCAAGGCTGATTTAGCCGTTGCAAATCTGGAAGCTCCTATTGCAGGAGAGCCATATAGCGGTTTTCCTAATTTCTCAAGTCCGGATGAGTTGCTTGATGCTCTAAAAAATACAGGTTTTGATATATTGTTGACTGCTAACAATCATATATTAGATAGAGGTAAGAATGGATTGGAGCGTACGATTCAGCAGATAGAGAAAAGAAAATTATATCATTTGGGAAGTTATATTGATAAAAATCAACGTGATAGTATATATCCGCTTATTATCAAATCGCATGGAATTAAATTAGCATTTTTAAATTGTACGTATGGTACAAATAGTATTAAGGCATTAAAGCCCAATTGGATAAATTATATTGATACGGTCGAGATTAATGCTGATATTGAAAAGGCAAATAAACTTGGAGTTGACTTAAAGATAATGACTATTCATTGGGGAGCTGAGAATGAATTAAAGGCAAATAAATTTCAGCAAAGTCTTGCAAAATATCTTGTAAATCATGGAATTGATCTGATTGTCGGGTCGCATCCTCATGTTATACAAAACGCCGAAATAATGAGAAATAGAGATGGAAAACAAGTCCCGGTGTTTTATTCGCTAGGAAATTTTATTTCAAATCAGCGTAATCCCAATAACAAAGGTGGCCTTATGATAAAGGTTGATATAAACGCGGTTACAAAACACGTTACAAATATTCTGTGTTTGCCGGTTTATGTTCATAGAGGGCGGTTGAATGGCAGTTTTCAGTTCCATTTAATTCCAACTACAGATTTTATTGAGAAGCCTTCATCTTTTGGATTGAATGGATCTGATAGCACTTCTTTGGTTGATTTTGATACTAAAACTCGCAACAGATTATCTAATATCAAATTAATTCAATAGAGCTCTCCTTATAAAAATGAACAGAGGGTGTTCCAATGATTTGGAACACCCTCTGTTGTAAAGAATTTTGTCAAATTACTTATTTTGAGCAATTAATGTTACTTTCTCGTTGTAAATCGATACATTTAGTGCACTTAAATATTTTTTGTATTGCACTTCAGATAAAATTGCTTTCGCGTTACCCAGATTGAATCTCAATGCTTTTTCAGCTGCCTTTTCATTGTCAGCTTTCAATGCAGAGTTCAATTTGTTTTCAGTAAGTGAGAACACATACTTTAATTGATCTGCCTGATCATAGTCTACGTCCAAATAACGAGCTAATGAATTAAATGTGTTTGTGTTGTTTAATTGATAAAACACAGTGTAATCACTTGGGTTTACTGCAAAAACGCTAGCGCCAAAAGCGACTAAAATAATAGCTAAACTAAAAATCTTTTTCATAACTTTAAAAATTAAATTATTACAATCTAATACCTATAATAAAAAAACTACCTATTTCATTGATAAATAAAAGAATTCTCTATAATTTTGATTGAGTATTCTTTTTTGTGTTTGAGATTTCTCTCGATTTTTGAATTTGTATACCTAATTAATTTTGAGCGACAAAAGCCTGTTTGTCGTTGTAAATTGAAAGATTAAGTGCACTTAAATATTTCTTGTATTGCACTTCGGTGAGAATGCTCTTTGTATTGTATACGTTGTATTGCAATACATTTTCGGCTAATTTTTCATTTCCTGTTTTCTTTGCAACTTCCAATTGCTCAGCAGTTACAGCGAATACTTGTTGTAAATAATTAGCTTGTTCCTTGTCTGCTCCTAAATAATTAATCAAACCAGTAAAGGTTGCTTTGTTATTTAGTGAATTAAACACTTGGTAATTACCAGGATTAATTGCAAATGTGCTAGCTGTTGTTGCTGCCAATACCATAACTAAAACTAAAATCTTTTTCATAACTTAAAATTTTAAATAAACAATCATTTTATACCTATACCTATAAAAAAAACAAAGAATTCCCATGTGATTTTTCATTGGGTATTCTTTGTATTAGATTTGTCATATCAAATCTTCTCTGATTGACGATGCAAAAATACATGTTATACAACATATAAATCGCATATTTCACGTTAAATCTTTATTTCGATAGCTACATTTAACTGTTATATAACATGTTTTATTTATAAAGTGCAGTTTTTCAGGTGTGTATGAATTGTGTATTTTAACCGTGTATAATTGAAGAATAGCTTGGAATTTCAGAAAAAAACTCAAATCGGGCAGTTTGGGTGTTTACCCGGCAACAATAATGTTCAATTCCGTTGCTAATTATAAAGAAATCGACCTTCAATTTGGCATTATACACAGCCACCTGATCAAAAGTAGCCTGAGAAATGGATATATTGGGAGCTTTAAACTCAATGATCATGATTGGCATTGCCTCAGTGTTGTATAAAATGGCATCACATCGTTTTTTCATGCCGTTCATGTTTAATTGCTTTTCAATAGCAAGACGAGCAGCCGGATAACCTTTAACTTCAATCATAAATCGGATAAAGTGTTGGCGTACCCATTCTTCAGGTGTAAGCGAGACATATCTTTTGCGTTGAGAGTCGAAAATCAGAAGTTTTTCATCTTGTTTTTTTATTCGAAAATTATACTCCGGTAGGTTTAGTTGCCACATTTTTTCAGTAATTTTGTTTCCACTTTTTTTATAGAACGCAAATTACACAAATTTTCGCGAATACAAAAAAGAAAGTTTTACAAATAATAATATCGCTGTTTATGAAAACAAAAAAAGAAATCGTTGAGAACTGGTTACCCCGTTACACTAAACGTCCGCTGAACGAATTCACTGATTATATACTACTTACCAATTTTAATAATTATGTAGAACTTTTTGCCGAATGGTACAATGTACCTGTTTTAGGTCGGGATGGCAATATGCCTAACGCTGCTGCCAATGGAATTACGATCATTAATTTTGGCATGGGAAGTCCTAATGCAGCTATTATCATGGATATTTTGTCTGCGGTTAAGCCGAAAGCAGTTTTGTTTTTAGGTAAATGTGGTGGATTGAAAGATAAAAATAAACCTGGCGATTATATTTTGCCGAGTGCAGCTATTCGTGGTGAGGGAACTTCAAACGATTATTTTCCACCAGAAATACCTGCCCTTCCTGCATTTAGCTTGCAACGTGCCGTTTCTTCAAATATTCGCGATTTCGGTAAAGATTATTGGACCGGAACTGTTTATACTACCAACCGAAGGGTATGGGAACATGATGATGATTTTAAAGAATATTTGAGAACTACCCATGCCTTGGCCATTGATATGGAGACTGCTACACTTTTCTCAGTTGGGTTTTATAATAGTATTCCCATTGGTGCATTATTGTTGGTTTCGGATATGCCGTTGAAAGAAGATGGAATAAAAACTACCGAAAGTGACCAAAAAGTGACCGTAAACTTTGTGGAAGAACACATTAAAATTGGGGTAAAATCATTATCTTCATTGATTAATAATAGTCGAACTATCAAGCATTTGCGTTTCGAATAGAGTGTTTGATTATAGATAGTAAAACAAAAAGTGGCGAAACAAGAAACGACATACGAGCAGATACTGACTGATCTTAGAAAGAAAAGTTATAGCCCTGTTTATTTTTTGATGGGCGAAGAGCCTTATTATATTGATGCTATATCCGATTTTATTCAAAAACACGTGTTGGATGAAACGGAGAAAGAATTTGACCAAACTATTTTATATGGTAAGGATGTGGATATTAGCACGGTAATAAATGCTGCCAAACGGTATCCCATGATGGCCACCCATCAGGTTCTGATTATAAAAGAAGCCCAATTAATTAAAGATTGGGATAATTTTGTACATTATTTGTCTAATCCTCTAAAATCAACCATATTAGTTATTTGTTACAAGTATGGAACACCAGATAAGCGTAAAAAGTGGTTTCAGGAGGTTTCTAAAGTTGCAACGGTTTACGAATCGGTAAAACTGAGAGATTACGAAGTAGCTTCCTGGATAACAAAATATTGTAAGTCAAAGAGTGTTGCAATTGATGATAAGGCTGTAGCAATGGTTTCTGAGTTTTTGGGAACTGATTTGAGCAAGCTGGTCAATGAGCTTGATAAATTAGTGCTCACAAAACCTGCTGATATGCAACGGATAACTCCTGAATTGGTGGAGAAAAATATTGGTATAAGTAAAGATTTCAACGTATTTGAGCTGCAGGCTGCATTGATAAATAAAGATGTGTTGAAAGCCAATCGGATTATCCGTTATTTTTCTGAAAATAAGAAAGCTAATCCTTTAGTTTTGGTGTTGTCGCAATTATTTAAATTCTTCAGTGATTTGATGATTTATCATTATTTATCCGATAAAAGTCAGGGAGTTGTAGCATCTGAATTAAAGATAAATCCCTATTTTGTAAAAGATTACCAAAAGGCAGCCCAAAGCTTTGGAGCATGGAAAACAATGAATATTATTTCTTTTATCCGCGAAACAGATGCCCGGTATAAAGGCATTGATAATCCAAGCACAGAAGAAGGTGATTTAATGAAAGAATTGATATTTAAAATATTGCATTAAAACCCCCAGCCCCTGACGGGGAGTAAGACACTGCATGCAGGGTCTTTACAAATATTCAAAAAATACATGATAAAAAATACATGATAAGGACAGGTCTCAACCTGTTGCTACGTGAAATAAAAAATAATATGTCTGCTGAGAATACAACTATACCCGCAAGATTCATTGCATTAATCGCTACTGCGCTCAACCTTACCGAAAAACAAATCCGAAATGCCATTCTATTGTTCCTGGAAGGTGCAACCATACCCTTTATAAGTCGTTATCGTAAAGAAATGACCGATGGTATGGACGAAGTGCAATTGGGTGATACCAAAGAACACTACGACAAACTATGTGAACTGGCTAAACGTAAAATAGCTGTGCTCAAGTCCATTGAAGAACAGGACAAGCTTACCGATGAATTGAAAGCGAGAATCGACGACTGCTGGAACATTACCGAGCTGGAAGACATTTACTTGCCATACAAGCCCAAACGCCGTACAAGGGCTGAAATTGCGCGTGAGAAGGGTTTAGAGCCGCTTGCCAAGATGTTGATGAAGCAACAGTCCAATGATGTGGAACGCATGGCACTTTCGTTTGTAAAAGGTGATGTAGCTGATTCAGATGATGCTTTGAAAGGTGCACGTGATATTATGGCCGAATGGATCAATGAAAGTGAAGCTGCCCGTAATTCCATCCGGTTGATATTTAGCCGTGAAGCTGTTATTTCGTCTAAACTGATTAAAGGAAAAGAGGAAGAAGCCCAAAAATACCGCGATTATTTTGATATGAGCGAAAAGTTGGCCCGTTGTTCCTCGCACCGGCTGTTGGCCATGCGTCGTGGTGAAGCGGAAGGATTCTTGCGTGTGAGTGTTTCGCCCGAAGATGACCGTTGCCTGGAAAAACTCGATAGAATATTTGTAAAAGGCGAAACCGAAGCATCGCAACAAGTAGCAGAAGCAGTTACCGATGCTTATAAACGCTTGTTGAAGCCTAGCATTGAAACGGAATTTGCCGGCGAAAGCAAAGCAAAGGCCGATACAGAAGCTATCAGGGTGTTTGCTGAGAATCTCCGTCAGTTATTGTTAGCACCTCCATTGGGACAAAAACGGGTATTGGGCATTGATCCCGGTTTCCGGACCGGTTGTAAGGTGGTGTGCCTGGACGCACAGGGAAATTTGCTGCATAACGAAACCATTTACCCGCATCCTCCGGTAAACGAAACCTCGCAAGCCATACGCAAGGTGCAGAAAATGGTGGAAGCCTATGATATTCAGGCTGTGGCTATTGGAAACGGAACGGCAGGACGTGAAACCGAACAGTTTATCCAAAACACACGTTTCGACCGCGAAGTGAAACTCTTTGTGGTGAGTGAAAACGGTGCTTCCATTTATTCTGCCTCCAAAATTGCCCGCGATGAGTTTCCGGATTATGATGTGACGGTTCGTGGAGCTGTTTCTATTGGCCGGCGATTGATGGATCCACTGGCTGAATTGGTAAAGATCGACCCCAAATCCATTGGAGTAGGCCAATACCAGCATGATGTGGATCAAACCCAGTTGAAAAAAGCGTTGGATCAAACGGTTGAAAATGCCGTGAACCGGGTGGGAGTAAATCTCAATACGGCCAGCAAACATTTGTTGACTTATATTTCCGGCCTTGGCCCACAGTTGGCACAGAATATTGTGGATTATCGCGCCGAAAATGGAGCCTTTAATAGCCGCAAACAGTTGATGAAAGTACCTAAGATGGGTGCAAAAACCTTTGAACAGTGTGCAGGCTTCCTCCGAATACCCGATGCAGAACATTTGCTGGATAATTCGGCTGTTCACCCGGAGAGTTACGGCATTGTGGAAGCCATGGCCAAAGATTTGAAAGTGGATGTAAAAGAACTGATTCAGAATAAGGAATTAAAGAAAAGTATTGAATTACAGAAATATATAACTCCCAAAGTAGGACTTCCCACTTTGAATGATATTTTACAGGAACTGGAAAAACCGGGTCGTGACCCTCGAAGCGGTATTAAAGTGTTCGAATTTGATGCCAACGTGAAAACAATCACGGACTTGCGAATAGGCATGGAATTACCTGGCATCGTGACTAATATCACTAACTTTGGAGCTTTTGTGGATATAGGTATTAAAGAAAATGGGTTAGTGCATGTTTCGCAAATGGCCGACCGCTATATCAGCAATCCGGCCGAAGTAGTTTCGGTGCACCAGCATGTAAAAGTCCGGGTTATGGAAGTGGATGCAACGCGGAAACGGGTACAGTTGAAGTTACTGTAACATCAGTTCGGGATTACCAATGTGTAACCCGGACTGACAATTTACCCGGTTAGTACCGGTTATATCGTTGTATATACTAAACTTCTTTATTACCAGACTGAGTTGAAAGCTTGAAACGAAGATAGTTTTGTTTTCTATATTTGATATATATAGGGGCTATAAGTGATATCTTTTTCTGTTTACTGTCTGAACCACGATTTCCACAGATTATAAGAGTTACCTAACAAGAATTCAGATAATAAATAGTGGGTAATTGAGTGTTATTTATCAAATGTCATATCTACAATCTGTTTGTAATAACCCCACCGGTCATTACCAGTCTTGTGAATATATTCATACTTTATAAATTCAGGTATAATTTTTTCTCTTGTATCTAGATAGCAATTCAATATAACTTGAATTGGTGCATCAATCCATTCATGACGACCATCTATACACCAAGGCCTTAGTCTCCATTTTACAATTTGTTCAATTAGCTCAGCTTGCCATCTTTTATTAATAAGATCCTTTTTCAATATTCTTATTGGTAAATCACCAACTTCTTTTTTATATTGAACAAGTCTATTATGCCAATTTGATGTGATTCCGAATTTTACAATACCATTAATATCAAGAATGTAAAAGAATGTTTCAACATTCCAATTGATCTCCTTTTGTTCCATATCTTTAATCCACGAATTATTACACTATCCCTTTATTAATCCTTACTACTTCCCACATTCCTCCATTCTCAATATTTAAAGCATCATCATTTCTACTACTATGAATAGCATAACAAAGCATATACTTAGGCCTACTCATACCAACATAAGCCATTTTTAGAGTTTCTTTTATATAGGTATCTCCTTTTTTTGTCTTGTAGGTAATTCCTTTCATTTGATTAAGAACCCTATCGCTTTCATGTTTTTTATAATAAGAAGTCTCAAGATATAAAGTAGCAATATGGGTCTCACCTTTCACAGAATGTATAGTTCCGACTTCAAATTCAACTCCATTACTTTTAAAGACATTGTTCTTTTTTATTTCATCTTCTGAAATATCAGATGTTTCATCACTATCAATATAAGATTTTACAGATTTATTTGCAATATCTACTCCAAATAAAGGACAAAAGAGTATCCTAATATAGCTCCTAATCTCAGCAATTGTTTCATCGTTGAAAGCATCGCTGTTATGAATGTCTTTTGCCCATTTTACAAGATTAGAGCGTAACTGATTTGCTTTTTCTTCATCTCTTCTCGCAAATTCTTCAAGTAGAGTTGTTTTAGTATATGTTCTACTTGTTTTCCCAACTGAATATTTGACATTAGCAGTGAAAAGAATATGTAATAGTACCTCAATAATTTTGTTGGAATAGTCTTTTATATTGGCTTTGTTCTGCTTCCTTAGAAATGATTTAAGCGAATCATAATTCTCTTTTTCTTTCTTTGCTAGTCCATTGAATTCACTAAAATATGACTTAATATTATACTCATTATTCGGTTTGCCTACCCAACCAATTGCTTTGATTTTATTTCTCTTTTTAGGATCTTTACTTTTTTCTTCTTCAGCAAATTCCCAAACAGTTTTATCCCCAATTTTCTTTGTGGTTAATAGTTCGCAATACTTGGGCAAGACATCTTTTGGGTTATCAAATACAATTAGAATAGGATTTAAAGAGGGAATTTTATCATTAGGCTTCAAATTTTTGTTGTCTTCAATACAGACAGTCCGTAATATTTTAGCAATATTTTCACCAAAACGTTTGCTATTATTAATTTCTAAAGGTTTAACTGGTTTCCACAATTCTATATCAGAAACACTATTGTAAATTGATTGATGATGATCCCCAAATCGTTGAATTATGGTTTTCCCTTTGTCAAAGACCTTATCGATTATATCTAGTTGCTTCTTCTCTGTATCCTGCATTTCATCCATAAATAGATATTTAAATCTATTTGAAAACACATTTGTCAGCTCTGGGAATTTGTTTACATAATCAATACTTAGTGAATATGCATCATCATACGTGAGAGTTCCTTTATCGATTGAAGCAAATCTTGTACTTTTAAAAAGTTTATATGTATCTGTTTCTGTATTCTTTGCTAGAGCTTTGACATCACCATAATTACGAAAAAATAGTGGATTCAAATCTTTATCAAAACTAATCCAAATATTTTTTATCAATTCTAATTGTAGAGAATTTACAATTTTACTTTTTGTAGTTCCTTGTGGAATTATTTTTGGAATACGATCTACTATTTGAGCGTAAATACATTTTTTTTCTTCATATGTTTTATAAGAAAACTCTTTCGCTATTATATTGTATGCTATATCATTATCTATTCGTCTTATAGGTTTATCCCATTTTTGAAGATAATATGGTATCGCTAAAAATTTATCAACAAAAGACTGTATTGTTCCGAAATGATTTGGATATTTAAAAAGAATGTCAGCTTTATTTCCTAATTTACTTTTGATTTCTTCAATAGCCACATTTGTATGAGTCAGAACACAAATACCCTGGTTATTTTCTAAGGGCATTTGATTGGCAAGTATAATTAGTTTTGCAAGTAGCGTTGTTGTCTTGCCACTTCCAGGACATGCCTTAATATCCTTCGTTTCATTACATTCAATAATATCAATTTTATCTTGCTCAAAGAAAGGTTGATCTTTCAATAATACATCATGAGCGTGTTTTATTTCATCTAAGGTTGCAAACTTACTCATGCGCTTCTAATTTAGGTTCAGTGACATGATATATTGCATCACACAGATATTTCAGATAAGGATCCGAATTCAATATCTTAGTTATTTTTTGATCTTCTTCGTTTTCTGTCTCTAGTATTTCTGCAAGATACTGAGATGTACTTGCTTTTGAAATAGTACCTTTTGAAAGAGGTTTGAAAATATCATAAGATATTTTGGGTGATAATTCAATCCCGTTATATTTAGATTCAATTTCCTTTTTTGTTTCTTTAAAAGTATCTTCGTTTATTGATTGCGAAGAATTACTTTTTTCAATATTTGACACCAATATAGCTTGGTCAATTTGTCTGAAAAGGTTGCTACAAGCAATATCATATTCTAATGTCCACTTTTCAGGAAGGAATATTTTAATTCTGTCATCTTTCCATTCAGATTCTTTTGATATTCTCCTTTTTATTCTTAAACTTTGAATTATCTCTGTAGTTAGTGTTGTTTTTTTTATTGACTCAAATGCGGTAACTAGTCTTGTTTGGATATTATTCGGTGGAAATCTCTTTACAGTTTTATAGGCTGAAATATAGTTTTCAAATTCGGTTTTACTTTCAAAGAAATTTGGCATTTTATTGAAGTCAACATCCGTAGTTATTCCTTCAAATTGATGTATGTTTAATGGTTGAATGAGTGTAATTTCTGGTGTATTTTCTTCCGTATAAAATTCTAAACTCCGAATATCCAAATCGGAAATTATAGAAACCTGCATTTGAAAATCAAGATTATCTTTTCGTAAAAAAATCTTTGCGTATCTTTTAAATGCTGTACTTCCAACATTTACAATTGAAACACCGTACTTATGTAATGGTCTATTTATTAGTTTAGCAATAGTAGGTATAAGCAGATTTTCAGCATCGCCTTCAACAATAATTACTCCTTTAGCAAAGAATAGATTTGCTTTAGTTGCATCTAAGAAGCGCTCAAGAAATTTATAATCAGACTCTTCCAATTGAGTATAAGCATGCCCCATTGGATAAATCATTTTATCCTTACATACTATTAAATTCTCTAGTTTTATTTTAGATGCCAGAGTAGTGCTATGAGTTGTCAGAATGAACTGACCAAAATCTTCTTTCTTATTGATAAAATCAATTAATCTTAGTTGATATTGGGGATGTAAATGTGCTTCTAGTTCTTCAATAAGTGTTAGCTTTAATCCTGGTTTTGTTTCATTGAATAGAAGTAATTCAGCTGCAATACACAATAGATTCAGACTACCAAGCCCAGATTTATTATCCTCAAGAATTAAGTCTAGTTGTCTAAGAATGTCAATCAATTCGCTACCTGTCAAATTAATTCCAGCTCTTCTGTTGTCTTTATCCAATAGAAAATCTTTTCCTAATAAATCATTGATAGCATTAGTTACTTTCTTTCCCTTCTTATCTTTATTCGGATCAAAAAAACTATCAATCTCCTCTTTCAATTTATTATAACTCAATTCTAATTCATGCTGTTGTTCTTGTCCATCTGCATTTTTCTCTTTTTTAAAGACAGAATGAGATTTTAGAATCTGAGCTAGCCTAGACTTATTTCCATGAGTCATTTCTGATAAGGCATCACGCAAAGGTTTTAGATAAACCACGCGTAACAATTCTCTGGCATCTCCCTCAAGGTAACTACCTTCAGAATCTATTCCAGCTCTTACGTATTGATAAATTGAGTTATCCTTATTCCTAGCATATAGCCAGACTTTAAGAATATAATCATGCTTCTCATTTGAAATAGATTCAAAACCTAGCCATTCAAGAAAATGACCAGCCTCTTTATCATCGAATCCCTTAAAAGTACATTCAATTTTTAATTCATTTGTTCTTAATTTATCTTTATCTTGGTGAAAATCTTTTTCATCAATCTGTATATACTCTAAACTTTGAGTTCTAAGAATATATCTTATTGCATCAATAATGGTAGTTTTACCAGAATCATTTTCTCCAACCAAAACATTCACACCTTTATTGAATTGAACTGTCAGTCCTGGCTCTGCTGATTCAAATGATTCACCAATTATTCCATATTTTCGGAAATTCCAAAGTTTTAGAGTATGCAGATACATTTTAAAGTTATTAGAGTGTTAATTAAAATTCCCTTTTCTCCACCTCAAAAATACAAAAAAATCCAGTTCCTTAACACAATTATTTGAAAAACTTTTAAACAAACGGAAAGAAAGATGAAATTAGACAAAATAAAAACCGTCCTGACCCGGAGTCAGAACGGTTTTTCAATTGAGGTAGAGGCTTGTACCTGAAAAATGCAGGTTTACATCACGTAACTGATAATTGCATCGCTCCACACACGTCCCGGATCTGAACCGGCAGCAGCTACCCGTATGGAGTAAGCCTGTCCACGTATAAGTCCATCAATCACAACTCTGTGTTTGGTGGTCGAGGTATGTTCCCGCTGGCTTTTTTCCGTTTCCGAATTTAGTGTGTACTCAATTTCATACATATAAGCACCCAGTACCACGTTCCAACTTATCTCCAGGCTGCCACGGGTTGGTCCCGGATTGGCTTTCACGTTGTCTGGGCGTTCGAGTATTCCTACCGGAGTTGGTTTACGTTTCACGTCGAACCCGGCACTGATAATGATTTCCTCGTCGCCGGCACTTAAATCCTGTACTTGCGTGGCAGTAGAACCCAATAAATCTTCTAACACACTGCGCGACTGGTTCTTTGCGAGGGTAAGTTGCTTGTTACCTTGCGCCATGCGGGCTAAGAACGAACCAAAATCATCTACCTGTACTTTAATCTGCGTAGTTTTTGGCGCCAGGGTCGCGAACTTTGGATTATCAGTTAAACAAATCACAATATTATCCGCCTTATTCTTTAATGCAAGATCGGAATAACGATTGGTAGAAAAATCAACAATTACTTTTGCTTTGGGCATAATTCTTTAATTTTAAAATGAATATTACTGATTATGAAAAATGAAATTATATACTTATAATTAATTTACAGCATGTTACAATGTACTATTACTATTTGTTGACAACTCTTTCTATATAAGGAAAACCAATTTACTTGTAAGGAAATCCAATTTACTGATAAGGAAATCCAATTTACTGATAAGGAAATCCAATTTACTGATAAGGAAAACCAATTTACTTGTAAGGAAAACCAATTTCCTTGTAAGGAAAACCCATTTAATGATAAAGAAAACCAGTTTCCTTGTAAGTAAAACCGGTTTAATGATAAAGAAAACCAGTTTCCTTGTAAGGTTTGGCCTTTTCAGGATCGGTAAGGGGCGTTTAAAAACAACGTTTTGTTTTGCGGGGTAAAGTAAGAGCAAAGGAAGGACAAAAAAAATACTCAGGATTAAGTATTTTTTCAAATTAAATTTTGTGTGTATGATTTTTGTGTGAATTTGTTTTATTTTTGTCGAACAGATAATGGCAGGGCTGGATAAAGGCCTGATAGCATATCTGATTTTTTAGTACAAAGAAACAAATAACCCATCATGGAAACTGAAAACAACCGGATTCGCTTGCGGGCCGGATCATTGCCCGGCAAAACACCTAAAACTATGATGATTAAACAACCAATTATCAATTGCTATGAACAAACAAGATTTGATTTACAGCTTATTATCCGAATTGAAGGAGCTATTTGCGGATTACCAAAACTTGGAAACGCCTGAATTAGAACAGAAAAAGAAAAATCTGGCCGAATCACTTGAACTATTGGCACCTGTGGAGGAAGAGACCAAGTCATTGCTGGAAATCAATAAGATGCAACTTTACTCGCACAATTCTGTTTATGAAAATTACCGTGGGCAAACAGTTGGTTTAACTTCGTGGGTAGAGCGTACACACCCTGACGATCTGGTATTTACGCTTCGACTGTTTAAGGCCACGATAATACTGCTGGGGTGGTTGCCCAAAAACCGTATCAAGGACTTTAACCTGGTGTATAAACATCGATTAAGGAATGACAAGGGTGGATATGATTGCTATATACTTAGTTTTAAGGTTGTTTTATGCGATGCAAACGGCAAACCGTGGTTGCTTCGCACATCAATAAAAAAATAGGGTTAAGCACTACCAGACAATCCTGTGCATATGCCGCCCAAATGGGTTTGCTTCAGATACTGGTTTTATGCTATTCGCTATGTATGGATGACATGTGCATGCTGATTTGAAATACGCATAAGTATAAGCCCGTAATATTAGGTTAATTTTATAGGCATTGAAAATTTGGCCAAAGAAAGCAGGAGGAAAGCAGGAAAAAAAATTGAAACACTCCGGATAACGCCAATCTGATCAAGTCTAAAGCCGGTTGAGAATAAATAAAATATTGTCTGTGAAGTACTTTAGGTAATATTGATATTGCGTAAAGTTTTTCCTCGATTTTATCGGTGTTTATTCTCAAATCGACCGTAATTATTAACCTTAAATACGGTCTGATTTTTCTGAGCAAAAACTACGAAATTAAAAAAAGCATGTATTTTACTTGGTATCAATCCTATTCGTCATCTGAGAGCGCCTGAGAATCGCATAGAATTTTTTACCTGCTTAATGGCCCGGAATTCCTTGAATATTTTTGCCTATAATTTATATTATGTATAATATAAATATCGGACATTACCATATTAACAAATCTAACCCACTACAACTCTATCCGACCAAATTTTATTATTTGCTTGCCAATCGCTACCGGTCTCCGTTTTCTTACATTGGTTCCAATATTGAGCAATCTTTTTTTCCCGGAATAGAAAATCTGAAAATAATGAAAATAAAGAAGCTTACTTCACAAGTGAATAGTAAGAAAAAAATATTGATGCAATTACAATGTGCTTACTTCTTCCCCATGTCAAACTTAATTATTTTCAAGTACCCGAAGTTTACAACTTTATTCGTACTTTTGCGCCCTCAATAACAAAACCCAATAAATGAACACAGAACCAAAATGTCCTAAGTGTGGAATGGAAAACACTTACTTCGACTCGTCTATCGATCTTTACGTTTGTCCGGATTGCAATCACGAATTTAACAATGTAGGAGTTACCGAAGAAGTAGAAGATAAAACACCCCGCGATAGCAACGGCACCGAATTACAAACCGGCGATAGCGTAACTTTAATTAAAGATTTAAAAGTCAGAGGCTCTTCTATCGTATTAAAACGCGGTACCAAAGTGAAAAGTATACATTTAACCGAAGATCCGGAAGAAGTTGATTGCAAAATTGACGGAACCAGCTTTGTACTGAAAACCTGTTTCCTGAAAAAATAATAACTACTACCCCAAACCCCTAAAGGGGCTTAAAAAATACCGGATAAGTTTTCATCTTTTATTTTAGTATCCATATAAGATAAAACTTGCTTGAAACTTTTTTATAGACCCAGGTTGGAAAAATAGAAGTTCTGGAAAATTGCAGAAAAGAAAACAATAAAGCCACTAAACATTTGTTTAGTGGCTTTATTGTTCTATAATGAAAATCTGGAATTATTTTTCTTTGATATTAACTACCAGATTCAATTCGTCCAATTGTGCCTGATCGATAGTTGATGGAGAATCGGCCATAACATCACGTCCCGAATTATTTTTAGGGAAAGCGATACAGTCACGGATACTATCCAATCCTGCAAACAAAGAAACCAAACGGTCCAACCCAAATGCCAAACCTCCATGAGGAGGCGCACCATACTGGAATGCATCCATCAGGAATCCAAACTGAGCCTGGGCTTTTTCGGGTGTAAACCCAAGTAACTTAAACATTTGGTTTTGCAAAGCACTATCATGGATACGGATAGATCCACCACCCAGCTCTACACCATTGATAACCATGTCGTAAGCAGTAGCACGCACAGCTCCCGGATCGGTATCCAACATAGGTACGTCATCAAGATTTGGCGATGTAAACGGATGATGTGTAGCATAAAAGCGTTGTGTCTCTTCATCCCATTCAAAGAGCGGGAAGTCGATAATCCACAACGGAGCATATATATCTTTGTTTCGAAGACCTAACCTCGCTCCCATTTCCAGACGCAATTCGCACAAAGCTTTCTGGGTTTTGCGCATATCACCGGCCAGGATCAAAATCAAATCTCCGGCTTGGGCATTAAATAAAGATGCAATTTGTTTTAAATCGTCGGCTGAGTAAAATTTGTCTACTGAAGACTTGAAAGTTCCATCGGCTTCGCAACGGATATAAACCAATCCCTTCGCTCCTATTTGCGGACGTTTCACAAAATCGGTCAATTCGTCCAATTGTTTGCGGGTATATCCGGCACAACCGGTAGCACAAATACCACCTACATACGGAACGCTGTCGAATACCACAAAATTATGACCCGAAACAGCTTCTTTCAACTCTACAAATTTCATTTCGAAGCGAATATCCGGTTTATCAGAGCCATAGTATTTCATACCATCGGCCCAAGTCATACGAGGGAAAGCTTCGGTGAAATCGATATTTTTTACGAACTTGAAAAGATGCTTCATCATACCCTCAAATAAGTTCAATACATCTTCTTGTTCTACAAACGACATTTCGCAGTCTATTTGTGTAAACTCAGGTTGGCGGTCGGCACGCAAATCTTCGTCGCGGAAACACTTGGCAATCTGAAAGTAACGGTCAATACCGGATACCATCAACAATTGCTTGAATACCTGTGGCGATTGCGGCAAAGCATAGAACTCGCCCGGATTCATACGAGAAGGTACCACGAAATCGCGGGCACCTTCAGGTGTAGAACCAATCAGAATAGGTGTTTCTACTTCCAGGAAGTGCATCTGATCCAGAAAACGGCGTAGTTCAAATGTAATGCGGTGACGCAATTCCATGTTTTGACGCACATTGTTACGGCGTAAATCCAGATAACGGTATTTCATGCGGATATCATCACCCCCATCGGTATTGTCTTCTATTGTAAATGGAGGAGTTTTGGATTCATTCAACACAATGAGTTCCGACACAAGTATTTCTATTTCACCTGTTTCGATATTAACATTTTTGCTGCTTCGCTCGGCTACCTGACCGGTTACCTGAATTACAAATTCACGTCCGAGTTTGTTGGCAACATCACAAAGTTCAGCATTAACATCCTGATTGAATACCAGCTGGGTGATTCCGTAGCGGTCGCGAATATCAACAAAAGTCATTCCCCCCATTTTTCGGGTGCGTTGTACCCAGCCTGATAAAGTTGTTTGCTGTCCGACATTGACAAGGCGAAGTTCGCCGCAAGTGTGTGTTCTATACATAATTAATGAATTTCCAATTCTAAAATTTCAATTTTCAACAAGTAGCAAAAGTACAAAAAAAACTCTATGTGATAAACCACTTAATAAAAAAAGATGTAAAGAACCGGTTCTCTACATCTTTAATTATTGCTTCTAAGAGCTAATTAGCCAACGATAGCTTCAGAGCTGATTTTTTTTATCAAACCTTTCAATACATCGCCAGGTCCTAATTCAAAAAATTCAGTAGCTCCATCGGTAACCATATTTTTTACTGTTTGTGTCCAACGTACCGGGGCAGTCAATTGGGCAATCAGATTTTGTTTGATGGCTTCTGCTTCTGTTTGAGGATATGCATTAACATTTTGATAAACAGGGCAAATTGGAGTGCTGAAAGTGGTGGCGTTGATAGCAGCTTGTAGTTCTTCACTGGCTGGTTGCATCAATGGTGAGTGAAATGCACCACCTACAGGAAGTTTCAATGCACGTTTTGCTCCTTTTTCTTTCAATAATTCGCAAGCTTTGTCAATTCCTTCGATTGAACCGGAAATCACCAATTGTCCCGGGCAGTTATAATTGGCCGGAACAACGATTAATCCGGAAATAGAATCGCACACTTCTTCAACAGCTTCGTCGCTTAATCCAAGCACAGCAGCCATAGTTGAAGGTTCTATTTCACAAGCCTTTTGCATAGCCATAGCACGAGCGTAGACTAGTTTAAGACCATCTTCAAATGATAAAGCACCAGCTGCAACCAACGCAGAAAATTCACCTAATGAATGACCGGCTACCATTTCAGGTTTGAAATCACTTCCTAGTACCAATGCAGAAATAACAGAATGCAAGAATACAGCAGGTTGGGTAACTTTAGTTTGCTTCAAATCTTCAGGAGTACCTTCAAACATTATGTCTGTAATACGGTAACCAAGAATTTCATTTGCTTTTTCGAAATATTCTTTAGCCAAAGGCGATTGATCATAAAGGTCTTTGCCCATTCCTACAAATTGAGCACCCTGACCGGGAAAAACGTAAGCTTTCATATTATTTAGTTTTTTAATTGTTATTTCAAAATGATGAAGCGCTATAATGCTGACAATAAAATAAATGAATATTAATTGCCGCCTAACTTTATATTTAAACGAAGTGCAAAGGTAATATTTTAAATGCATAATTCATAATTCACTATTTACATTTACAGATTTTGGTTTGTATTTATCTGATTATTAGTTATATATTTAAATTATTGAGAGTTGCAATAACGATTTTCAGATACAGATTTTTTCTACTAAATTTGCAACTGGTTTAATAAAAGCAACATGGAACAAATTCTGAAATACTTCCCAAACTTAACTAATACGCAAAAGGCTCAATTTGAAGCGCTTTATGATTTGTACTTCGAATGGAACTCGAAAATTAATGTGATTTCCCGTAAGGATATTGAGAACCTGTATGAGCATCATGTTTTGCATTCGTTGGCTATTGCAGAAATTATTCGTTTTCAACCGGGTTCCACTATTTTGGATGTGGGAACCGGAGGAGGTTTTCCCGGAATACCATTAGCCATACTTTTTCCGGAATCAACTTTCGTTTTGATTGATTCCATCGGCAAAAAGATTAAAGTTGGAACTGAAGTTGCCACTACTATCGGTTTAAAAAACATAACCTTAAAGCACCTGCGGGTTCAAGAAGAAAAAGGCAAATTTGATTTTGTGGTGAGTCGAGCTGTAATGCCCTTGGGTGATTTAGTGAAACTTGTTCAAAAGAATGTTAGTAAGAAACATATCAATGCGCTTCCAAATGGACTTATCTGCCTGAAAGGTGGTGAGTTGCAGCATGAAGTACTTCCTTATAAGAATATTGCCGAAATGTATGAGGTCAGTGATTTTTTCAAAGAAGAATTTTTTATAACCAAGAAAGCAGTTTACGTTCCCTTATAACTTAATTATATCTGGTATGACAATTAAAACATTTACATTTAATCCCTTTCAGGAAAATACATACTTGCTTTTTGATGAAACGAAAGAAGCTGTTCTGATAGATACAGGTTGTATTTCAGATAATGAAAAACTACATTTAAAACAGTTTATTGAAAATAATGGCCTGACTTTAAAAAGAGTGATCAATACGCATTTACATCTTGATCACCAATTTGGTAATAAATTTATTTTCAATACTTTTGGATTAAAGCCAGAAGCCTGTGTGGAGGATGAGTACTTATTGGCAAACGTGGTTGCCCAGGCACGATCATATGGATTTTCTGTTGAAGAAGAAGCTCAACAAATTGGAAATTATATTGTAGAGAATCAGGAAATAAAATTTGGAAATTCGGTTCTTAAATCTATTCACGTTCCCGGACATTCTCCGGGAAGCATGGCATTTTATTCTGAAAAAGAGGGTGTTTTGTTTGCCGGCGACGTGCTGTTTCGGGGATCAATAGGCAGAACAGACTTGCCCAGAGGAGATTATGCAACATTAATACTGTCTATAACTAAAAAATTGTTTCTTCTACCCGATTCCACCGTGGTTTATTGCGGGCATGGACCTTCAACTACCATTGGATATGAGAAACTAAACAATCCGTATTTATAAACTATCGATATAAATTGTTATCAATAATAAACTGATATACTGAAGGATGTAACCATTGGCTTACATCCTTTTTTTGTGCGATGGAATCGCGGATTTGTGTTGAAGATATATCGTAGATGGGGGTATTAAGTAATTGCATTTGAGGATATTTATCAGCTATTTCGGCAAAATCATAACCTTTTCTCGGGTATACCAAAACCGGGAATTCATTCAATAATTGCTGGTGATTTTTCCATTGGTCAAAAACTAATGCATTGTCACTTCCGATGATTAATTCAAATTGATAATCAGCGAACTGAGATGATAATAAATGCAAGGTATCAATAGAATAAGAAGGAATTGACATAGTGAATTCGATATCACACACTTTAAATTTCGGTTGATTTTGTATTGCAACAATCAACATGTCTAATCGAATATACTCATCTAATAACTCGGATTGATTTTTTAAGGGATTACGAGGCGATACAACAAACCATACTTCATCAATTATTTGTTTGTCAACTAAATAGTTTGCTAATTTTAAATGGCCAATATGTATTGGATTAAAAGAACCGAAGTAAAGTCCTATTTTCATTTGCTAATTGGTAGTTTAATCTGGTATCTAGTGATTTATTCAACTAGCCAGAAATTCTCGTATTGATTGTTCCGCTTCCGCTTTTGCTTTATCCAAATCATCATTTACAATAGTCAAATCAAATCTAGAAGAGAATGTTAGTTCATATTCTGCTTTTCCAATTCGTTTTTCGATCATTTCAGCGGAATCGGTTCCTCTGTTTTGCAATCTGTTTTGTAGTTCGGCAATACTTGGAGGTGCAATAAACAGAGCTAATGCTCTGTCACCAAATTCTTTTTTTATATTTAAACCACCTACCACGTCAACATCAAAGACTATATTTTTCCCTTTACTTGTTATGCGTTCAACTTCACTGCGAAGTGTGCCATAATAACAATTTTGATAAACTTCTTCGTATTCTAAAAACTCTTCATTTTCAATTTTTTGGCGAAATTCATCAGGGGTAAGGTAATAGTAGTCAATACCATGTTTTTCTGTACCTCGTGGTGCACGACTTGTGGCTGAAACAGAAAACTCCATATTGAATCCACAACCTAATAAGTATTGAACCAAGGTGCTTTTGCCTGCTCCGGAAGGAGCTGAGAATATTATTAATTTGCCAGACATGTTTTATTTAGTCGGTAGTTAGTAATTTTTAGTTTATGATCCTCAGTTTGCAGTAAACGGCAAATAATTGGTAACTTATCAATAGCTATAGTTGGCTCTCAACCTTATTAAGTCATATATTGACAATTACTAACTGCCTGTTTCTTGCGACAAAACTAAAGCACATTCAATACTTGCTCTTTTATTTGTTCCAAATCATCTTTCATAAGCACTACAATCTTTTGCATTTCACTGTTATTGGCTTTAGATCCTAGCGTATTTATTTCACGTCCAATTTCCTGTGCAATAAATCCAAGCTTTTTACCTGGAGATTTTTCATGTTGCATAGTTTCTGTAAAATATTCAAGATGATTACGTAAGCGCACTTTTTCTTCGTTTACATCGAGCTTTTCGATATAGAATATCAACTCTTGTTCTAACCGGTTCTTATCATAATCGATTTTATCGGACAAAGCTTGTAAATTTTCTTCTAAACGCGTTTTTATTTTCTCAACGCGTTCTGCCTCAAATGGTGCTGTTTGTTCTAACAAACGACCAATATGAGCTATTTTATCGTTGAAAACCAGTTCTAATGATTTGCCTTCCTGTACTCGGAATGCAGTAAGTTGTTCGATGGCCAAAGCAATGGTTTTACGTATCTCCAACCATTCGTTTTCGTCCAATTCTACTGTTTCAGTTTTCATTGTATCCGGTAAACGAAGTAAAACATCAAACCAATTTGCAGGAACATCAATTCCAATATTAGCTGATAAAGTTTTGATCTGCTGATAATATGACTCGACTACAGATTGATTGATCTGAATAACTGACTCTTTTCCGGAATTATCGACATATAGGGAAAGGTCTATTTTTCCACGTTCTAATTTTTGTGAAAGTTCATTCCGTATTTCAATATCTTTTTCACGATATAAGCCGGAAATACGTGTAGAAATATCCAATTGCTTGCTATTTAGGGATTTTACTTCTACAACTATCTTTTTATTACCAAATTCGCAGGTGGCTTTTCCGAAGCCGGTCATCGACTGTATCATATTTAAATATATTGAATGATTTGTTTATGCAAAAATACTACTTTTATTTTAAAGAACAGTTGAAACGGGTCATACTGGCTATAAATTGTGATTTATCCGGACGTCAAAAAAAGGGATTAAATTATTTCGATTCTATAAAATAGTTGTTATCTTTGTGACCATAAGCAGACAAAATTTATGAGCATTCATAATACATCTTTTTATTGGCGTTGCTTCAATTGTTAGAGTAAACAATGGAGCTTTTTTTGATGTGAATAGATAAAGTCGAATAATCCTATATAACAGCCTGTTGTTTGCTAATAAACGACAGGCTATTTTTTTTGAAATAATCATATTTAAAAATAATTGTTGAAAATTTTAGACACATGGAAAAAACCAAAAAATTCTTACTGGAGGAGAAAGAGTTACCGACGAAATGGTATAATATTGTTGCCGACATGCCGACTAAGCCAATGCCAATGCTTCATCCTGGAACTAAACAACCTTTAAAAAATGAGGACTTATATCCATTATTTGCTAAGGACTTAGCTGATCAGGAGTTAAACCAATCGGATCCATGGATTGATATTCCTGAAGAAGTACGAGAAAAATTAAAAATATATCGCCCTACCCCATTGGTCCGTGCTTATAACCTTGAAAAAGCGCTTGACACTCCAGCACATATTTATTATAAAAACGAAAGCGTAAGCCCTGTTGGTTCGCACAAGTTAAACTCTGCTTTGGCTCAGGCATATTATTGCAAGAAAGAAGGAACTACTAACATTACAACCGAAACAGGTGCCGGACAGTGGGGAACTGCCTTGTCGTTTGCGGCTAAGACTTTTGGACTGGAACTTGCTGTTTATATGGTGAAAATCAGCTATGAACAAAAACCATATAGACGTTCTTTAATGCAAACCTGGGGAGCTCAGGTTATTCCTTCACCAAGCATGTCTACCAAAGCAGGACGTCAGATTCTGACTGAGCATCCCAATTATCAGGGAAGTTTGGGAACTGCTATTTCAGAAGCCATTGAGTTAGCAATGTCAACCCCAAATTGTAAATATACGTTGGGAAGTGTATTAAATCATGTTTCATTGCATCAGACAGTAATTGGATTGGAAGCTGAAAAACAAATGGAGATGGCCGGTGAATATCCGGATGTTGTTATTGGCTGTTTTGGAGGAGGATCCAACTTTTCAGGGATTTCTTTTCCATTTATGCGTCATAACATTAAAAATGGCAAAAAAACACGCTTTATTGCAGCAGAACCCTCTTCATGTCCAAAGTTGACCCGTGGAAAATTTGAATATGATTTTGGTGATGAAGCAGGATACACCCCACTTTTACCTATGTTTACACTTGGTCATAATTTTGCACCGGCACATATTCATGCAGGAGGACTTCGTTATCACGGAGCGGGAACAATTGTAAGCCAGTTGATGAAGGATAATTTAATGGAAGCTATTGACATAGAGCAGTTAGATTCGTTTAATGCTGGTGTATTATTTGCGCAAACCGAAGGAATTGTACCAGCTCCAGAATCAGCGCATGCTATTGCAGCCACTATTAATGAAGCGTTAAGATGTAAAGAAGAAGGAAAAACCAAAACAATCCTATTTAATCTTTCAGGTCATGGATTGGTTGATATGGCTGCTTATGATCAATATTTGGCTGGCGATCTGGTTAATTACTCGTTATCAGATAAAGATATTGAAAACAATCTAAGCAAAATACAGAATTTAGTTTAGCTATAAAACTGTTTCGCAACAGCAAGGCTTCCGTTTGGAAGCCTTTTTTTATTATTTATACTCAATAGAAACTATCTACTTTAATTTTAAACTGTTTAATAGTCGGTAACTTTTTCCTTTTTATAATCAATAGTAGTTATCAATCGTAATGAAGTGTCTTTTGTGAGATAACTCCAGGCCCAATTGAAAAATATAATGATCTTGTTTCGCACGCTCAGAATCAACATTAAGTGTAAGAACATCCACACATACCAGGCTAATGGACCTTTGAATTTGAAGAATGGTAATTCGACGACCGCCTTGTGTTTGCCAATTGTAGCCATCATACCCAAGTCATGATACTCGTATTCAACCGGTTCATAATTCTCATGCTTCAATGATTTAAGAATATTCTTCCCCAGGTTTTTGGCTTGATTAATTGCCACATTGGCCACTTGTGGTTGCCCATGTGGAAATTTAGGTGTTTCCATATAAGCAATATCACCCAATGCGTAAATATTGTCGAATTGTTTTAGCTTATTCAGTCTGTCAACGATATACCTGTTTTTGTATATATTTTCAGGGTTTAAACCATCTATTACATTACCTGTAACACCAGCTGCCCAAATCACATTCTTCGATGGAATCTTTTCGCCGGTACTCAATACCGCCACGTTTCCATCGTACGATTCAAGCAAAGTTTCAGTTTTTACAATCACACTCAGGTCTTCGAGATATTTGCGGGATGCTATTCTCGATTTTTCACTCATATTGTTTAATGTATACTTACTGCCTTCTAACAATATAATATTGAATTTTGAAAAATCAATATTATGATAATCCTTTGGTAACACGTTATTTTTCAGCTCGGCAAAGGCACCTGACAATTCAACACCAGTTGGACCAGCGCCAACAATGATGATATTCATCCAGGCTTGTTTATCTTCCGGCCTGGCAAAAATTTCTTTTTCAAAACTGAACAGAATCTTATTACGGATATCAATGGATTCTTGTGTAGTTTTCATTGAAAATGCATTTTCACTCATTTGCTTATTGCCAAAAAAGTTAGTTTTACAACCAGTGGCAATAACCAGGTGATCGTACGTAATCGTTCGGTCGTAAGCAGTCATGATTTTCTTTTCAGCGGGATTTATGCTGATGATATCGGCCATTCGAAAATCAACGTTTTTGCTTTTCTGAAAGATTTTGCGAAATGGAAATGAAATGCTTGATGGCTCCAAACGGCCGCTTGCGACCTGATAAAACAAGGGCTGAAATTGATGATGATTTTGTTTATCAATTAAAACGACCTTTAAATCAGCTTTCATTAATGCCGTTGCTAATTGTAATCCGGCAAAACCACCTCCGATTATCACAATTTTGTCTCCTCTTTTAATACCTAGATTACTCATTTCTGATACTTTTTATGTCTCTTTTTTATTTTATCCTATATAAACAATAAAAGTAATTAAATGTTGACTAATAAAGAATTTTTTCTCTAATTAACTCCGTGCTTGTAAATAAGTGTCTGATAACAAGTATTGTGAAAGACTAAAAACAACATTAAAATATTATTTATATCTTTGCAATTAAATAGTAGGTCGGTTTGTCGCTTTTCCCTTGAGGAATGGAGGAAAGTCCGGGCAACGCAGAGAGCCATATTTCCTAACGGGAAGCTGTTTGTAAGGGCAGAGTAGCGTAACAGAAAATAACCGCTTCGACTTGTCGGAGTAAGGGTGAAAAGGTGAGGCAAGAGCTCACCGGGTCTGATGGCAACATCGGATGCCGTACGTCTTATGGGTTGCAAGATCACGTATACCGACGCATGTAGGGTTTCTCGCCCGATGTCGGGGGGTAGATCGCTAAAGGCAAATGGCGACATTTGTTCGAGATAAATGACAAACGCTTTGTGCAAACAAAGTACAGAACCCGGCTTACAGACCTGCTATTTTTTTTTGAATCTTCGCTTCATCAACATATCAACCTTACTTATATGTCGAAATTCATTGCTTCTATCTCTCAAGTAATTAATTTTCTCCTGTACGACATTTGGCGTATAACTGAAACGGAACTAACCAAAACACGTCGTTTTTTATATCGTTTTATTAAAACATTGGTGCTGGCAGTACGTGGCTACATCAATGATGACTTAAATATCCGGGCATCAGCACTCACCTACTCCATTCTGTTTGCCATTGTACCCTTATTTGCATTGATTATTGCCATTGGCAAAGGCTTTGGTGTTGAAAAAATAATCGAAGATTCGCTTCAGGATACATTTATCGGTCAAGCTGATTTGGTCCCCACTGTTATGGGATTTGTTGACAGGTATTTAAAAACCACACAGGGCGGAATATTTATCGGCGTAGGCATCGTCATTTTATTCTGGTCGGTCATGAATTTTTTTATGCAGGTGGAAAAAGCATTTAATGGCATTTGGCAGGTAAAGAAATCCCGTTCATTTATTCGTCAATTTTCCACTTATTTCTCGGGTGTACTTATTGTTCCCATGCTAATAGCTTTCTCGGGTGGTCTTTCTATTTATGTAAGTTCGGCTGTAAAGCAGTTTTACGTTTATGAAGTGTTGAGTCCCGTATTGCGTTTTGGGGTGAAATTCTTGCCTTATATTCTTAATTGGCTTGTATTTACTTTGATTTATATTTCTATCCCGAATACACGCGTTCGGTTTAAAAACGCATTGATTGCCGGGGTGGTGGCAGGTTCGGCTTTTCAGGCTTTTCAAATGCTTTATATCAATGGGCAGGTGCACCTGTCGCGTTACAATGTGGTGTATGGTAGTTTTGCTGCCGTACCACTGTTGTTCCTATGGCTGCAAATATCTTGTTTAATCGTGTTGCTTGGGGCTGAAATATCATATGCTTCCCAAAACATTAATAATTTTGATTTTGAACTGGATACTAATAATATCAGCACACGCTACAAAAACTTCCTGACTCTTTTTTTGACTTATGTAATTGTAAAACAATTGGAAGAACAAAAGCCACCGTTATCAGCGGAGCAAATTGCTTCTATGCATAAATTGCCAATACGTATAGTGAACCAACTTATTGCCAAGTTGGTAGAAGTATCTGTGTTGGTAGAAGTTTTTAGTGAAGAACCCCAAATGAAAGCATATCAACCGGCCATCGATATAAATCAATTAACCGTTAGCTTATTGTTTAGCAAGCTCGAAACGCATGGATCGGAACTGTTTCTGACTAATAAAAATAAATTATTGGATTCGTTCTGGCAAAAAACGTTGGATATTAAGCTTAGGTCTGAAGAACATACAGAACAGATATTGGTAAAGGATATTTAATTATAGGCCAAGTGATAATAACAAAGCCGTTTCCAGCCTGTTGGAAACGGCTTTATTATTGGAGTTGTTTTTCTTATTTCTTTATCCAAACATGGGTAATTTCTCCAAATACTAATTTGCGATATTCGTTTGTATCTTTATAAGCTTCATCGATATAATCCTTTGATTCCTGTGAGTAGAAATCATTCGGATTGGGAGTCGTAATTGCCGTCAATGTACATTCAATAATTAAGGTAGCTTCTTTATAGGTTATGTTTCCGGAAGGAGTCTGAACACTTGTCAACTCAACTTCTTTCATTTTTTCACTATCTCTTCCTGATTTAGTTCCTAAAAAAAGCATTTGTTCCCTGTATTCATTCGGAAAGTAAGATAGCGTAAATGTTTGCTCTTTTTGAATTATTTCAAGCGTATAACGGTCTTTTCGAAAAAGACACCACGTGGTTGGCTTTTTGAACAGAAGCCCCAGGCCACCACCACTACCTATCATGGAATTATAATGACCTGCTTTTCCGGCAGTAATCGCATAAAAATCTTTTCCTACCAACGTGAATATATTGAAACTATCGCATATTTTCTCCGCAGGGATTTGTTTGAATAATTGATCAAAACTCATCTTATTTCTTTTGACATTCAATTTTATAATTTGTAATCATTTTTTCTATCTTTCATTGTGTAGCAATGCTGGGAAGTCAATATCCATAATCGCCTTGTATAAACCAAACCTCTATCCGATTAGGATCAAACTGACCTTGTATTATTGTGTAATAATTACAAATCTTATCTATTGATTTGCAATGGGCACATGTTCCCGTACGGACACAAGGTGTGTTTTTTTCCAGTCTTTTTGCATCCAGAGGTGCTGCTCGTTCCTCAATTCTATTTATTGCATCGGCATCGGTAGCCACTATTTTATTTACACCGCAAATCAGAATAACCTTTTTGGGACCATAAATCATAGGGGCAACCCGACTTCCATTTCCATCTAAATTGTATATTTTTCCGGTTGAAGTTATTGCGTTTGCACTTGCAATGAAAAAATCGGCTGAGAAATTCTGAATATACAAATCCTTTTTCTGTTCTTTCTGTAATGACGGATCGTATTTGTCTAAAAACAGGATATTTCTACTTCTCAGATAGTTGTAAATACCGAGTGTTTCCAGGGTAACAGAGTCTCCTACCCCAACTTTCGAACCATTATTGATAAGTGTTTCCAACGAATCAATAACATTTTCCGCCGAAATATATAGTCTTGATTTTATCTTATTCCTTTTAAGATTGTGGATAGTTCTTTCTATTATGTCCATTGAGCTTTATGCTAATCTTTTAAAAGTTGTTGTACGCTCTTTAAACTCCAACAACGCCTGTCTCGACTTTTCCGGCCCGCTTGTAATAGGCAATAATTACACCGCTGGGAGTTGCCAAACTCTCGGTTAGTGTGAATGCCGCCGGAATAGCACTATTTCCAAATAACTTTTTTCCTTTACCAAGAGTTAATGGGTGAATTTTAAGCTTAATTTCATCCACTAAGTCATTATTTAGTAGCAGCTGAACAAGCTCACCACTCCCCCAGACCTGAAGGTCAGGACCAGCTGAATTCTTGAGACTTTTGATATCAGCCAGGTTTTTAAGGAAAACGGAGTTTTTCCAATCCGACTTTTTCCGGGTTTTGGACAGTATGTATTTCGTTCCATCATTGATCCCTGGCCAAAAGTCGGCATGGTCAGGCCAGTAGTTTTCCCAAATCTCAAATGTTCTCCTGCCCAACAGATAATCTGCAGGTTCCAACTCTTTTTCCACTACTTTGTTATAAACCTCGTCATCGTAAGGTGCAACCCAACCGCCATATTCGAAGCCGTCCGCAGTGTCTTCTCCCGGGGCACCCGGTGATTGCATTATTCCATCTAATGTAATCATTGATAAGACAATTATTTTTCTCATCGATTTTATTTTTTAATGTGGGTTTATAAATTCCTGTCCGGCCTGCAAAGTAAAACAAATCCGTTCTATCATTTTTCAAATAGTCCTGTTAGGCTTTTTTTTTGACTAATTCCAGATTCCGTTCATCTCAGTGAGGATAATTGGCTTTCCATCAGTTACAATAATTGTATGTTCGTGCTGGGCCATAATCCCGCCTTTATTCCCAATCATAGTCCAACCATCACCTAGAGTTTCAGCATAAGTTGAAGTTGTTGAAATAAACGTTTCGATAGCAACCACTGAATTCTTCCGGAATCGGGCAATATTATGTTTGTCCCTGAAGTTAGGGATTTCATCCGGTTCTTCATGGAGTTTTCTTCCTATACCATGCCCGGTCAGGTTTTTGATTACTTTGTAGCCTCTTTTTTTAGCTTCAGTCTCTATTAAAAAACCGATATCCGAAATACGTACCCCACCTTTTATATTATGGATGGCTTTATACAGAATATCCTTCGAAGCATTAACGAGATTTTGATACTGATGTTTATCACTTCCTAGTACAAAGGAGCCACCGTTATCAGAAAAGAATCCATTTAGCTCAGCTGACACATCTATATTTACTAAATCTCCTTCTTGCAATATCTTGTTATTGGACGGGATACCATGGCAAAACTCATTATTGACACTTATGCATGTCCAACCAGGGAAGTTATAGCTCACATAAGGTGCCGATTTAGCACCCATTTCCATCAATATCTGTCCTCCAAATTCATCTAACTGTTTGGTTGTCATTCCCGGTCTTGCATAGTTTCTCATTTCTTTGAGTGCATAAGCAACTGCTTGGCTTGCTTTTTTTATTCCGCTCAATTCTTGTTCGTTAGTTATCGACATGTTGGTTCTATATTTAATTTCTTTCAAATGCTCCTAACACCTAAAACTAAGATATGTTCATTAGATTAAATGTTGAAATTTTGTACTTAGGGTAAATACCGATTTGCTTTTAATTGATTAACTCCTTATATGGACTTTCATTGAGAATTTCAATTGCTCTTTGAAAATCCAGAACATTTATTTTAACATCTATACTTTCAATCGGGTTTATCCCCGAGTAGATACTGACAATCGAAGAGGCCGGATTATCTGATTCTAAGATGGTATAAATTCCGTGTTCTTCCAACATGCTTTGAATATCTTCAGCAATTACCCTGTCTTCTATTGTTACCAGAAGTTTTAAGTCACTTGTTTTCATAGTTTAAATCTTTATCGATTAATATTATGTTTGATTTTTAATTTCCCTTTTTTCGTTCGTGCCTGTTTATAAACTTCACAAGTAAGTTCTGACTGTTTTCATTTTCCGACCTTTTACAAACAAAGTTTTTATCCAATTAGCATCAAATATACCGCACATTAGAATAACCTTTTGGGAGCCATAAATCATTTAGCCTTTTGAGTTATGGTTACTCCGTCAAAGTAATCTCCGGCTTCGAGTTCGACACGAATAATTCTTTTTACATTGAGTGGATTTGCATCTACTCGAATAAAGAGTGTATTTTTATCACGTCGCTCTACAACGAAGCAATCCCTTTTAATTGAATAACTCTCCGCTTGTACATCTACACCCGCGAAACCGTAATAATGTTGGGTGTCTACCGCAATGTCTGATATCCACCACGAACTGCCTTTGGTTTTAATGGTAACTGAATCGGTCGCAGCACTAAAATTTACTGATTTTGTCGATAATTTAATGTTATCATCCCACTGACCTAACGGAATTACTTTATCAAAGCAGGAAGTCAGCATAATACCGGCTAAAGCCAGGCAAATAAAATAGATTGTTTTCTTCATACATGTCGTATTTTAATTGATATTATAGGTTTTCATTTCATATACGCTATTTAGTTATGATGCAATAATGCTCATTTAAGTTGCGTATTGTTTACATGTAACGAAAACAAATCCTAACAAACGAGATTCTGGCTGATTTCACTTTCCTACCTCCCTTGCCCCTCCAAAGGAGGAAATTCCGTACCGAATAGGAGTTTTTCCGTTGTTTATATTAATGAATCCTGTAGGGATTCAAGGTTGGTAGACACCACCAACACCCTAAAGAGAGTCCGACCCCGTACGGGGTCGAAGATAGCGAGCGGAACCATTGTTTCTACCTTCAACAAGGGTCGTTTTGTTTATTCTCAATCGTCACAGTTGGTATTTTTGTTGAAAACATTCTTTTTAAATAATTTATTTTTTCGTTTTCGAGAGTTTCGAAGAATGTTGTAATGTCGTTTCCGTAACCTCTTTTTGTATATGCATAAACAATGATAGCATTCTGTTTGCTGGAGATTTGAATTTGTTTGTAACGATAAACATTAAATTCTACAATTGTCATTTTGTTATCTTTATTTTCTCCTAGAAGAAAGTCAATAAGAAACTCTTTTCCGTCAACACTTTCGTTGACTTGATAATTGCAGGTTGAGTCATATTTTTTTCGTGTAATCAATTCATTTACTTTCTTATATACAGCGTCTTTACATTTAATATCTGTCAAAAAGAGGTGAATAGTCATCATTTGATTAAAATGGTCTAAACTTTCTCCCTCTGGCAAATACTCTTGTATTATGTAGTTGTCATTTGGTTTTGCAGTCCATGATAATTTATAAGTCGTATTATTAAACTCTAAGTTCTCATTTACTCCAAGTCTTTCAACCAAATTTTGTGCAATGGCTGTCACAGAAAAAAATACTGTCAGAAATCCAATAAATAGTCGATTCATTTGTTGTTAGTCGTAAGTTAGCTCTCTTTCTTTTTCATTTTCTAAGTTGCCCCATAAAGACCAAATCTACGAACCCTGGCAATTTGCAGAAGCGTTCACCACTCGCACTTTTGTCTGAATCAGGATTCTCAGAATTTGAGAATTACCGGAATCAAAGATGAGAATCACCTGTTTGTTTATCTCTTTTCTGATTCAGACAATTACGCCAAACATTTACAAGCTACGCTCAACAAGGAGCAAAACTGCCGGAATGCACGTCAGCCAGCAGGTGAACATAGCGTGTGGCTTGTAGTTTGTTTTTTGTCTATCGTTTAAAATTCGGCCGTTAAGTGAGCTTTCACCCCGAAAACCACTATTCAGTCGTTTGTTCAACTGTAATGTTCAAAAGTTGTCGTTAAATTTGTATTTTTCTTTAATCAGATAGTATATTTTTCCAATATTTATTCTGGGATGTTTCTTGTAAGTATTTATGAATATCTTTCATAGTAATATCTTTAATCTTAACCCCATATTCCTGCCACTCGTCATATCCGCAAATATTAGCTCGTCTACGAAGCTCTTGTAAGAAGTCCTCTGTAAATAACTCAGGTAATACAAAGTATGGTCCTTCTTCTGCCAATGGCATAAAGAATATATATCCGTCAAAATAATTTTCAAAAGTTCCTATACTTTCTGATGGAAGTTCAATCATCAAATCGAAATGTTCTTTACCAAATGGGCTATTGGCAAGGTTAAATGCTAGAGGTTTATTTCCATTTTCAGCAAAAGAATAATCAAATATTCCACTCCTTGTCATTCCTTTCAGTTTACCTGTATTACCAATGATACCAGAATGAGGACAGGTAATAAACACGTCTTTGCCAGAAAGATGTTCTTTTAAATATGCGCCAGCTGAAACATAAGAGTTTTTGCCAATTGTGATTTTTGATTTAAAGGCATGTCCGAATCCGACCACAAACAAGCTGCTTCGTTTATCGGTTTGAGAGTTTATTTTTTTTTCTATTATATCTGCCATCTGCTGATTGCGATCAGGTATATTCTTTAGAAAATTGCTAAATTCTTCCTTAGTCTTCAAAGAACTCCACGGACGCGGAATATCAACAAGTACAACTTTTATTTTGTTGCTTTTGGCAAGTTTCTTATTCAAATTCCACAAATCTATAATAAATTCATACATTCCACGATCGTCCCACCCTTGCATTTGAATATTGCGAAGTATACTAAGTGGAATTTCTTTATCCATTTGTCTATTTGAAAAAAAACTATCCATTTTGTTTTGATTGTCTCGTCCAATCTCTAGAAAAATAGTTCCTGTATTTCTAGAAAAAGCAGGGGCTTTTAAAATAGATCTCAGTAAGTCCCATGAAGCTTTACGTTTGTGTACTTCGCCGTATATTACCAATTTGTAATTAGCGAGTTTATCTAACATATATTCTTTGGGGTCTTGCCCATTTTTCTTTACATATTCAGTCATTGCGATACTGTCATTTATAGACGGTTGTGCTTTTTCAGTAGATTGTTGTGCATTTGTCTTCCCGAAAACTAATACGGAAATAATTACTAAAATAATTCTTTTCATTTTTTAGACCCTAAATTGTGTCGGGTACAACTTTTATGAAATTCATTTCAAAATATACTGTATATGTTATAAATCGTTATTGGTGAGCGGGTAAAGCCTTGTCAATCCCATCTTTCCACGCAAAGCTTGTTTCTTTCTTTTCTGGAATTAAACAGATTCTTTTGTTACGTCGAACATAGGACAGGGTTTTGTGCATACTCAATCACTTATATTCAACTGTCGCGGTTTTCGCTTTTGGTTCTTTTAAAATAATCAGAAATTAGAATTAATAATTTATTTGTAATGCTTTGCTCATCATCGTCAGACGACAAAACAATATGAGTATTGCAATATATTATGCATTTATCTAAGTCTTCACCTGTTAGTTTACTTAGTTCAGTAATCAATCGGTGATTGATTTGCCAGTATATATTTTGAGAGAAATAGATACTGTTTGACTTGATTTTTACATGTTTGCGCTTCAATGTTTCTTCTCTGCTGAAATAAGTGAAAGGGTGCGACATGTCAGCCAGAAAATTCAAAACCTTCATCACTTTCGTTTGCTTTTTCTTTTTTTCAGCAACTACCTCTACCGAACCAAGCTGATGAAAAAAGGGTTGCATATAAACATTACATTTCGACGAATCACCTAGCAAATCATGAGCGCTCAACAAACGAGGACTATAACCGATTGCACTAATCATAAAAGAATCTTTACACAAACAGCTGAATTTAAACTTTCCATTCAAATCAGCAACAGTTATTTTATTATTCGGCAACTTTATTTTTGCATTAGGAATAGAATTTTTAGTCTTTCCATCCAACACAATGCCCCTGATTGTTATGTGTTCCTGAGCATAGGTGTGATCTACAAAAACAATTTGTCCAATTAGAAATAAAATGCATGTTAAAACGATAGCCAAACGACTACATACTGAATTCATATCCGAATTATTTATCATTATATTTCATTATTCATCTTTATTTTTTCTGTTTCTCATTGTTTTAAAATTATTCGCTATGTGCAGCTTGTCGTTTCCGATTGATTTTTTATGCACTTGCCACTAACGACCGAGACTCCGAACATTTGGCGGTTTGCGGGAGCAAAACCTACTGCATGCACTTCAGCCAGCCAATGAACATAAGTGTTAGGGGCTAGGTGCTTTTCTCACGTTTAGTTTTAAATTAGTCTGTCGATTAAAGGTGTCTCGTTGTCAAGTACTTCAAATACTTGAATTCGCACTTTAAATTTTGCTGAAAATTTCTCAAATTCAGCAACTTTGTTTATTCTCATATAATCACTGACAATCGAATCAAAACATTCGTTCAATTTTTCTTTTAAGTCGTCTGATTTGTCAAACCAAAATAATTTATTTCTTACGACTAAAGTTTCATTGTCGAGATTTGTAATTATGAGATTTTCATACTTCCAAACCTTGCCAGCTTTTAGTTTCTTTATTCCAGTTATAATATCAGCGTTGTCTTTGTTTAAGTATTTCTTGTCAAGTTGGTTGAATTGCATTAGGCCAATAGGAATACCTCCAATTCCAAAGATTATAATTCTACCAAATAATTCGGGAAAATGCATGTTTTCAAACTTAAAGTCGCTATGCCACAAAAACAGGGTGATTGCCATAAATAATCCCCAATAAACGGTTCCGTGTAGAAATACATAAAGCCATTTCTTTTTTCTCTTTTCTTCCCATTTATTGTAGAATTTTTCTTCTCTGGTTGTCAGTTCTTCCATTTGTCGTTTGCTATAAATTAATAGGTTCTTTTCGTAATAAAGTTGTCTCGCTTTGTCTTTTCTTTTTTTTTATGCACTTACCCCTAACTCCCGATGCTCCGAATATTTGGCGGTTTGCGGGAGCGTTCATTGTCGCACAGCGACAAAGTGAATCGAAGATCAGCGAAGCTAATTGAAAATCAGCGAAGCTAATGCGGGAGCAAAACCTCCAAAATGCACGTCTGCCAGCCAATGAACATAGGCGTGTTTTATGGGCTATAGCTTTGTCAGCAAGTTTGTTTTTCGTTCGCTGTTTTACCCTAAAAGTCTGTTTGTTGAGACGTCAGCCAGTATTTTCGTCCTTTCTTTTCGACCGACAAAAATCTGTCGTAATGAGAAATCTGTATATTTGATATTACTGCTTGTTTGCATTAAATTGTTCTATCAATTTATTATTGGCTTCAATAATCTTTTCAAAATGTATCATATTCGAGTTAAATGTCAAATCATAGTTAATATCTTTAGGCTTAAATTGGTTTACTCCGTACGTTATGCTGTTAGCAGGCATATTTTTAGTAATTATTGCGCCAGCTGCAACAAAAGAATTTTCACCAATTATTATTGGTCCCAAAATTTTTGCTCCATCAGCAATTACTACATTTTTACAAATAATCGGATTACCAACATTTTCCCATTCATCATTAGTTTTATTAAATTTCAAATTTGATCCAATAGTTACATTTTGAAAGATTACAACGTTTGCACAAATTTTCGAAGCAATAATTGTACACCCTCTTGCGTGATGAGCAAATAACACACTTTTGTCTATTTCAATGCAATTAATTTCACAACAATAGAATTTTTCCAGCAAATTACTTGCTATTTTTTTTAGCATCGTATTCTTTGAATAGCAATTTGCTTGTACTAATTTTTCAAACATATTTTCAATATTCTTTTTAATCTTAATTATTCAATAATTCCGTCTATCACAGTTTTTGTAAAATTGTTATACAAGCCTGTTTTATATTCGGTTTAGAACAAATGTTTTTATTTTTTTGCTACTGTTCCTAACTCCCGAGACTCCGAGCATTGGCGGTTTGCGGGAGCGTTCGCTGTCGCACAGCGACAAAGTGAATCGAAGATCAGCGAAGCTAATGCAGGAGCAAAACCTCCAAAATGCACGTCAGCCAGCCAATGGACAAAAGCGTGTGTTAAACGTAGTTTTTTATTTGTTTAGTTGTGCGTTTAGTTCTTCTACATTAATCTCATTTCTGGATTCCACAATCCCATCAATATTTGAGATTAAATAATTCCTTGTTTCTTCAAATTTGTTTGCCTCAAAAAGAGGAGAATTTATTCCTACTAAATAATCTTTAATTCGGGTAAGAACAAATATCTGTTTTTGTGTCGCTGTAGTTCTCGTTGAATCTGTTACTTGTACTGGCTTCTCAATTGGCATATCATATGTCCAGAAACCAAAATCTCTACCTTGCTTGGACTTCATAAATTCAACTTTACTATTTATGTTCAAAGCAAAAGTTTCTTCGAGATAACTTTTCTCCCAATTTATGTAAGTTTTCACGAAGTCGCTAAAAGTCAATTCTTGATTTGTGTTCTTTATAAACTTGCTTTTCTTCAAAGTCTTGACTTGAATAAGTCTGTTGTCGATTATGAAAATATTTTCGTTTTCTGTTTTTCGTTTATCTAGTCCTTGTAATTGTAGATAAAAATAATTCTCAGGATAATTATAAACTAAAACTAAACTCTTTGGTGTGCCTATCAATTCTTGAGCATTAATTGTCGAGTAACTGAAAAGTAGAGCAATAATAAGAAGAACCTGTTTCATGTTTTTGTTTTTTTAAAATTACGCCTAACGACCGAGGCTCCGAACATTGGCGGTTTGCGGGAGCGTTCGCTGTCGCACAGCGACAAAGTGAATCGAAGATCAGCGAAGCTAATGCGGGAGCAACAACCGCGAAATGCACTTCAGCCAGCCAATGAACATAGGCGCTGTAGTTTAGTTTTTCTTTAGTCGTTCTGTTGTCGGGTGATTAAATGCTGAAAGTCTGTTCGTTTTGTTGTCTTGTCAGTCGACACAAAGTTGTTTGAATGCAAAAAGTCCGTCAGTCACAAAGTCGAGTCGGTTTTTTCTTCTTTTTCTTTGTTGTCTGGCGGCGTAAAGCTGTTATTTTTAAGTCGTAATTCTAGTTTAAGCCCTTAATAAAATATCTATATGGAGACGTTATCTCACTTATACCTCTATCACTTAGATCTTGATATATTTCCTTTGTTCGGCGTAGTCTCCAGACCCCGCCGGGTTAGAAACAAGGCTATGCCTTGTCATTTTTAATCATGCCTTTTGTTTTTTCTCAATATGAAAAGCAAGAGCTTTTCTTTTAGCATGACGTAGTCTGGAGACTACGCCGAACATTTACAAGCTACACTCAACGAAGTTGATTCAAGTCGTTTTTCTTCTGATTTTCAAAAGTGTGATTATGCCAATCCAAAATGAAACAATAAGTAAATAAATGCCATAATATTCTTTAATATTTTGAACTCCATCAATTATAATTATCTTTTCATTTATAAAATAAACATAAAACAAAGCACAGTCAATTATAATCAGCAACGGAAAAATAAATCTTGTCAATAATTTCGATTTTATTATAGGATTCTTGTCTCTTCGTAGATTATATCTACGAAGAGAAAGTAAAAGTAGTCCTCCTGACAAACTCATAAAAGAATAGTTCAAATAGAATAAATGAAATGGTGGCAAAAATGAAGCAACCATATATAATAATGATAGAAAAAATGCTACCAATGCGATCAATAATATTCTTATTTCATTTGTTGTTATATTCATTTCTTTGTTCCACATAATCTCCAGACTACGCCGGGTTAGAAACAAGGCTATGCCTTGTAATTTATAATCATGCCTTTTGTTTTTTTCTAAATATGAAAAGCAAGAGCTTTTCTTTTAGCACGACGTAGTCTGGAGACTACGCCGAACATTTACAAGCTACGCTTAACAAGGGTGTGTTATGGCCTAGGTGTTTTGTTTTTCATTTCGTCGCTTTTCATACGAAGTATTTTAGTCCTATTTTTCTACAATTTAAGCTCAAGAAAAGTTATATTGAACTATTTTGTTTTCTTTCAATTTGTCAATAATGGTTTTCAGTACATCTTTGTCTGAGAAGTAATAGATTGGAGAAGTTATATCTCGTCCATAACTCGTCACGTTAATATATAGATTTCCATTTCTAATTATAAAAGTTACTTGTCTGTCGTTACTGAAGCTAGAATTTATTTGAAAGATTATTATTTCATCTTCTTCTTTTTGAATTTTCCACTCAGAATCAGTTGTCAAGTTATGAATAAATTGTTTGGTTTTCGTTTTGTCTTTGACAGTCAACACGGTTAGTTTCTTCATCTTGTCAATTGTAAAGAATGTCAATGAACAGATTATAATATAAATCGTAATCCAGAAAATTCTAATTGGAGTTATGTTGTAAGCGCTGTCATTCTGTATGTCCATTATAATGTAAAAAAGGAATACTGTTGCAAAGAATCCGTACCAAAGAAAATCTGAATAGTAGCTAAACCATGACTTTGGGCAAATTTTTCCCTTTTCTATCGATTTTTCTATGTCTATTTTTAGCTTCATTTCTGTCGTTTTTTCAATTGTAAGTCTCAAAATATTTGTTACTTGCTGTCTAGTTTTCTCTTGTCTTTCTTTTTTTTTTGCACTTGCCCATAACGACCGAGGCTCCGAGCATTTGGCGGTTTGCGGGAGCGTTCGCTGTCGTGAAACGACAAAGTGAATTGAAAATCAGCGAAGCTAATGCGGGCGCAAAACCGCCGGAATGCACGTCAGCCAGCCAATGAACAAAAGCGTGTGTTAGCGGTTAGCCCTTTTGTTATTCATTCTCGATTTGGATTTTACCTGCATATGTTCCGTATGACTTACCAGAATAATCTCCAGTCTTATAGTAGTCGCATAAGAGTTTGATTGTATTTTCTATATCGTCATCTGTTTCGAATACAATTTTGCCGTTTTTAATATTAATCGGAGCCTTTTTTGTTTTTCCAAGTCGTTCTAACTTTTTAAGCCCTTTTTCATCAAGGACTTTTAGACTTCCAAGTTTCTCTAATTTCATTAATCTTTTGTGAATAGAAGGTGAATTCTCAATCTTTGCAGACAAAAGACCAGTATCTCCAAAGCATGAATGGTTTTCTATATCTACAGCAATACTCTCAGCTTTTTTTTTGAATTCCTCCTGTAAACCAAGAATCTGTTCGAAATAATGCTTTCTTAGTACGTAAAACACTTCACCATAAAAGATACAATCAATATTTTTGTCAAGATAAACAGTTTCTCCTTTTAGTAAAGAAAGTGTATTGGTGTTTGTGTCGAAATAAGTTCTTATTGAAGACATTAGAGACTTCTTTTGTTTGTCTTCCTCAATATCTACTCCAACTTTTCCCGGTGAAATTTTTCTGAAAGTGTAAAACATGTTTTCACTGTCGATTTGATAACCGACGCAATAAGCCCACAATGTTTCAGAGCTTAAAATCTCATTAAGGTTTGTGATTTTTCGAGGAGAATTCACTAATTGATTATAAACCACATCTGAAAATGAAGTGACTTTGTTTATTACCTGATATGTGAATAGATGTTGTTCATCATCACTAATGACATCATAGTCAATAAATTTAAGGTCGTCTCTCTTCTCAATATTGTCAAATTGCTTTATTGATAAATCATAAAGATAATCTCTAATTTCTTCTGTTATATCTATCTGATAAACATTGAATATATACTTGTCTAAAAGCTTTGTATTTGCTTTTACACCTTCTTTTAATAGTCTAGCTACAAAATACAGCTTTAAGTTTTTACTTTCAGCTTTCCTGACAATTTCCAATAATTCTTTCTTATCCATAATAAATATTGCTTGAAATTTGATTTATTTTAATTTCCATATTTGCTTCAATGTCCTTATTATTTGAAATCAAAAGCCCTGTTTTTTCAAATGCTCCTAAATTGAATTCTATTTGATACAGAGAGTGTGTTATATTGAGGATCGGGTTTATAACTATCATATTTGATTTTATGTAAATAATAAAGATTATGCTCAAAACAATAAAGATTGAAGTTATATCAAAGAAATTGTTTGTGTCTTGAAATATAAATGGAACAATGTAAGTAGATATATATGCGATTGATTCGCTGTTCTTGTTTTCAATCTTCTTGATTTTTACAATCGTCCCATTATCCACTTTTTTCTCAAAGTTGCTTAGCAGTATCTTTAACCCGAGCAAACCAAACAAAATCAACAAAACAAGAAAAAAAGAAAGACCAAATTTTTGAAGTGCAGTCAAGAAGTTATCAATAGAAAATCCACCAAAATGTAAGAATTCCCTGTTTTGTTTTATCTGTCTGAGGATTAACAGTATAAATAACGGAACATAAGAAGTCAAAAATAGCACTAGTAATGCTAAATTCTTTGGTCTTACCTTTGTCATTCCTGTTTTTCTCACTGTCTTTTTTTCTTTTTTAGGGTTACTTTGTTCGTCGTAGTCTGGAGACTACGTCGAACATTTACAAGCTACGCTCAACAAGGGCTATTACATGTAATTCAGTTAGTCTGAGCTACAATTCTTTTTAATTTATTTTCCTGAAATAATGATATAAGCATTTAGGAAGAGAAACATAGGTTCTTTCTAAATCTAATTTATCTACAGCAGCTTTCAATCTATACAAAAAGAAAACACTTCCTTTGTCGTTTTTGAATGATAATAAATAGTACTTAGAAAGCAAATCAAAAACTAATTCAGTTTCAAGAGACAAATTTAAAAGCTCAATTTTTTGTTTAAATTCAGTCACACTTATATCAGAATAAGAATTAGCAATAGAACTAAATAGATCATAAAACAATTTCTCTATCTCCTCATCATTAAAAAATAATTTTAATTCAGATTTTATTTCATCTATATTTACATCTATATATCTTTTAAGTATTTTCTTTAGATTCTCATCGTCAATTGGAAAATGATAATTTTCTTTTGTCACCATCATTAGAAATGTAATAATATCTCTTGGTCTATAAAAAGTAAAATCTAATACGTATTTAAATGCTGATTTACCTGAATAATAGGCCAGTTCACATTTCCCAGATTTAAACAAGTTACTCCATGGGTCATCACCGCATGGTATATTATGTCTTTCGAAATTTAATTTAATGCGCCTATTTGCAAGTTTCTTTAATGGTATATCATCTTCGTTATTCTCATTGTACCAATTAATATTTATTTCATAAGTGGAAAAAATCTTAGCGGAATCAGCATATTTTGAAACAATCGAATTTCGAATATCTTCTCTTAGAAAAATTAGAATTTTTGCTTTATTGTTTTTGAAAATCTCGTTATTATAGAATTTTGATATTCTTATTAAATTCATGATTTTGGCAGTATCCACATCACTTCGGACATCAAAATTTATATCAAGATCATCGAAAAGTAACCAAAATTCAAGATCTTTATTTACAGGATAGTTTAGTATTATCTTTAAAATGTCTTTTAATGGTGGAATCAATTTATAAAATGGAGCTTTATCAATTTTAGAGTTAAAGTAATTTTTAAATACACCACCAAATGCAGGTTTAAGCATTGCAAAATTTACCTCACCTCCTTTATTCTTTTCTCCTTGAACTAGTTGGTAACTATCTACATTTACTATTCCTGAATTTATCTCTAGAAATTTTCTCAACTTGCTAAACTCATTGGTATGCTCTCCACAATAATTAGAAATTATTAATTTAACTACGTTGACCAAGATCAACCACTCGAATATCAACTGCTCCTTAGTTTCATTTTCATCTGAAAATTGAATTATTTTTTCAATTTCAATATCATTTACTCTAAGCAATTTCGCATATGAATCATCGGCATTTTCTGATTTATCATGAATGAATTTGGCAATTGCAGATTTTCCAACTCCTTTTCTACCAGTAAAAATAAATTTCCCAATCTGCAATTGATTTAGAATGCCTAAATAGTCTTCGAAATAATCTAGAAGGCTTGAACCTTCTACATTTTCTCCTTCTGCTTCAGTCGAACCAAAATAAAACCCTTTTGTCGTTTTTAATTCAGAATCATTTCTCTTGTTAATTGTGTCTAAAATCCCCATAGTATTTTGATTTTTTATTGTTGTATTGAGTTTGTCTATATTTTTTAGCCTTGCACCTAACATCTGTGTATGTGCGACCATATCGTACATATTTCGTAATTATGCTAGTATATTATTGCTCCTCTTTTTAATGATTCAAGCCCTCAAAATTAATAACATATTATTAACTAACCAACGTTTTAGGCAACTATTTTTAAATAATCTGAACAATTGTAGCATTTATATAACTGAAATGCCCGCTGGCAGCGGTTTTCGGGGGGATAAAAAAACATGCAACTGCGGGCGGGGTTTGCCACAGTTGCATGCGGGGGAATGGTGGTGAGGGCTTAGGAGTTGGCTACCAACGCCACTTTTATGGAAGTCATTTCCACGTTCAGCACGTTTACCGTCAGGGTTTGGGGTACATAGCCCAGGCGCGATACGGCCACGGTGTAGGTGCCATCGTCCATCGACTTCACGGTAAGGCCTCCGGCAGCCGAAGTGGTTTTTTCGAGCACCGTCTCGCCGTTGAGGCTAAACACCACGGTGGCACCTGCCAGTGTGGCATGGGTAGCGGCGTCGGTCACATCGCATTTTACGGTCAGCGAGCCCGAGCGGTACGGCACTTTGCGCGTGTCCTGGTATTCGGCATACAATGCCGGCTCGGTGTATTTCACCAATTCGAGAAGTGCATCCAGTTTGTCCAGCACATCCATTTGGGTGTTGAAGAGGTCGGTAATTTGGTTGGTAGCCTGCTTTTTGCCCGTGTAACCCTCTTTGGGCGCATCCACCACCGCCTTGTAGTCGGCTATGGATTTTAGCAAGTCTGCCCTCAGTTCGGGCGTAGCGTTGTAACCCACCAGTTCGGCAGCCAATTCCTCGGCCATATTGTTGATAATGGTGCATGCCGAAATAAATTCATAGTCCGACGATTTCAGCAGTTCGGTGTCCGAGTAATGAGCCTTTTGTACCAGCACCACGTCGCCTTTAATTTTGGCGTAGGCTTCAATGCGCCGGCTCATATCGAGGGCTTTCAGCCCGGTGGATTGTTTGGTCACTTCCTTTTGGGTGCGCAATCCGCGGATGTCCGTTCCCTGTTGGTCGCCGAGGGCATTCAACTGGATCAACTGGTTTTCGTACTTCTGCAGCAGGGTGTTGAATTCCGGAAGCGGCGTAAGTACCGAAAGGTATTTCTTAAAAAAATTCAAAACACGTCTGTGCATCGATAAAATACTGATTTGTCTACTGTTCATAATCAATTAAATTTAAATTGTTTGTATAAAGAGAATTAGAAAACTGGTTTATGCCGGCTTGCCGGATTTTTCAGGATTTGCCAACCCTTCCGCCTGCCCGGGGTTCGACCTGAAATGCCGGTTCGTATGCCCTGCCCCTCCCCCTGTCAATGTCCGGTTTGCCGCCTGCTTGCTTTCAGGCTGTTGCAGGGGGTTTCCGGCTGCTGCGTGATGCGTTCCCGGTCGTGTCAGCAGCGTTCCCGGTCGTGTCAGCAGCGTCCCCGGTCGTGTCAGCG
>Ga0207800_1000044_pt1 | contig 51800 bp, 63 predicted proteins | sample LuqExpMetageno11_FD_187769 | JGI IMG/M metagenome (GOLD analysis project Ga0207800, IMG submission 187769) | Tropical forest soil microbial communities from Luquillo Experimental Forest, Puerto Rico - Sample 11 (SPAdes) | ecosystem: Environmental > Terrestrial > Soil > Tropical forest ... | reverse complement strand
GCGCTCCTATGCGTTTGCCGCCATCTGTCTATCGGGTACGGGTTGGCTGACATGATGACTGGAAGAGGCAACTTTCAGCCTATGAAATGAGGTCCTGCGGTAGAGGTCAGTAGTGAGAAAAGAATGCTTGTTTTCGTCATAACCGTCCACACGGATAATGTGGTCAATTTCCCTACTACCTGTGACCTCGTCGTATGTTTGGAAAACTACTGTGTCGAGTGCGGCTGATATGCTCTGCTGAATAGCTACGTATGGCAGGCCAGTATTCGCCTGAAGAACAAGGTGTGAGAGCCGCATTAAGGCAAGTTCTGCACTTCTTGCGTGGATCGTACTCATGCAACCCGAGTGTCCGCTATTGAGAGCCTGAAGAAAGTCATATGCCTCCCCGCCACGCATTTCGCCCATGATGATACGGTTGGGATTATGTCGCAACACCTGTTTCAGACAATCGCGAATCGTAAAAGGTGAATCCGTCCCCTCCAATGCCTGCCAGCATGAGACATCAGGCTTTGTAATGTTCAATTCTGAGATGTCTTCAATGACCTCAAGCCGCAAGTAGTCGGGCAATTCGGAACAGAGCGCATTAAGGAGCGTTGTCTTACCTGAATTTGTGCCGCCAACAATCATGAGATTGGAGGCGTTGCGTAATTCGTTCCGAAGAAGAGTTCCCACCTCATGTGGAAATGAGTTGAACTCCTCAAGCTGTGAAAGAGTGAACGGATCTTTCGGAAACCGCCGAATTGTAATTTTGTGGCCCCCGCGCACGACACGCGGAGAGACGCCAGCCAAGCGACCGCCGTCCGGCATTCTGACGGTAAGACTCGGATTGCCGTCGTTGATATCCTGGCCGGCCATTCGTGCAAGATTCTGCAGGCAGACGCTCTTGTCAACATCGGAAAACTCAACCCCTTCGGCACGGTACTTATGCCCGCGCTTCTCGTAAAATATTTTTCCATCAGGATTAGCCATGATGTTTGTAACTTCAACATCGTGCAGTAGCGGCATGATGGGTTCGAGATAGCTCTCGATAGTCGTCCAATCTGAAATAAAGCTCATGCTTATCCTTTCGGTATGGCGCGTCGGAAGCTATGCCGTCGTCGCTGAGGGTAGTTGGTCGAGAGCGACGTACGCGGGCCGTGTGTCTTCGCTCTCTGCTGGAAGCAGGTCGCCATCCGACCACTTCTCGTGCCAGGTCTTTGTATTGGATGTGTAATAAGGTCGAGTGAAAAGTGACTGCGCGCGAGCTTGCTGCCCATCGAAGATCACAGCAACGGCGGTCGCATTCTTCAACTGAACCAACTCGTGGGGTTCAAAGACGTATTCCTTCTGCGTGGTATATGTGAGCGATTGCGACACGGACGACTTCTCTCCAACCGTCGTTCCAGTGATCAGGCTTACATTCGCGTCCTGTGCTGACTCGCTCACGTTGACAGTCATTTTGAGCTTGTCCATCTTGCCTATGAAATTTGCCATGTACGTGGCCGTATCAAGGTCAGAGGTCGCCATACATATTTGGGTTCGGAACGCCTGGAGCAACGTCTTGTAGGTGTCTCCTCCTCCCGTTGCCGTTTTGAGAGAAGTGATTGACTGAGAGGCTACGACAGGGATACACATTGACTCGCGGGACAGAGCAAAGAATTGGTCGTCTCCAGTGTTCATCGTTCCACCAAGTGTGCAGAGTTGGTGGTACTCGTCAATAGTCAGGAACACTGGCCGGAAATACTTATCCTTGTTCTGCTCCATTAGCGGAATGCGATTAAGCATTGCTGTTTGGAAGTCGGCCTTGATCATCGTGCAAAGGATCTTCGCCAGGTTAGGGTTCATACCTGTTGGAAAGTTCACGCCAATTACCTTGCCCTGCTCTAGCAATACGGAGAATTTCTGGAGTGGCGTGAGCTGACGCTTGCCGGAGACAAAGCCCTTTCCATTCTCGGGGAAATAGGCGCTCTTAGGTGGACAGAACACACGTGCTGCCTGCGGCGTGTCTGAAAACAACGAGAGCACACCGGACACGGAGGACAGAATGGAGGAGCGCAGTTCAGGATCATAGCTCTGCCATTCCTTGACCCATCGCTCAATCTCTCTGTACAGAAAGAGAGCGTCTTGTTGTTCTGGGCGTGTCGCGGACGGCCTCGGCCAATAGTCGATGTTGAGCCGCTTGAACAACTCTGTCAGTTCCTTCGTCGCCTCGATCTGCCGCCAATCATCATCTGCGATGTGCACAGGTTCAAACTGATAGTTCTTGAGAGCATTTAGGTGTTCAAGCCATTTCCATTCCTTGATCAATAGCATTGCAGTGCTGCCGATCTGTTGTTTGGTCTGCTGAAGCTTCTTTGAGAGTTTGTCCATATTCGAGGACGTGTCCAAGACGTCCTGAATCGTCACATAACCATCGGCGAGTCGATAAAGCCGAATAATGTTCTTCATTAAAGTTGTGCTTTGAATAGTCCAATAAGGTTCCGTCGACTTTCCGAACACCTGGGCCATCATGGATGCGATGGCAAAAGCCTGAGCGTAGGCATCGAGGTCATTGAAGAGAGGGTTATAGCAGAACGGCGAATCGAGACTAATCTCGATATAGTCATCATCCCTGCCCGTATCAGTAAGCATCTTCTGCACACGCATACAGAAATTGCCTTTGACTTCGAGTACCATCCCCGAGAGCTTCCGCCCAGGATCGCTTGCCTTGAACTCAACCAACTGCTGAACCACTGGATACATCACAGAGCTTGTTTTACCTGTGCCGATGCCGCCAAACAGAGCAGTGCCGGTATAGAGGCCACGGTCTGGTTGAATACACCAATCGGGATGCTGCGCTCTATCAAAGTCAGTTTGGTTATGAGACTCGCCGAGGACAACGTATAGATGCTTGCGTTCGCTCACCGCAGGGTATTGTGGCAATGGGTGATAGATGAGAGTCTGTTTGCCATCAACGGCACGAACGTAGATCTGCGACAGTATAAGAAAGCTGATAAAAAATGGTAGGCCGTACAGAATACCTACATAAGCGCAATGCAGAACCGTCGCCACATGGGAGGAAATCATCTCAATGGATGCAAGCAACGGGTCAGAACTGTCGTACGGATGCGCGAGATAGTACAGAGTACCGCTCATGAGAGCGAGCGAAAACGATATTACCTCGCGGTATTTGCTGATAAAGGCGAGAGCCCGCTCCGTATAGATTGCGGTTGCTGTCTGCTTCTGCATTTCGTCCATGTGCTTGAACCCTGATCCTTGAAGTGGAGTGCGTCTGCATAATGCAGCCGCACTCTGGGTAGACTTACGCGTTTGCCCGATTTACTTTGAGTCGCTTCAGATCCTCATTGGACTCTAGGGCGAAGCGGAGACATTTCTCGACAATGGCTGCTGCCGTGGTATCGAAGTTGTCCCGAAGCATCTCAACATCCTCATGCAACGACTTCGGGAGCTTCAGGTTCAGCGGCACCTTCTCTTCCTCTTTGGGGAGGTCCAGACTCCAAGAGGCTGCTCCGCGACGGGATGAGCGCTGGGTGGACGTATCGGCTTTAGACGGGGGCATGATTGTTCTCCTCATATAGCAGGTTCTGTGGCTGAGCAAGTGGCTCAGGATGTGGCTGAGCGTGTGACTCAGCAAGTGGCTGTGATGGGTATATAGCGGCATCTGTCAAAGACAGACAACGATCGACGAAAGACCGGAACCAGCTCCGTGAGGAGCGCGAGTGGAACGACCCCTGCAACCACCTACAGGTGGCGCAAATGCACAGCATTTGTGGGGGTCGTTCCGGTCTTTCGTCGATTTTTTTACAACTATCTACAAGTGAGTCCGTCGAATACAACTCGTTTGTATTCAACCGCGTATAGGGGCACAAAACGGCCTCAGAGCATAACGGTGAGGCATAACTGTCAATGTGTTGCATGGTTATGCCTCTAGACCTTCATTTAGGGTTGTGGTCGGCACGAACGTTTCGCACGTGAACATGCGCCTGGGACTAGCACAGGAAACAGAGTCAAATGATTTCTGTCCGCAAAATTCTGCATACAACGGCGCATATTTCGCATCGCTGAATCGCTTGAAAGATGATTCCCAAAAGGCATAATCGTCCTCAGAAAACATCCGCTCCTGGCGGTCGTCAATTAGCTTTCTGAGGGTAAAGTAGCGCTCAAGTTCGGGCGTTATGGCGGCGTGGGATCTGGAAAAGATTCCAGACAAAAGTCGTATGGTAAGCTGTCTACGACGTTCTGAGGAACTAATGTAGACAAAATGAAGTGACTGTATCGCATCGAATAATGCGCGGTTCGTGGTTATAAACTTGCGCACGGATTGGAAGCTGTTGGCAGGGTCTTCGCCGTAGACGACTCCAAGTGACACATCTTTTGATGTCTCCATGACGAACATGGGGAAGCGTTCGGGGAAGTAGCGAACGGTCGTGGCGTCGCTCTTGCGCGACTTATAGACCTGCCTTGGTAAAACGTCTTTTGGGACATTGAACTGTCCGGTAAGGATGTCTATACGAGAATCATCAGAGGTCAGATACCACGCATCAGGGTTGCGTGAAATATAGTCCATGTACTGCAAGCGTTGCCGCATCAGACTCGGCGACATCTCACGGCGCAGCCGACTATCCTCTGACAAGATCGCCCGATAGAACGCCTTATTATCCAGATGAATGACCTGGTAGGTGCGCGTGATCCCTATTCGTGTCACGTAATTGCGTGCAGACAGCTTCTCCATTAGCCGCATTTCGGGCCATCCACGCGTATTGCTTTTGATAAACGTGCGATAGTGATTAAGCACGAAAACTCCTGAATGCGTGCCAACGAGATACAGAAAATCAGCTTCTCTTGCTGCAAAGCCTAGATCCCGAAGATTGGCAGTTGCGGTCATTTGCTCTATATTCATCGGCTCATGCTCCGTGCCATCCAGTCCTCATCCCACGGCCTGCCGCCGCCATTCTGGCCGCTTCCGCGCTCCATATTTCCGGCTTTGTTAAGTGCATAGGAAAGGAAACCCGCTGCATTCTTGGCAGCTATGTGTGATGCCCGATAGGTGTCTGTAATCAGCTCTAGGTTGCAACTGTGGCGCGTACCATCGGCCATGTCGTACTCGAGTCGAACATCGGGAAGAGTGAACTTCCCATCAGATAAAGGGATGTCGAACTGGGCTGCAGCCTCCACGTGAGCTTCATCCCTGCTCCGTCCTTCTGCAATGAGCCGAGCGCGTTCTGTGTACAAGTGCTGCTTTATAGCGCTATCTGTAAGGACCTGAAAGTTGGTTGCGCCTTGCGCTCTGAGCACGTTGATTTCACGTTGCGTCATTGAATATAGATGCGCGTCGTGAAAGGCTTCGCGCTGTTTACCGAAGCCGGGACGGAGTTTTCCAGCTACTGTTTCGTCGTAGCCGTTGACGCGGAGCCATTCTGCACCTTTATGAGTGAGGACTATCAGCTCAATTCGCTGAGACTTTGTAAAGGCATTCCGATCCTTGATGTATGCGCAGGCATCGCGTTTCCTCGCGTCGCGCTGTGCGGGCGCTTGGACGTAGTGAGAACGCACTAACCCGAGTTCCTTAAGGTTGCGAACCATCTGCACTGCGGAGACATCTTGTGGGAGATGAAGCTTGAAATCATGAATGTCTATTGTGCGGAAACGCCCCACCTGAACGACAATCTCGCGTTCAGTTGGATTCAGTTTGCGTACATCCGAAATGTCCCGACGCAGGGAACGCGCACGGCCACGGTCGCGCGGTGAACGGTGTCTCTTGCGCGTGGCCTCACGTTCACCGCCTCGCTCCCGTATGGGAGCGGGCGATGGGCGTGGGCGTCTTGGTTTGCGTGGATCTGGCATTACTTCCTCGTCTGAATCAGTGAAAGCAGAGAATCTGGTGTTTTCGCCATGCTTCCCTGTTGCAGTTCCTTTGCGGCGTGCTGCAGCTTACTCCCTGTGTCCTTCAGCCAGATCATCCGGGCTAGGAGCATTAGGACAAGCGTGAGTGTCAAGATGAAAAGGCAGAGATAGATCACAATTGGCAGGCCGTACGTGTGCCAGATGTGGAGTTTGTAGGGCCACAGTGCAGGCCCTACACGCAAGGCAATCCAGATGCTAAACGCACCTGTTATGAGTAGCGATACATAGAAGGAGTGTTTGGCCATGTCTAGTTGAATGCCTGCTGGTCGTGGAATTGGAGAATGGTGAAGCCTAGGGGGTTGACCATGACAGTCTTTGCAGTGACCGCCTCGGGCTTGATGACAAACTGTACAGTCGCGGTGTATCTCGACTGGCTCATAATCTGATCGGAATAGGGCGCGACCTGCTTAGCTGTAAACTCAATAGTCGCGTTGTACGGCGGCTGCGAGAGGTGATCCAATGTGATCTGAGATATTTCGATGAAGGTATTTGGAGCACTTCCATTTGCAAGAAACTGTTCAATGTCTTTTGCCGTCTGATGCGTCTGAATGATGTTGTTTGCCAGCTTCGCATCCATGAAGAGAAAGGCCTTGGGAAAGTCCTGGCGTACCGAGAATCGGTTGCGGCCGTAGTAATTCTGCGCCCACTGTCCAAGAAAATAGCGCATGTCTTCCTCTTTTGGAGAGTAAGCTGACACATCATCACGCTGCACATCTGGCTTACCGTTCGCATCCACTCGGACTACGATACGGGGTTGATGCTGGTAGTAACTGAACACGCTGTAGATAGTGCCAAACGACACGAATAGGCACAGTACAAGCACAAAAGAAAGAACTCTGAGAAAGCTGTTGAGAACTTTCACGTCTCCGGCTTGTTCAAGGTAAGTCGCGCGGGCTGCAGCGGAGGTCTTGCGCTCGGCACGTAGCTGAGCGAGCGTATCGATGTGCTGATAGTCAGGAGTTTGTGACATTGGCGTCCTCTTTCATTGGGATTAGGCGGCTGCAGCCTTGGCTGCATTGGTTGCGGCAGAGGCTGCCGTGGAAACAGCAACGGAGCTCACCATTCCGCCTGGATTTGCACCGGACTGACCAGAGAACAGGTGAGAAACGATAGAAGGGATCTGAAGTACTCCGACGATACCGAGAATGAGTAGCACGAACAGGCCTGTGATTGCGGCTGCCGCGTCAGAGTTTGGCTGCATTAGAAAGGTGACAATCTGCTGAAACATCGCGACGGCCACGAGTGTGTAAATGTACGCGAAAGCATTTCCTATCACGCCATACATGCTGTATTGAAGGAATGATTTAAACCAGTTCCACGCGAGAAAATCGAGCGTTGGAACAATGTAGAAGGGGATGAACAGCGGCCCAAGCAAAAGCAGAATTGCTTGCACGATAAACCCAAATGCCGCCATGACGAACACTAATGCGTTGATGAGAGCTGCCAAAATGACAACGGTGCACCAAATAATGGCGGACTTCGGACTCAAGGGACTTGTCTCGGGTATTGCAGCATCTAGGGTCGCTGCCCCTGCTGCAATCTGGTCGTAGTTTGCCTGCCCAAGCGTATTGGTAATGTAGTTGGCTTCCTTGATGATGATTCCCGTAAAGGAATCAGATCCGTAAAGTGGGGTAACGTACAAAAGAAGAATCGTTTTACAGATGAGCAGTTGCATGATGAGCCGAATCACCCTTGCGCCATTTATCGAGCTGGGCGAAAACGCCCAATCGACTCCAAAGAACATGACGATAATTGATGCGAAGATGCCCCACAGGGTGATGCCAGTATTGCGAAATTCTAGGAGAGCGGAGCTGTCTCCGAGAGCGTGTTGGATGGCATTTGTGATGAGCGTGAAGATATCTTGGTATCCCATTGCGGCTCCTGTGTGTGGTCCGGCGAGTACCTGAAAGGACAACCTCGCCGGAGTTATGGGCAGAATAGAGGCTAGTTGGAACCGCTTACAGTTGCGGCAACGCCGCGTAGGGTCGAATAGGTCCCAGATAAATTGCCTGTTCCTGTACCGCCTGCAGTTGCCCCTGTCTGCCAGCTCTGCGCACGGTTGCTCTCATCCTGCAGTTCCATTGCCCTGTCGTTGGCTTCCTCCTGAATTTGCGTTGCTTCAAGCTCTACCATAGCGGCGAGCTGCTTGTTTGCATCACTCTGTCCTTGGGCAAGTATTGTCGTTGCGATGGAGGTCTTCTGTGCAATTGCAGTTGATGTTTGCATTGAGGCGTCGCCGGCGCGACTGTCCGCGATTAGACTCGTGAGTGCGGCATCGTTTTGCAACGATGCATTCCTCACACCGCCGACAGCAGCAAGAGCGTCTTGAAGGCTATTTTTCTTGAGATCGACGCTAGATTGGCGGAGCTGCCAGCGGTTGAGCATGTCTTGAGTGAGCCATGCGGGATTGACGAGGCTCGCAGGCATATATTGCGACTGCGAAACAGCAGTGTAAGCGTTTGGATAGGTACCGGCATCAAGCGTGGTTCCCCACCCTGTGATGCGGCCCTGACTATTAAATTGAAAGGGCATCGCCGACCAGAGATTACGGGAGTTCATTCCGTATTTCGCGATGTTTGCGACTTGCTGATATTGCGAGTTCAGCAAGTTGTATTGCTGAATCGCCATTTCTAGGTGCTGAAGCGTGGTTTGGTTTTCGTTGTATAGTTGGCCGAAGTTCTCTACTTCCTCGCCGTAAGTCGACGGGTCGAAGACAGTCCATTGTGCATGAGCGGCTGTCGGTCCTATTACAACGATCATTGCAAACAACATGAAAAGAGCGAGCCGGATGCGTTCCATAGTTCCTCCTTCTAGTCGAGGATTGGTTTTTCGATTGAAGGCGGCAGGTAGATGTCATTCGTCAAATAGACCTTTACACGCGTGCCTTCGCGGATGGTGAGTGTTGGAAGAATGTTGGTATAGCGATCAAGAATTCTTTGCGCCGAAGAGTCGAGGGACTGCGAAAATCCCTGCCGGTACATATCAGATCCAGACGTACTATAGCCGTAATTGGTCCTCATTTGCGCCAGGCCTGCTACTCCACCCAACGCCACAGAGACACCGAATATTTCGAGATAGTGATGATCGATTTTGTCCTTGAGCGCGGTTTCACCGATTTGATTGAGGCCCGTGAAGGTATCAAGGTCTTTGGAATATCCGTCTGTCCTGAGAAGTCTATGAAATGTGATCGCAAGTCGAGATTCGCCGAGTTTCTGCGTGCTGCGAACGTCCCCGATGAAGATTGATCCTGCAGGAATCAAGATGATTTTGCGGGCTCGATCATATACAGGTTGAGTGACCATAACCTTAGCTGGACCAGCAAACGATCCGTTAAGGCGAGTTTGTAGAACCGTATCCACCGTTGTTCCTTCCGGGAGCATAAAAGTCCCAGGTTCCCGCTCCGGATGTTTGCTCTTCGCAGGCGGTTCTTTGGTTACGGAATTAGCTGACTCATTGTGATCGCCCCTTTGAACGCTGTTCCCACCCTGAGCGCTGATAGCACTCCGCACCATTTCGGCAATCTGTCCGCCGAGACCAATAGGCCATTGTTGTTGACCAGGCGTTGGCATCTGCGCGTTGGTGGTCGTTTGGTTTCCAGACGTCGGGATTGTCTGGCCGCTCGCAGCACGAATAGACTTGGCCACCGATGTGCCATAGCGGGCCTCATAGGCACGTTTTTGTCGCTCGCGCGCCAGTTCGTCATGCTGTTCAAGAGCCGACGTCGCACCAATGTGCGTATTCCGCTGCGCCCCCACGGCGCCAGCAACCGGAAGCGGTTGTGGCGGCGCATAACCGGGTTGGTTATATGCAGTGGGCGGAATAGTCGCCCCTTGCATATAGGGCTGGTTAGCCTGAGCCTGCGGATTAGGTTTCACGTCGGCTGTGTAGTTACCATATCCGGAACCTGGCAGTATGGATGATGCTGGTTGCTGACCGTAAGGCTGCATCGACGCGCCATTGTTCGCGTGTTGCTGATAGCTTGTAACGGATTGCCCCAGATTCATCTGGTACTGGCTGACTGTAGAAGCGCTAGAGGGGTTTGCCGCATTGCTGGCAAGAGCAACCTGCTTTGCGCCCCGCTTCTTTTTCGTATCCGTGCCAGTAACAATGAATGCCACAAGGCCCACAGCAACGAGGAGGATTGCAGAGATGATGATTCGTTGTTTACCCTTGCCCACGCTTCCGGTTGCTTTCTGCACTGAATTGAATACCATCGTGTCTCCCTTCGAAATTTGCAGCGACTATTTGCCTTGGCGCTTGAATTTCAGCTTTGCTTTGCCAAGCCGGAGATAGGCATCATTGACAACAGAGTTCACGGTGTAGACCCCTTCGTTGTAGCTGTAGGTGGTTAATTCCGGTTTGCCGTCTTTGACGAGATAAAGAGCTGGAGTCTCCTGAGAGCGAGGACTCATATGGATATAGGTAAACTTCCCGTCGTCGTAGATCGATGAGACATAGAAAGGCTTCTTGTTGGCCTTGTATGTGTAGGAAAAGTGCATGGACGTGGCGACGTTCTGCCGCTCCTGCTCGATAGTGGTTTGAGCCGCCATTGCAGTGCTCTGGGCCACTTGTCTGGCTTTCTGGAAGTCGTCGTATGAGACGAACTTCGGATGATTTTCTTTGTGGCCTACGCTACTGCTGGTCAGGTCAGGCGCAGGCGTTAAGCGAAGGATAACCTTCTCATCGACAGGTACTGCTGGGCTTCCGGAAACCTCGTCTACATCGAATGAATAGACATTGCCCTTGGTCGTGATGAGATTGATGTTAGTGCGCTTGCCTGTCTCTGCAGGGCGCACGTATGCAAGGTTCTCAGCTCCTTCGAGCACCCAGCTCGCTTTGTCGCCAACTAGCCAGTCAAGAATCTTGTCTTGCTCGGGCAGGATGATGACAGTGGTGTAGTTAATGCGTGCGTGGATGGGGTAGATCGTTGTGTCAGTCCCAACAGGCATGACAACGGCCTGGAGGGTTTGACGTGCAATGCCAGTTTTCACGGTCTCCTGGGCATACAGCGCAGGGGCGAAAGAAAGCAGAATTGCGGCGGTCAAGCGAAAGTTCATAGCTGAATCTCCGTGTCTTTGGTTGGGTAATGTGGTTATGCTGCTGAATGCTGTGCGTCACGAGCGAGGTATTGCAGAGCCGCGTCCAAGTTTCCGTGGAATTTCGCAAGAGCTTCACTACGACGCAAGTTCTCAGGTGCACTGTTGGCGTAAAGCCAGTACTGGATTGGATCAACTTCAAGGTTGAGGATCTTCGTCAACCGAAGCGATGACGCTACACGTTCATCACGCATGTCTGCATCTTGAAACATGAGCATTTGTCTGCACGGAATGAGTGTCTTGATCTGTGCTGCGGTATCGGCGGGCATGTCAAAGACTGCCTGATACGACGGAATATTGAGAGCGCGATTTGCTAGGAAGAGTTTTGTGGGGCTGTTGGTTGCGATGTCCTTGAGAACTCCACTCTCCTCAAGCTGTTCAATGTTCTGTGTGGCGCAGATTGTGAATGCGTTGCGCTTGCGCCATGTCGCCTGGGCCTTGCTGAAATGTTCCCGGACGGCAAGACTGCGGAAGAACTGGAATGCCTCGTCGAGATGGAAGATTTTCAAGATATCAAGCAGATTAGGATCACCTACGATCTGTGAAGAGTTGTGCAGAAGGTAGAAGATAACGGGCTGCAGGTAATCGGAAGTTTTCATGTCAAACCCATCAAAATTAAAGGTCTGAACTTTGCTGAACGAGAGTGCGTCCTCACCGTCGGGGTTGTCGAAGATGTAGCCATACTGCCCTCCCCGGAGCCACCGGGTGAGTCGGTCGGAAAGCGACGCCGGCAGCGTTCGCGAGAGCGTTGTCAATGTCCGTAGTGATGGATTTGACACAGCGTAGAGTTGCGAAACCTTCTGGTAAATTTCATTTTTGAGCTTGTCGTCGAGCGCGCCTCCGCCCATCTCAATCAAGACCGAAACGAGAGTTGTAAGAAAATCCATGTTGCTTTGGTTTTGAGGAAGACGGAAGGGGTTGAGCCTAAAATTTCGCTCAGTGTTGGTGAAGTTGGTATAGTTGCCCTGAAGCGACTCTGTGAGAAAGCGATAACTGCCCCCCATATCGATAATCGTCATGTACGGGTTATATTTGCTTGCCTGACCCAGTAGATAATTGCAGATAAAGCTTTTGCCTGTGCCCGTCGGTCCTACCAAGAGCGTGTGCGCAACTTCTCCACTGTGAAGATTGAAGTAGAAGGGCTCCCTACTTTCCGTCGTGAAAATAGCCAGGTATTCGTCCTTCAGAAAAGAGTTGAATTTCTTGCCTGTGTCAATCGAATAGAAGAAACTGAGGTCTGCATAGTTCGCTGAGCTAATGCGCAAAGTGCGATGGTTGTAACGGTGCGCTCCGGGGAACGTGGCCAGAAATACAAGATTGGTGAAGTCTGATTCAGTAAAAAGCGAAACGTTGATACTCTGCGCTGCATTGATAAAGGCCTCGATAACCCCTTCTAGCTGCGCTGCATCACGGTGGTAGACCACAATTGAGAGTGAATAGTGGCCGTAGTGTGCATCACGGACAGCAATTTCTTCTCCTACTTCTTCGAGCTTGTCACTGATGGCATCTTTTGACTTTTTGACACGAGGGGGCCCGATCTGCCGTTGAGGAGTGGCTGTTGCTCGGCTCTTGGTTGCCTCATTGAAATCAATAATGCTGTCTGCGTGAGCAGCAGTCTGATGCTGGTATTCCGGGGCCCATGTCGAAACAACATGGTAGTTGCCGGGCACAAGCAACAGTTTGCCGAGAATATTTGGGTGTGTATTATTGGGGAGGCCTTTAAGAGTCAAGACCTTCACAAAATAGTCATCCAGTTCAAGGTGAGTGGGAAAGGCGCGTAGCGTAGAGTCCGCTGCAAAGAACGCAGGAAACGTGCCCGCTCCTTCTGGCATGGGCGCGTCACGCAATTGTGGATTCGGATTGAGAAGCGCCCGATAGAAATGCCAGATGCCATCCTCGTCAAGCATCGTTACGGCCGCGAAATCTGAGGTTGCAGCAGTGAACGTACTGACCTTTTGCAGTAGGGCGGCTCGGGCTATATCTTGGTTGGCGAGAGATACTGCCGTGACTTTGCGCGCTGAAAAATCAGAGACGAACTTCTTGACGCGCTGCCACAAACTCTGCGGGGCAGTGTCTCCAGTCTCGATCTTTGTAAGGACCGCGAGATAGACCTGTGTTTCGTACAGAGTGTTGATTTTCGATTCGAGGTCGGCCAGCCGGTAATGAACAAATTTAGAAGATGCGGTATCACTATATTCCCGGTGCGGGATAGTGGGTCTGGAAGTGCGTGTGAAGTATTGATAGACACGAGTTCCTGGATCGAAGGTATGAAAGTTGCGTTGTAGCCGCTCCGTCAGAACGTCCAACTGGTCGCGGGGGACACTCTCATAATCAATGCCCTTGACAGCAAGGACACAGCCAAGTTGCCCGCTTTTTGTACGAAACACATTGGAGTCGATGAACTTGTCAAGATCGATGAAATCACTAAAAGCAGGTGAGTCCTCCCAATCTTTCAGGAGTTGACGGATGTTGACCATAGCTAGTATTCCCTCGTAGTCTGCGCGACAAATTTGCCAGCATCATAGATGCCAGGAAGTGCCACGGCTGCAAAGTAGAGGCTGAGGTAATCGAGTTCTGTCCGGGACATCCAGAACAGCAGGAGGTAGGCCGTGAAGCCGGTGCCGAGACACAGCAGAACCTGCTGTGTCAAGAGGAAGAGGATCATCGTGCCCGAAGCTACTCCAATAAACTGGAAGCGCTTTATCCCGCAGAGAGTGGGTATGTGGTTGAGCACGGCGAAGACTGGCGTAGTGCGTGGTGTGTCTGCCATTCGAACCTCGTAATGGGCTGTGGGCCGTAAAGCCCACAGCCCAGGAAATGGTGGTGGGGTTAAGACCAGTAAGAAGTAACAGCGGTTTGCGCGCCCAAAATCAGTGAACTGCCGACGAGTAGGCCGATAATTCCCTTCTTGTGGTCGCCGGGTTGGTTAAGAGCCATCGGTGCTCCGGTGAGGATGGTGGCAGCGATGACAATTACCTTCGCGACGGTGCCGCAAAGGATGGTTTGCCACGTAGTGGCGTTCGTTGTAATTGGGTCCTGTCCGTAAGCAGCAGCAGCCACTGCGTTGACCAGAACCGCTAAGGTCACCACACGAACGGTCATAATGCGACCGCGCACAGATAACCTCAAGGGCAACAACTTTTCTTTGATTTGCACTCCTATGCTCCGCAATGGAATTCGCGTGTAGAACTTGCGCGTGAGAAGAGTATATCAAATATCCGTATATTTATTAGAGTTGTATTGATTGGCAGATTATTGAAAATTTTTTCACACAAAAATGCGCGTGTTTATTGGGATATAAATGGATTATCGGCTAGGGATTAGAAAAGTTTAACGGCCTATTCGATTGGATTTATGCGCAATTTTGCGGATTATATCGTACACAATATATGACTATCTGGATATTTATCTTAGAGATAGAGAAAGCGGCGTCACTTTAGACGCCGCCCAAGGAAAATTACAAAGCAGCACTATACAAGTGAGACGGAAGAGTGCTGCGATCAATTTGTCTTTCTACAAAGGCGATATAGCAGATTGCCGCGCGAAGCCAGATACTTGTGACTCCGCGTTTGTCCTTGAACGGTCCTGTATCGGCGGTCTGTACAATGACCTCCTTTAGTTGCTCAGGGATAGTAAATGGCTGCGTGGGTGTGGGCGGCGATTTCGGCAGGTCGTAGTAGTCTGATGCTGCATAGTCGTTAATCTGCGTCGACAACCGCTTCTCTTTTGTAAGCCTATACCCAAGCTGTGTAAACCATGTGGACTCAGTTAGGCCGTCCTCGGTAGACAAAACGCCCAGCAGGTAACGCGAGGCCGCGTCCAGCCCGACGCGCATTTTTATGGGGCTGGCTCCCATCAGAAAAGCGCGTAATTGGGGAAGGTTTTCGATTGTTGAGCGCCGCTTGCGCGGTTGTCTAATCTGAGTCATGTATTCCCTCGTTATGAATGTGTGGTGGCGCGGGCTTGTTGATCTTCAAGCGCCGCAAAAACTTCATCGATTTCGTCGTAGACGGCGCGCAGGTCGCCAATAGCCTTGGGATCGTGGTCTTTCCCCCGACCTTCAAGGATCGTGCGGCCTCTCCACATCACAGACTGCCAGGCTGTGCGCCGGATAATGGGGGTTGACAGAAAGTTGACACCGAAACCTGACTCGATTTGTTCCTGCACATCGCGCACGATGGCAAGATTTCGTGCGTTCGACTGAGTCAGGTTATAGACAACAAAGCAGGGCTTCGCCATATCCGAGTTCATCTGCGCATCCTCTATCATCCGAAAAAGGCCTTCGCATGACCACAGATCTGCAGGAGCGGGTGCCGTTGGAACAAGCACAAGGTTAGAAACCTTGACAGCCGCTATAGATCGCTTATTGATGCCTGCGGACGTATCGATAAAAACACGGTCGTACCCTGCACTGATAGCGGGTAGTTCTTTGTTAATGAATTCGCTGGACAGCTCAACTATAGGCAACACCGGCAGATCCGTATCTCCACGAAACTCTCGCCACGTTTTGGTTGTGCGCTGGGGATCAGAATCGACTACAAGCGCGCGTAAACCCCTCGCCTGGGCCTCAGCAGCAAGATTGAGTGCGAGAGTGGTCTTACCCACCCCGCCCTTTTGATGCAGAATCGCAATCGTCCTAGTTGTCGTCATAGCTTATTCCCTTCCTTACTTTGTTGCCGTGGCAGCGGCTTTTGGCTGTGGTGTGAATGCAAGGTAGTCACAGAACATTTCTACCTCCTCGTGTTGGTGTCTGACGTTGTAGTAGTTGGTTTCCACGTCATACAAGCTGACGATATGCATTAGCAATAGAAGGCGGGTTAACTCTGCGTCGTTCATTGCATCCAACTTCGGCCGCAAATATTCATAGCGCATCTTCTCGTCGTTGATTCCCGACGCCGGGAAACCTTGCCACTCTAGCAGTTCCGCTATTCGAGTCCAAACTTGCCAATCTTGGGAGTCTAAAACCAGCGCGCGGAGTGCTACAGCGGGTGTCACTGCTGCCCCAAGTACTCCCCCTATGAGGCCGCTACGAAAAGCATTTTCCTCGTCTCGCGCTCGTGCTTCGCGCTCATCTTGGGCTTTACGCTGCCTTGGGGTCTGTGCCTTAGCTGGGACTGCATGGTTCCAGATGCCGTGATGGGCATGAGTTTTGCAGTCTTGATCGATGCAAACCCATGTCTTCCGCCCTGCGCTCGGACCGTCTACTATGATCCCTTGTGCGGCTGACTTACACTCCCCTTTTTTGGCAGGAACCCACTGGTTGCGCTTGATGGTGCCATTCTTATCGACCAGCACTGAATGGCTTTCTTTATCGCTGAGCTTGAGATATTCAACCTCGTCTTCCTTGGCCTTTGCCTTCTGAATGCGCACAAAGGCCTGTGCCTTGGATTTATAGCAGGCCGCATCCATGCACAAGTCTTTCGTGCCGGCAACAGGTTCATAGAGTTCCGGGTTGTTGATGCTGCGCATCTGGCAGCTTGAACAAGGCCCGGCCTCAGGAACTAGATCGGCATCCTCAAGGCTCCACTGAGCCGCCTTCATTTTGAGATTAATATTGTCGTTGACCCATGCGCGGAGGTCCTTTTCGCTGATTGCGCGCATATAGTTGTTGTCATCAGCCTTGATGCGCTTAATAAGGTCAGCAGTCGAAGCGCGGTCGCTGTCTGGAATCCGGAATAGAGCCCGGAGCGCGGCCTCCTGTGCACCGGGAGCAAGGCGCGCGACGTACATTACATGACCGAAGGAAATGCGCCCCATCTCATAGACGGTACGCAGTGCTGAAATAAGGTTCAACTGGCACAAGATGTCGCTGATTCGCTTCTCAGACTTTCCGACAAGGCCCGCAAGCTCTTTTGTAGTCTTTCCGCCGACTTCCTTAAGCATCAGCAGCTTCTCGGCGAGGATGAGAGGCGAATAGTCCTCACGCTGGATATTCTCACTGATCTGCATTGCCAGAGCGTCAACGTCGTCCACTTCCGGCTTTACGATGGCGATAATAGTCTTCTTGCCAGCATGTTTGGAAGCCAACCAACGGCGTTCACCTGCAATGATTTTGTAGCTTGTAGCGTCTCCCTCTTCGTCAATATTGCGCCGCACGACAATGGGCTGGTAGACGCCCCATCTCTCGATGGAAGCAACGAGATCTTTAAAACTCTCACTCTCTGTGTCAATTTTTCGATTGGTTTCAGAGCGCACAATGGAGTCGAGTGGCAGCTCTCGTCCTGGATTGCTCTCTTTATTGGCTCCGACGCCGGCCATAAACCGGATTGGACTAACCTTTGCATTCATAGCTGTGTGTCTGCTCCTCTGCTTAATCAATATACAGATACTACACTATCTGTATATGTATCTGCAAGCGAAATCATGCTGTTAAGTCCATCTCACACTATAATCCCGACGTCGGGAATCAGGATTGTTACGGCAGGGTTTTGCTAAAAATCACGTATAGCGGTCGCCCGTCAGAGTATTTCTTTCTCAAATTTTTCTATTGTGCTCGCGGGACTATAGGCCGCTTATGAGGTAGCCTGCGGGTAATAGTGCCTTGCAGTCGATTTGCCAGCATAACTATTCCCGACGTCGGGAATGCAGGCCTGTACCTCTACACTCGCATTCGAAGGCAACTTCTTTTCGCGGATCTGGCGAGGCATAGTGAGACTTAACCTTTTTGAGCCAAAGCCGTGCTCGTGCGCCGATCAAACATTTCAAGGGAAATGGCAAGCCGGCGCAATCCTTCGTTCATATCAAAAAGAAACGCAAGGTCCGGGTGAGTCCATGCCGCCACAACATACAGTGCACAACGGCGCAGATCATCCATACTAGGCAGCGGCGCAACCGTATCAGCGAGCTGCAAAGCTGTGTCAATCACAGCGTCATCGACGTTATCACGCTCTGGGCCTAAGATTATGCCATTCGATACTACCCGCCATTTGCGGCCATGTAATTCAAGAACAGCTTCCGGATGGTATGCCTCCAACTTGAGGCGCGCGCGTTGCAACTTTGTTGTCTGCATCTATCGATTCCTTTGCCGGGATCGCGGCTCCGGGCTGGCCGGTTAAACGGGCTAGAAACCAATCTCTTCAAGCAACTTCGCAATCTGTGGAATGCCTAAATCTGACTCAGAAAGAAAGTGAATTGCGCTCAGAAGCGGCTCTGCGCTGTTTATCTCGTCGAAGGCCTCACGCTTGGTAGCGAGGTGCGAGCGAAGAGCCTCCGCGAGTAGAAAACGTTCGTTATCGTTGAAGTGTTCGAAGCGGTCAACCTTCGTGGCAACAACCGGCATGTGCGGTCTCCTTGGGATTAAGCCGCCAGATCCTCGCTGGCGGTCTCTTTGTCTTCCATCGCGGTCATGATGTGATGCACTGCCGCGCGAATAGTGTGCAGGGATGCAGTGATAGCCTCTGCGTTAGCTCCCCAATTTGCGAGGTAGTTCTGCGAAGGCTGCTCGATGCCATACTGCGAAAGGAGGGCATAGGACGTGGCTTCGGCCTCAAGTTCGCGCTGCTCGCGGCTCATGCCTTCGCGGCGGTTTGATTCCCAGTGCAGGAACTCATGAGCTAACTCATGCGCTAGAGTGCCGCACCGTTCAGCGGTGCTCAATGAAGAGCGGACAACTACTTTGCCGCCTTCGCTCCAACCATTAGCTGAGCCAGTATCTTCGCGGTATTCCAAAACGATACCCATTCGGCTGGCTGCATTCTCCAGGAGCGGGAGCAGTTCGTTCCCTCCCTCTGTAGAGCGATAGCTGAGGGTGGGAAGTTCGCGGCCTTCAGTGTCGGCCACATCAAAAACATAAGTAACGCGGAAGCCGTAGAGCCTCATTGTGTCCTTTTTCTCGCCTGTTGCCTTATCCTCGACGGTACGTTTGCTAACGCACGGGGCAAGAATGGCGATCCCCTTCGCGCCCTTCTTAACGTTCCGTCCATGTTTGGGCCACTTGTTGTAGCCGGCAACGCGAGTAGCGCCTGGCCGCTGCGCGCAGATGAGAAGCTGATTATTGAGTGAGTAGTGATGAAAGCGACTCATAGACCTAAGCCAAGAGAGGTACATTTCAGACTGCAGGGCGGCGTCCGTCATCACTGCGAGATTACTGATGCTGGCGGTAATGCTGTCGATGAGGGCCTTGGATTTATCGTTCTGCACGTGGTCTCTCCGGTGAATCAATATACTGATATTACAATATACGTATATTAAAAGTCAATCTCTTTATTTTTCTTCAATTTCTGCGCCTAAATAGTGACTCTCTGTTCTTTTCTCTCTCCAAGTTTTTTGTTGTGCTTGAGGGGGGCAGGCCACTTACACGGCGGCCTGCTGGGCGCGGGGGGCTGCAACAGAAGGGAGGGAGGAGTGCAGATAGACGATATGACTGGTACTCAACGCCCATTATCGTGTTGTGGCGCGAGCGGGGAATGAGGCTTTAAGATGCATCAAAATTGACGGCAAGTATGACTATTCCCGACGCCGGGAAAATGGCACGTTGCCGCTCCACAAAACTTAGTCTTTGAGCGACGCGGCTCTAGCCTCTTTGAAAAGCTCATTAGTAGGCAGAATCAAATAGGTGGTGCCATCCGCGCAAAATGCGCGGGTATCACCATCGCGCTGGAAACGAACTTTAACAACTCCGTATGGACGCTCGCTCTTCATGGCAAATTTTCTCATTAGATCTTTCTCGGCCCGCGTATATTTCGATTTCATCGTCTATGTCCTTGTCCTTGCAGAAAAAATACCGTAGTAATGATTTGCCAAATACGCCTGTCAGATCGCTCAGCGCGGATATTAAAGCAAACGGCTATCCGGAATACACTGTTGATTCTCGTTCACACCAAACTGCGCCTGAATTGTTGATTTCGTCGGCCGAATCACGACAGTACCGGGCTAAGCACCGTTAGAACTTGGCGATGGTAAGAACGATTCCAGCGATTAACGCGGGAACTCCCACAATTGCTCCGAGAGCAATACACGCCATCCGCCAATAGCTCAACCGTTCCTGGAATGCGCGAATACTTCCGGAAACAACCAAAAGCCCAACCGAAAAGAGAATCCATCCGTACAAATGCTGATGCTGCATATCGTCGTTTCCTTTCGTCGGGATTCGGCTCCCGGATGGCCGCACATCATACATTAGAGGCGGTGATGAGCCGCCACAACAGGCTGCGCCATGGGAGTTGCGCTCACGTGATGCTGCACCGTCACCACCCGATAAGCCGTAAAAGCGCTGCAGAGAATGAGCGGTACAGCTATCAGAGCAATGCTGATAACCTTGGGCAGCTTCTTGAAGAGGATGATGCCAAGGAAAACGAGAATGAGGTTGAAGATCATGATGTAACTCCTCTCCCGCGCCTTGCGGGGCACATTCGGTTGAGGGGCGCTGCTCCCGAGCCCGAGTCTGCATTTTTGAAAGGTTCCCAAAAAAGCAGAGGACGAGTAGCGTAGGCGGCAAGGGCGCAGCTTGTAATTCCCCGTATTTGGTTACGGCCCGAGACAGTGCCCGAAAGAGAAAGGGAGAGGATTCATGGTCTGCTCATTTTCTCTAGCACACTGAGTCAAGCTAATGCTGTATGGGCTACTCCAAGCAAGCTACCAGCATATCTCAAGCGAGCCGTATCTACTGAAACATACTGATAGTCGAACAGTTCATCGCCTAATTGCTCTCTTTTCCTTGTCTGTTCTTCTTGGACCTTACAACACTGACACCTCCGCCGATGCACGCAAGTAGCGTGGCGACTAGCCCGATGTAAAAGAAATAGTCTCCTTGCTTTTTCAGTTCAGGAGGCAGGAACCCACAGAGGTCAAGCACCCCCATACCCATGAGCATAATGAAGCAGACAACAAGTACATTCAGTGCACGATTACTTATCATTTGTGACTTCCTCTCTACTGAAATAACGCGTCCAGCTCGCGTTATGAGTTCTTTAGTTGAGTATCCGCGCCAATTAACACAATGCTCTCGGCTTCCGCACAACCATGAAGGCGTCCGTAGCCTCTTCAAAGTGTCTGATAGCAGCATAAAGTTGATCGCGCGCTTCGACGGCTTCGTAGAGTGCTCGACAATGCGGGCATGCCCCGCGGATGAAGCCATCACCAAGCTCGGGGTTGTACCTCGGATGGTTTGGGCACTTCCCTTTCAACTTGCGAATGACGGCGATTTTAACAGCGGCTTTCAGCATATAAGTGTCTCCCCAATATCGTTCTTTCCTGCTGTGTTCATTCCTGCGGGGAAGCCATGCGCCCTTAAGCAACATCTGGCTCCCCGAATGTCCTCGAGTAAAGTTCGTAGTCGTCCGAAAGATGTATTCGAGCCGCATTCTCATTGCAAGGGGTCACTTCGCTGGTAGCTGGATTGAAGAGAAACCACGATCCACGCTGGGTGCAGCAAAGCTGAACTGCTGATGGGTAGATGAGGCGTGACATGAATCTTCCTTTCACCACGCCACCTGCGCAAAGAAAAGTCTTCACCATTTTGCACTCTGCTCCCAGGTAATGTTTATCGCCAATCATGCAGTCGAGCTTTGGTAGGGACGATGCAACTAAGAAGTCGAGTTCTTTTCTCTTGTTCCGCATGCGCCGGGTAGTATTCCATGAAGATAACCACGTAAGGGCGAAAACTGCGAGGGCACCCAAACCACTAGTCAACCAAGACGGCATAATTCCGTACTCCTTGATGTGTTTACCTCGGTTGTTTAGCGGCTAGACACCGCTTCCCCAGATCAGGTTCAGAGGATTTGCGGCCATGATTTACAGCATGGTGCTCACAACAGAGCCCCGACCAATAACGGCGTCTATGGTCAATTGACCATTGGGCAATATGTTGCGCACAAGCTGCATTTGGCAAAAAGGCAGACCATTTCTATCCACAAGGTGAATTTCGCCACGGCCAATGTCCGGGTGTTCATGTTCAATGAGCTTGAGGGATTGGAACAACCCCTCAAGCGTCGTGAATGGGAATGTGGCAATAACTTCGATCTGTTCAGACGCGATGCTGTCAGTAGCCATGCTGTCTATGTCCTTGCTGGAAAGCGCCAGCACACGGTTGCAAGCTAGTTGGTTAAGTCGAGGTCGATGAGTTCATGGAGAGCTGACAAACCGCATACCATAAACCGCCACGCCAGATAAAGGATGAGTGGAGTAGCCCCAATCAGCAAGAATTGCGTGATTGTGCCGGTTGATAAGTCTTTGTAGAGATTCGCCGCATTCATGTAGGCGAACAAGGTATAGCCAACTAGAAAACAGGATGCCAAAAACCTTGTAAGCAGGTTGGCGAGAGCAAACGCAAGCGCCCCAACAGCACGGGTCGCAAACTGCACTTCACAACGGTCACGGATAGTGCTCATATTGAACGGCAAGCTACACTCCTTAGATCCAGATGGTTGTTGTAGATTCCCGACGTCGGGAATCATACGATGCGATGCAGAAGCACCTCGGCGAGCGTTGCAGCGCCAAGAACAATGAACAAGACGATTGAGGTACGGAATCTGCGAGTCAGAAAGTAGTTCGCAAATGCGATCACGACGGCGAGTAGCCAAAGAGCCGACCACAAGCCGGCAGGTGTCGAGAGAAAATGCTGAATCATTGCGGTCACGGATTTGTCTCCTGAGTGACGGGCTAAGGTTAGGCGCGGCATGTAGTCCGCGCCTTACAGACGCTAGTAGGCGATCTCCTCGCCTTCAGGCGACGCTGCATCGCGCTCCTTGCGGTCGAGCATGGAGAGGCCGTCCGGGTTGACAAGAATCTCCGTCTTATACCTTGTCTGTTTCGTTTCCTTGTCTTCCCAGGTCTGATAGCGAATCTCGCCGATAATGAGAATTCGGCTGCCTTTGCGAAGATATTCATGGGCTATTTCTGCGTTACGGCCAAGAGTAACGATATTGTGATACTCAGTCTCGGTTTCCCATTTGTCATTACGCTTGACGGGCCGAGCCGTGGCAAGGCGGAAAGTTGTGACGGCAGTACCGCTCGGCGTAGAACGCAGTTCGGTGTCAGAAGAGAGGTTGCCCATCAGAATAGTTTTGTTGAGGTCTCGCATATCTTTTCCTTCTTTCCGCGTGGTTAAGCTGGGATACTAAGCAGTCACCGTAGAGTGTTCCAGTACTGAAATGCGTCTCCGAAGTCGGCGAATCTCGGCTGCAGTAAGTGACAACAAGTAAGGTGAATAGCCTATGTGCCCAGTGAAGTCAGGGTTAAAAAGCATCTTGATTTCGGCTTCAGAGATGCGCATCCTACGCAGTCCTTCGCGGTCGCTTTTGCGAACGTAGCCGTTTGCAGTCTTCATCTTGTACTGGGCTAGCTTGTACTGCTCTAGCCTGATACGCAGCATTGGCAAGACCTCGGGATTGTCACTATGGATCGTGCCAGGGGCAATATTTTCTGAGCGGAGCTGCTGGCGCTTGACATTCTCCTCGAAAGAGGTGAATTTGCAGATGGGGGCAGGAATGTGATGGCGATAGATCTGGTCTATAGGAATGACAACCGCCATATTCTGAGCCTTCTGTTTATTTGGATTATTCGGTAGCTCACAACCGCACACTTAGAACCCTCCACTAGAATCATTATATAATATCCGTATATTAAACACTATTAAATCAATTAATCGTAAGATTACTTTTGGGTGCTCCCCTCTCTGAAATATTTTCTTTTGTGCTCGCGGAAGATTCCCGACGTCGGGAATCAAATTTGAATATCGGCATATTCAATAATGCCTTGAGGGACGGCGTTGCGGGCAGGAACAGGCCCGCATGGATGGGGGAGCGGAAAACGCCCGATTTGTGGGCGGTTGCAGCGAGGGGAAGGGCGTAGCACCCTTCCCCTGTATAACGCTGTTGCCCTTGTTCTTACAGTTGCTGTTGAATTTAGTTTGGAAGCTGCTGGAATCGCTGAAGGAACTCGGCGTTGAACAAGTCGAGCGTATTTTTAAACGCATACTCAAGTTGACAATTTTCATTTGAGAATTTATCAGTCGTCGTCAAGGACGCATGGCCACAGTACATCTAGATTTCTTCAAGCTGGTCACTTGGTTTTCGGCATATTCTCTTATAAATTTTTTGCTCTTTATGGAACTTACACCCAGAAAAATGAATATTTTTGACCAGTACTTTATGACAGAGCTGTAGAAGGATCTTCAGCACTACTTTGAGCAAATAACCGTACCCTTGCATCGGATCACATTTTTGAATACGGGGGAAAATTCTGCATTTCTCGTTATTAGGATTAAGGAACCATTCGTAGATTGCATTTTTAACTACTACGGAAATTGGGTGTATTTGGATTAGTTCTGTCTTCCAAATTAAGTCTTTGCGCGCCGACCGACTTTCGCTGAGACTTGAGCAGTGAATCGACGACATGAGCTTGTTCGCGGAACGTAAGTCCGCGGATTATTGAACATTATTGCCTATTCCGGTGGAGCTAAATCCCGATTGAATATTTCCCCCGCAAACCCCTGAATCCGCGCAGGTCGAAGGTTAACAGTTGCAGGCGCCTGGCCGAAGGCCAGGCGATACGTAATGCAACATAAAACGCTTGGATAGGCTGAAGCCCGCTCCGCGAGTGCGCAACATTTCCTGGATGGTCCAGCACAAACGCTTTCATTTGCTTATACATAGGCATAGGTCCAAAACGAGAGGTCAAAAGGAACAGAAGGTCTCACAAAGAGCATATGGGGGGCACGTAGTACTTAGAACGGCCACGCTAAAGCAGTATCTAAAAAATGGAGGCGGCGAGCCGACCCAGATCTAGATAGGTAGTACTTTGTTTTTCTATGCGGGGAGGGTTCGGGAGGGACGCTAGTGCCCTCCCGATGAGAGCGTAGCAGGTATCGCGCCATTGGCGCGCACCTTTTAAGTTCTTGGGGTGGTTTGGAGGGGTGTCCCCTCCAATGAAGGGGCGCATTTCGGCGCACCTTGACCGCTCCGGAGGAGCGATCCTTTTTCTTTCAAGCGGCTGTTTTCCAGAATTTGCACAGAGTGACAAGACTTGCTTCTAGTTGAAATATATCTTGTAGAAACTTGTTAATACTTGCTTCATTATAGGAGTACCCGAGACCCCACTTTTTGGTACCCGAGACCCCACTGCAAAAGACCCGAGACCCCACCTTATATACTCGGTACCCCACTATTTCATACCCGGCACCCCACCCAAAAATCGATGTTTCCAAAGGGGCTATGTGGATAACCGGAGCATACATTAGGTTGAGACGGCTGTGAAACACATACTCGGAACCCCACCCACTAAGCGGCTGCAAGCCTAACCGACCCTGTTTGAGATAGATGCCGCCTATTTATACTCGGAACCCCACGGAGAACTGAAGCAAAAGACTCTTGTTTAGGTGCCAGTATTTAAATATAAGTTGTTTATTCTAAACGATTTGAACTGAAATAATACACGGTACCCCACTGTGACAGCCGTCACCGGTGTTTATATGAGGAAATTCTAATAAAATCATCCCGTTACCACTATTTCATACCCGGCACCCCACCTAATCTAGCTAATCCGTCGGCGTGATGGGGTCGATAGATATGAGCGATGGTCTACATGACCGCGCTCGACGTGCATTGACGAGGTTCGTTATACCTAAAACCCCACTTTTCAGACCTATCTGACGCGGCATATCCGCAAATTCACTGAGGAAATACCTAGAACCCCACTGCCAACAATCCCGACGTCGGGATTGCTGCGCTCTTTTATACCTAAAACCCCACTCTGGACAATGCACCAGAACGGCGATACACTAACACGGACATACGGGAACACGGAAGAACGGGGTAAATATGATGAAGAAAGGTCCAGAGAGCGAAATGCAGCGCCCAACAAAAACGACCGTCACACTGCCGTCCGATCTGTACGGGCAGATGTGGCAAGTGATCGCGAATGAACGTAGCGCTGGCAAGAAAGTGACGGCACAAGACATCATGATTGAGGCGTTGCGCGACCATCTTACTGCGAGGCAGAAAGAGGTCGCAGCGTGATTGAGCCCTTCGAGCTGACGAGTCCTGTAGTGGTCGAGCCGAAACGTAATTATCAGGCTGAGCTGAAAAACAGTAGGTCAGATCTGGCGAACAAGATGGTTGAGCTGCGCGCCTCTCGCCTGGGGCCGTCCCCTGACGTTATCCTTACGGCGCGTTTCTTGATCTACATGGGCTTGCCGGCCCGCCGAACCAAAGAAAGAACTATCCGTAAATCTGCGCGCCTGGCGAACGGACAAAGCCTCATCGTCACTTTCGCTGCGACAGAGGCGGGCATCGACCTCCCCTTTGGATCGGATATAAACATGCTTCACTGGCTGGTAAACCGGGCCATTCAATCCAACTCAGCGTTCATCAGTTGGGAGACGGCGCAGGAATACATGACATGGGCTGGCCTGAAAAAAGGCGGAAAAACTGTTATTGAGATCCGCGAGCGTTTCGAGCGGATCGCTGCCATGTCAGTAACGATTCAGACCGACAATGATGAGGACATAGACACCTTCCGTATGCCCATCGTGCGGTCGTCAAGACTTCCTAAAAGCGTTCGTCCTGGAGATGTGAAGAAAACCGTACAAGCGAACGACACCGGCACTATAACGGTGAAAAAAGAGAGCCGTCCTCGAGGGCTATGCTTCGATGAAGCGTTCTTTCAAGATTTCATCGCCAAGCCAGCGCCAATGCTGAAGGCTCTGCTTGTACTCCTCTCCGACCGGCCTCAGTTGCAGCAGTATATAGGCTTCCTCGGCTGGCGCTCGTATGCGGCCTCCTCTGCCACGTTGATTCCGTGGAGCAACCTGAAAGAGCAGGTCTGGTACACAGACACAAATGAAAGCCGTATGAAGCAGCGGTTCAAAGAGGCTATCCAGTCCCTTAGAATTGCGTGGCCTGAAATCCGAGCGGAGGCACGAAAGACTGGCCTTTGGATCGCCCCCCCCATCAAAGGAGTGCAGTTGATTCCAAACCTTCCGGGACCGTCGCGGCAGGTTGAACCATCACCGGACACGGCGATAAAACGACTGTGGGTAACAAATGGAGAGCGTACTGGACTATTCAGCACGGCGGAGATTGCTGGGGTACGTTCGTAGGTCAGCTTACTAAAACATTCTAGCAATAGGAGAACAAAAGGCGAATATACTAGAGTGGCATGGAGATTAACCGCCCACTCCCGCCCACGCAGGTTCTGAATATTCTCCTGGGCCAAGTCCAGCGCCGCATTCGCCAACTCGAAAGTGTTAGGTTGAGGGAATATTCTATTGCCCTCTATGAATTGCGCGGAGTTTATGATCTATTGACCCGCGCACGGAACTATATTGAACGAGGCGAAGGGAAGCCGCAAAGGTAGTTTCTCAAGCACAAAAGAAAAGCTGCGCGAGATATGAGCCAAATTCCCGACGTCGGGAATTTCTTGTTTTCGCGGTATTCACGCGCCAGGTTTGTTCTTGTATCTCATGCCTGCGGTGGGACCGTTGGATGGGCTTGGGCAAGTCGGCCCCTCTCGTTTGTGGGCGAAATTGGGTGCAACGGGGGCAGGGGAATAAGTGGCCGACCTGCCATTTATAGGAAGCAGTCTAGCACGATTATTACCTACGAGAATGTTGATTCTCGTAGTACACTGGCCCCAGCACTCAAATAAACCGCCCCGCGGCCGATGAGCCCCTTAGCCGCTCCCAGCGAGCCCCTAGACCTCAGCAGGAAAGGAAACCATGGAAAGTACCTCCGAAAAAAGCACGCTCTGGAAGTTTTGGCTGGTCTGGCTCATCTGCCAGGTCATCGTCGCTGCCCTGGTCCACCATATCTATACCGAGTGGGATCTCGCTCCCGCTCAGAAGACCGCCTTGCTGTTTGGGACCGGCGCGCAGGCCATCCTTGTGCCCTATGGCCTCCGCTTGCGCTGGCTGCTCGAGTTCATCGCCACCCATGATCCCCAGGATACGTTGACTGGCTTCCTCTACCTGGCCGCCAACATGGCCGCGGTCGCCTGGGCCGTTCAGGCCGTCTCGCTGCCTGCCAATTGGCAAATGGCTGCGGTCGTATTGGCGGGCATGGCCACACTCGAACTGTGTCGGCTTGCGCAGCGCGTGCAGCAGGCCATGGCACGGCCGAAGCTAGCTCCCACGGCCGACAAACCCGTGGCCGGAGTAGGAATAGAGCCCCCATCAGCGGCGTAGCGGGAGCCGGAATCCCGCCACCGAAGGAAGCATGAAACGATACACGCTCTTTGGAATACCTATTGATCCACGGTTCTGCACCGCCTTTGGAGGCTTTCCCATGGCCGCAGGAACCATCATGCTCTGGATCTTCCCGTCCAGCTTTTCGCCGGGTCCGGAGTTGAATCAAGCCATCTGCCTCGCTCGTGTCCTGGTCATATTGGGGGCTTTAGTGTTCGCGATTGGCGGCTACGTTTTGCTTAAGCAATCTTCCTCCGCCCCCTCACCCCCGGAACAGGAGGCCCAAGCACCCACCTTCCCGCCCTCTCCTGACAACACCCCCGGGGCCAAAAGCCTCGTCACAGAACCACTGGACGGCCGCGGTTTCATACTCTGTTTGGCCTTGGCTGCGATAGCTGCCCTGCTCTGGCAGTGTTACGACGGCTTTCTCCGAGCGGCACGCTGATCGGCAGCCTCTACCTAGCCGCCCATAGGGGCCTTCGTCGGATTTTGGCCCTCCTGGCCCTGGCCCCAGGAAGCGGAAAAAGGGAAACATGATGGAACAAGTCATCCGAGCGTGGCACATCGGAGAGCACGGCGCAATCTACGCTGGACGCTGCACAGACGAGGAGATGAAGCAGTTTGTTCGGGAGGTTAGAGGGTACGAGCTCGCAAACAGGTGTATAGCGGCCTGCTTTGAGGAAGTGAATCAGGACGAGATGGACAGAGAACGTGATTATGTGGGCGACTACCGGAAACTCAGGCGGACCACGTACCGCAAGGAAGCGGAGGCATGGGGTACAGACCTCCCTTGTCAGATTCACGCGCCCTACCTCTGATTGTCGTCGCGACCGGGCCTTGGTAGAGCAGCCCCAAACATTTGTCCCGGTGGGGCTGGTCACCTGCCCCTGCCTGGAGCATGATCGATGCAGATAGGACGAAAGGACGCTATATGTATTGGGATTGGGATAAGATTCGGGCCTGGATGCGCCTCTACTACCGCGAAATTTTGACTGTGCTGGGCGGGATTATAGGGCTGACGCTGCTCTACGACCTCCTGACCGGACGGATGACCGGCCAGGGGCTCCGGAACCTTTTGGTCATCGTGGCCCTCGGCATCCTGGCCTGGATGGTTTTGTATGCCTACCTGCGTAGGACGCGCGGCCCCGCATAGCCAGCGGGCCGGGCTGGCCCGCTGGGAATTTGGGCAACACGCCATAGGCAACACCAACCCACACCCCGGATCGGAGACACCTGATGGACCTGGAGCTGTATCTCTACCTGCAGCAGCACCCTCAAAGTGGGGAATGGCTGTACGGAATCATGCGCGCGCCAGCGAGCACGACAACCAGCCATGGCCTGCAGACCTATGCGCCCAAGAACTTTTGGGCGCACGCTGAACTGCTGCAGCTCCTGGCCACGCTACAGCCTCCGCTCACGCCAGAGTTCCTGCGCGAGTTCGTCGCCACGGTCAAGCCCAAACATGGTGCTTCCTTGGTCGTGGATAGAGCCTGGGCCGAATCGCACGGACTCTAGTTAGTGTGCGGAATGCCTTGGCCAGGGCGCGGCGGCGCTGCCGGCGTCGCCTGCCCCGGAAAGCCAGCCAAAGATACCCGCCAAGGTCATAGAGCGTATTGGTGATCAGGTTGCAGAGCAGAGAATTGTGGTTGAGCCAGTCAAAGACGGAGAAAAGGGTGGACATAAGCGCCTCCGTCTGGGATCAGGAAGTCCAGTCATCGGAAATCACAGAAGGTCGGGGGCCATGGGCACAAGGACGAAGGACGTAGGGAAGATGCGGAGCGATGTGATTTACACCGGCCTGCGCGGCCAGGACGGCGGCTTTGAGGTGTACGCGGGCGAGCGGAAGCTCGATCCGGCCCGCGCCGTCGAGGTCTACGGCTCAGGCGGACCGAGGGAGTTTGCTTGGGGGTATCCCGGCGCAGGCCCCCGGCTGCTGGCCACCGGGATCTTGGCGGATTTTCTCAACGGCGACACTGAGCAGGCGCGCCGGCTGCACATAGATTTCGCCATGCAGTTCGTGGAGCAATGGAACACTGAGGAGCCCTGGAACCTGCCAGCGCAGCATATCGAACGCTTCGTGCTGGCACACAGAGAGCAGGGCTGAGTGGCTATGGCGGAACTCACTCCCTCGATTCTTCCCGTCTTGCACATGCTGCCGGAAGAGGACGCGATTGCAGAGATCATCCGCACCGTGCTGTTGGGTGTAACCGCGCAGCTCACCCAACGCAGCTACGCTCGTGCTCTCGGCGAGCTGCTGCACCTGGCGCGCGAGAGGCGCCAGCCGCTTTCGCGCGAGCTGATCCTGGCGTATCGGGCCTCGCTGGTTGAGCGGAAGCTCGCCGCCTCGACCATCAATGTCAGACTCTCGGCTGTCCGCAAGCTGATCGACGAGGCCCGCCGTAGGGGCGCGCTGGGCGCGCAAGAGGCCGCGGAGCTGGCCGACGTCCCCAATATCCGGCAGCAAGGGCAACGGCTAGGACATTGGCTCACGCGGGAGCAGAGCAGGGAACTGCTCCGCGTGCCGGGCACCGATACCCTCAAAGGTTTACGCGATTCGGCGATCCTCGCGCTTCTTCTCGGCTGCGCTCTTAGAAGGGCGGAGCTGGCTGCGCTCAAGATCGAGGATATCCAACTGCGTGAAAACCGCTGGGTAATTGCCGATCTGCAAGGCAAGGGTGGTCGCATCCGGACCGTCGCGGTCCCGCGCTGGGTCCATGAGGCGGTCACCGCCTGGACGGCCGCTGCCGGCATCCAGTCCGGCCCGATTGCGCGCTCGGTCACCAAAGGTGGGAGAGTGGGCTCAGGCCTCAGCACGTGGTCTGTCTGGTCCATCGTCCAGTCGGCGGCAAGAGAGATTGGGGTGGAACGATTCGGGGCGCATGACTTGCGCCGCACCTGCGCCAAGCTCTGCCGCAAGAGCGGCGGGGATCTGGAGCAGATCAGATTTCTTCTTGGCCACGCCTCGATAGCAACTACGGAACGCTACCTCGGGGCAGAGCAGGATCTCGCTGTTGCGGTAAACGACAATCTCGGGCTGTAAACCTACATTGCTTTAGGAAGTTACAGGTACGAGTGCTCCTACCTTCGTTTAAACTTTTGCATGTGTGGGAGAAGATTAACCCGTAAAATTACCTAATGCCCCTCTATCCAGATGCTAAAGGCCTCATTCGAAATAACCTCTTGATGCTGCAGGCAGGACAAAGAGCGCCCCGGATTGCCGTGGGGAAGCTTACCAAAACACAGATTGAGGCAGTCAATGCGCAACAGGCGGCAGAAGGTTTACCCCTAAGCATTGATGAAGTAGTTTTCGTAGGCCGTCATATCTACACAAGGCGCATTTTGGCAGACGGCTACACCATCGAGGACGTTATAGAGCAGATTGAAAGCGCTCTGGTTAAAGAGGCAGAAGTGATTGCAAATGAATACATGACGGCTATAAGGAACCCGACTGAGCGGTTGGATAGGTTGGGCAATCTTGTGCATGACGAGGCAGTCTTAGAGTGCTCGAGGTATAGGCCGAACCCGGATCTTTATTCAGTGATACCGAAGGGGGATAAAATAAAACCCCAAAAGCAAAGGGCTGCTGAATAGCAGCCCTTGCCCAAAGAATTTGAGCGATTCGCTCGGTTAACACGTTCTTCCGACGCCCCAACCGCTCACACATAGTATCGGCCATATTTACCCCAGGGTCAATAGTATTTCTTCATTTGGCCAATATCGTACCCCACGGTGTCAGATACATGCGGTAGGCTAGGTAAAATCCCGACGTCGGGAATTTATGCGTTGCCATTGGAGATGGGCGTAAGTTCGTGAAAAATGGTATAATTAGTTAAGTAGGAGAGTGCTTCTATGCCCCAGACAACGGATGAACAAGTGTTCAAAGACGCTGAAGCTTCCTTGCTTCTCGAAGGCCTCACACCCTCCGACTTTTACCACAAGGTCAAGGCGCGCATCCTCGCAGGCGAGATAACGACGCAAGAGGGCAAAGATACCCTGATTGCGCATCACAAGGCTCTTAACGCTGGGGTTGCTTCCGCAGCCGTCGCATGAACGAATCTCGGCCTGACCCGTACTATTATCCCGGCACGACGGTTCTCAAAAATCTCGCGGACATTCGAGAGCAATCGGCGCTGGACAAGTTCGAGTCTGATGTAGTCGCCGTGAATATGAAGCTGATCTCCGAACGACCCTTAACGGGGTCGTTTGACGTTTTTCGCCTCCAAGAAACTCATCGCCGGATCTTCGACGGTGTGTATCCTTGGGCTGGCGTGCTACGCGATAGCGCACGGATAGCAAAGAACAGGCCAGCGGGATATCAAGTCTCCTACCATGAAACCAGATTTCTGCGAAACCAGCTTGAGAATGTGACTGCTCGGCTCAAGAGTGAAAACTTCCTGCAAAGCAGAGACATTGACACGTTCGCGAAACGGCTAGCCTACTATTACGTTGAGCTTGATGCGGCTCACCCTTTCAGAGACGGCAATAGCCGCACCTTGCGGATGTTTACCGGGGATATTGCAGCGGCCGCTGAGTACAGGGTGGAGTGGTCGGCTTATGCGCAGACCGAGGCATTGCAAAACCAACTCTTCTACGCGCGAGATATGGGTGTGCTTCATCCAAAGACTGAAGGCGCGGAGCTTGCAGGGCTTCTCCGACCCATTATTCATAGTCTCGAGTGGGAGCGAGAAACCTCCAAGCTAATTGCTCATGATCTGGCAAGCGGCATCACCCCTACTACCATTATCGAGAACCTGTCTCAGTGGGCACCTGATAAAGGAAGCCCTAGCTACTTTCATGATTTGGTTGAGCGTTCAATGACACCTGAACAGCGCGCTCAGTGGCGGCAAACGCAGAAGACGGTTGAAATTACGGCACCGGATCCTCCTACACCATATCGCTCGCGCTAACCCCTATAGGGTTCCATCTGCAACCCTAAGGAGCTTTATTCGTTATATGAACTTTCGATACTGCTCCTCTCTGAGCTGCAAGTAGGTACCGCCCCTCCCTATTGTTATCGCGTTTTCGATTGACTGCCGGTGTTCTAGGTCTCGAAAACCGCCAGCGCGCTCTACCAGCTCGATAAGCTTGGCGGAGTCCTGAAAGCACAACACACGCCGCAGAGGGGTACGTAAATCCATTTCTAGAAAACTCACGCGCCACCCAGCACGGTATTGAAAAGACATATAAACCGTGTGCATACGGCTCAGGATAAGCGAACAATAGGCGAACACGCAAGGCGGGTCATAGAGATTCTTTCCGAAAGAATCCTCGATAGACCATGACTTTAGCCACATAGATCACTCTTGAAAATGGTTTTATACTGGCATCAGTGTTTGATATACAGATATTACAAGGACATCATCTCAAGTAGTTGTTTAATTTGTGCTTGGTCCATATATACCCACGGTTCATCTCTGTTTCTTTTTGATAAAACACCGCATCCATCAACTGATGGTAATATCAGTATATTTACGTTAGTTCTCCTGCCTAAGCTCTTTTCGAAAGGTGACCAAAATGAAAAAAGGATTTGTGGCACTGCTGCTGGGTGTGCTCTGCTGCGCCTTAACAGGGCAAATGCTTCACGCCCAACTCGTGATTCCACCATCAGGAAGCATCAGTAGAATTGCGGGGTTGGGGACCGGTGCAATCAATGAGTCTGCGTGTGGAAGAAAATCAGATTCCGGTGACGGAGGACAAGCCTCAGCCTCGCAATTCTCCTGCGTGGTGTCCATAAGCACTGATGCCAACAACAACCTGTATATTGGCGAAACCGCCTTTATACGCAAGATCAACGCATCAACTGGAATCATCACAACGCTCGCGGGAACTGGGGCGCTTGCGACTTATGTAGACGGTGTGCCTGCCACAAGCGCTCCTTTGTATTCACCGACTATGTCAACGGCTGTCGATAAAAGCGGAAACATCTATATAGCTGACGATGTAGATTTCAAAATCCTTAAAATTGCTGCTTCAACCGGCATCATCACAACCATTGCTGGAGATGGGACATCTGGCTATTCCGGCGACGGAGGCCCTGCCCAATATGCTGAACTGCAAAGGCCAACTGCGATTGCGCTAGATGGCGACGGCAATATATATATTGCCGACGGGACTTCCGTCCGCAAAATCAGCGTCTCCACAGGAATTCTCTCTACCATAGCTGGAATCAATGGTACAGGCGGGTATTCCGGCGATGGGGGTCTGGCAGTAAATGCAGGGCTAAACTCAGCGGCGTATGCCATAACAGTTGACGCCAACAAGAACGTTTACTTTGCAGATAGCTATAGAATTCGCAAAATCGATGCCGCTACTGGCGTAATCAGTACCCTTGCCGGTGATGACACAACTGATCAAGATACAGGCGATGGTGGACCTGCTGTAAATGCCAAACTTGTTGAGCCTACTGGCCTCGCAGTAGATCGAGAAGGGAACCTGTATATATCCGAGACTGCAATGTTCATCAGTTCAACGTATGTGGGTTCCCGCGTCCGCAAGATTTCCGCCTCTACAGGAATCATCTCTGCGTTTGCAGGCGGTTCTGGCTATGTGTTTTCCGGCATTCCTGGGCCTGCAGTTAATGCGGGATTATTCCCTTCCGGCATTGCGCTGGATGCAAATGGAGACCTCTTTATAGTCGACACTTGGAATGGAAGCGTATATGCAATCGGCAACTCCGCCCCTACGGCTACTAGCATATTCACCTCCAATAGCAGCGTTTACTACGGAGCTAACGTAACATTTACCGCATCGGTAACATCTTCATCAGGCACACCCAATAGTGGCACCGTGACTTTCTATGCCGATGGCGCTTCAATTGGTTCAGGCACTCTCGACGGGTACGGTCATGCCAGTATCAGTAAATCTGACTTAACAATTGGGTCTCACTTAATTTCAGCAGATTATGCGGGCTCAGGATCATATCTGCCCAGCTCGGGCGGTCCAATTACGCAAACGATTACGACGGTTCCTACCGGAATTTCATTTACAACATCACCGAATCCGTCACTAGTAACGAATGCTGTAAATATTCAGATACAGGTCACAGCATCAAACGGACAAACCCCGACCGGCTCCATTTCGGTCGTAGCGGACGGAAGTACAAACCTCGGAACTCCCGCTCTGAGTGGTGGAGCTGCTTCAGTAAGCACAACTAGCCTTGCGGTTGGTACTCATCCCATCACCGTCAGCTACGGTGGAACCTCACTATTTGACAGCAGCTCCGTTACCCAATCGCAAACTGTAAACCAGATTCCAACAACCACGATGGTCACGGTTACGCCGCCAGCTTCGACCTTCGGGCAGTGTGTCACGTATACCGCTACTGTAGCGGCCTCCCTTGGCACTCCAACGGGCTCGGTTTCATTCAAAGCAAATTCAACATCGCTTGGAAGCGGCACTCTCAATGCGAGCGGCGTTGCAACTGTGTCATCATGCACGTTGGCATCAGGCACATATACGATTACCGCCTCATACGGTGGATCGCCAAACTATGCCACTAGCAGCGGTACATCAAGCTCAGTCGCGGTGAACAAGGCCAACGTCACTCTGAGTTGGAATAACCCAGCGGCAATCACATACGGTACGGCCCTCAGTGGAACACAACTCAACGCTAGTTCAGGCGGCGTGATAGGGACGTTTGTCTATACGCCTGCCGCCGGCACCGTCCTGTCCGCAGGCACGCACACGCTCTCTGTGTCGTTCACGCCCTCGGACACAACGAACTACAACACCCCCTCGCCCATCTCGGTAACAATCGTGGTGAACAAGGCACAGCCCATTCTGACCTGGGCGACGCCTGCAGCAATCACCTACGGCACTGCGCTTAGCTTGACACAACTCAATGCAGGTGCCACAGGGGTGACCGGCGCATCACTTCCGGGCTCATTCGCATATTCCCCTGTATCGGGAACAATCCTGGGTGCGGGCACTTATACGCTCTCCGTCACCTTCACGCCCACTGATTCGACGGACTACAACACAGCGACAGCAACTGTATCGCTTGTTGTAAACAAGGCAAATATCACGCTGACTTGGGCGACACCTGCAGCAATCACCTACGGCACTGCGCTCAGTAGCGCTCAGCTCAATGCGAGCGCTGGCGGTGTGGCAGGATCACTCGCATATTCACCGACAGCGGGCACTGTTCTTTCCGCTGGATCACACTCTCTCACCGCAACGTTCACGCCCTCGGACACAACGAACTACAACACCCCCTCGCCCATCTCAGTAACAATCATGGTGAACAAAGCCAACCCCACGCTGCTCTGGACGACGCCTGCAGCGATCACCTACGGCACTGCCCTCAGTAACGCGCAGCTCAACGCGAGCGCTACAGGGGTGACCGGCTCCTCGCTGGCAGGCTCATTCACATACTCGCCGGTAGCGGGAGCTGTGCTAAGCGCTGGCACGCAGACGCTCTCCGTTACCTTCGCACCCACTGATTCGACGAACTACAACTCTGCAGTGACGTCAGTATTGCTCGTGGTGAACAAGGCACAGCCCATTCTGACCTGGGCGACGCCTGCAGCAATCACCTACGGCACTGCGCTCAGTTCGACTCAACTCAATGCGAGCGCTACGGGAGTAACCGGTTCCGCACTCGCAGGTTCGTTCGTGTATTCTCCTGCAGCGGGCACCGTTTTGTCCGCAGGCACGCACACGCTTTCCGTGTTGTTCGCCCCCTCGGACGCAACGAACTACAGCACTCCATCGCCCATCTCAGTAACAATCGTGGTGAACAAGGCCAATCCCACGCTTACCTGGGCAACGCCTGCAGCAATCACCTATGGCACTGCTCTCAGCAGCACGCAGCTCAGTGCTAGCGCAACAGGGGTTACCGGCTCCTCGCTAACAGGGTCATTCATATATTCTCCGGTCGCTGGAACGGTGCTGAGCGCGGGCTCTCAGACGCTCTCCGTCACCTTCGCGCCAACTGATTCAACGAACTACACCTCTGCGGCAGCGTCAGTGTTGCTCGTGGTGAACAAGGCACAGCCCATTCTGACCTGGGCGACGCCTGCAGCAATCACCTACGGCACTGCTCTCAGCACGACTCAACTCAATGCGAGCGCTACAGGCGTCGGAGGCGTCTCTCTCCCTGGATCATTCGTATACAACCCAACAGCCGCTACGGTTCTGAGCGTTGGTTCTCACACGTTGAACGTGACATTCACACCCATGGATGCCGCGGACTACACAACTGCTGTAGCAACAGCAACAATATCCATCATCAAAGCAACTCCCGTTGTCAGTGTTTCGGTATCGCCGGAGCCAAGCTACCCAGGTGACTACGCAACCATCACTGCAACGGTCAGCTCGGTCAATTCTACGTACCCAACAGGATCTGTGACATTCTCCATTGACGGCACGGCCGCGGGCTCCGCCATTTTGTCCAGTGGAGCCGCAACACTTTCATATTCGTTTGCTCAGGTTGGAAGCCACACGATCACTGCGACGTTTGGCGGCGATGCCAACTACAACACCGCTAGCGGATCTGGCCAGCACAACGTTGTGCTGATCCCTACGTCAACAGTAGTATCTGCGACGCCGAATCCCGCCATTGGAGGGCAGCAGAGCGTCACACTTCAAACAATCACTATCTTCCCTAATCTGGAGCCAGGCACAGCTAACAAACGCCAGCCACTAACAGGCACAGTACAGTTTTTCGATGGCGGGATGTTGCTCGGCTCGGTTGCCATAAACAGCACTACAGAACTTGCTCATCTCACGGTTTCGTCGATGACCGTAGGAACACATTCACTGACGGCAGTTTATGCCGGCGACAGCAATTACATGAGCAGCACTGCACCTGCCTTTGCAGAAACTCTTGTTGCGCCGATTTCAGCGGTCGCTGTATCTGGCAACGCTGACTCAGCCCAAACTACGTCCGTGACCTATTCGGCAACCGTAGCCAACCCGCTTAAACAACCGCAGAACACCGGCACGGTAAAGTGGACTGCAAACGGAGTAACGCTGGGAACGTCCACGGTTGGGGTTGGCGGAACAACATCGTACACAGCAACATTCCCGACGCCGGGAATCTACGTAATCACAGCCTCATACTCCGGCAATCAGCAGCCAGGTTCTACAACTGTATCTCAAACTGTTCTCTCAAATGGCGCTAACGGAACGCAAGGCAGCGGTCCGTTCAACATGGCAGGACCAGAAGAAACTGCACAGATGGGTCAAGATGGCTCCATTAGCACCTCTATAACGCTTGTGTCGGGTACTGCAACTAGCCCGATAGCTCTGACGTGCTCGGGGGCTCCTACCGGCTACACATGCGCGGTCTCACCATCAAGCGTTACGTTGGATGGCAGCAAAACTCCTACCCCCATAACCGTTACAGTCATGCATGGCGGCACAACAACCCAAGCACAGAACAAAGCTACCTCAGAGATTGCTTTCGCTGGCATTGGACTTGGCTTTCTTGGGCTAATTGGTCTTCGCCAAAAAGCACGGGCTATCAGCCTTTTGTTCTTTGTGCTAGGCATGCTGTCGGCAAGCCTTGGATTGGCTGCGTGCGGAGGAAAGCTCTACGCCTCGTATGCCCCGCAAACGTATAGCGTCACAGTAACGGGCACAGTTGGCGCTTACAAGGAAAGCCTGGTCATCAACGTTAAACGATGATCGCGGATGGCCTCACACAAGAGGCCTGTTTAGGCAGGCCTCTCAGCACAAAGGAGAGACATATGGGATTCGTGGAAACAATGCAAGATCGTGTTCAGAGTGCGGTGGAGCAATTCAGAGAACGGATCGGCCGCAATCCTATCGGCGATGAACCCGTTTACTCAACTCAATCAGTAAGAGTACATCTGAGTGATGAATACGACACACTGCGCTGTTCCGTATACAAGGGCTATGGTGGGTACTTCGCAGCACTTGAAAAGTCAACGGCAAGGGACTCCTCTGTGGAGTTTGGTAAGGGAGAGGCAGTAATCCAGAAACAGTTTGGAGAGTGGCATAAAACATTCGATGAGGCTCAAGGTGAGGCAAATAAAGTCTTCGTCGATTGGTGCCAAAAAAATCGCGAGGATGGCATAGCGATGTACTACCGGCCCATCGAATCAGTCATTCCGCCTTCGTATATTTCTGAATTGAAGCCTTCCGCGTATGGCACGATTTCCGATGGCGTCCAGGCATTGGTCCTCCGTACTGATGATGGTCTGTTTTACCCAGGATCTGTAGAAGGTGGCGGTATCAACCACTTATCTGATTTCAAAAATCTGAATGATTTGGGCATGTTGAATTACTCTCTGCCTGAACTGACATACGAAGATGCCCAGGCAAGAGCTGAACAGTTGGCAAAAGCACACATCGAGCATATTGATGAACACATGGAGCCACCCTACATTACGCAACTATCGGAAAGTAGGTGGGACCAAATAGGCATTGATCTAGAGTTAAAGGAACATCTGGGCAAGTCCGTTGACGGATTTCACTACGCTGTAGAACTATCTGACCATGGTGGTGATTCTGGCAATTTATCGTGGAGCAAACCTTATGCGGACATCGAGACTGCAAGGACAGAGCTGAGAGCTGCAGCCGATTCTTACCGCGACGATGCTGGTGAGCGAGACCAGGCGTGGGAAGCCAGACAGATTGCCGAGTTCGAGCAAAAACAGACCCGCATGGAAGAACGGAGCATCTCTGAATATCTAAGCAGTCACTCGTTATTGTCTGAGCAAAACGATCCGAAAATCCACGCCTTCGTCGCAGGAATCAAGGGAGAAGCTATTCCTGGCGAGCTGACCTATGACATATTGCAGGGGTATGCAAGTGGCCTAAGTGTAAGGCAAGATGACATTGGTATCAAAGACAACAGCCACTTATGGAATAGCCTAGAAGCGATTGAGCGGCCGTACATCGAAGCATACAGTGCCGGTGGATCTGGAAAGACAATTCCTGATGCAGCGAGAAATGACCTTGGCCTGCTGAAGTCCTATGAACACGGGCTTGAAGAGCTGAAGCTTGGGCTGGACATAGACGCTTCAGATCCTGGTCGCACTGACGACCATTTCCAGAAGGTGGACAATTATCACCATCGCGTTGCAGAAGTGACTGAGGCGCTTGCCGCAGCGAGCTGGCGTATTCGTGATAGCGAAGGCGTCCCTGCACAGTTTGAGGAAACGACGAAGCAGATGATGCGCGCTGACCTTAACGCAGGTAAAGACCCAATGGCGATTGTTGAGGCTTGGGCAGACTGGCAGTCCGAGAAAGGCAATCCAGCGTATTTTGGTCGCTTGCTGTACGACTCTATGACTGCCACTGAACGGACAGAGATCGGCAGCAGAATTCCTGCTGACTGGACACCATCTCAATCTCCAATATCTTCTCCAGATCGTGCCACGGCCGAGCTGGGAACAATGGCTCACGAAATGAAGTCGAGCACGCCTCGACTCGGCAACAGATAAGCGAACGTCCCGAGGTTTTTATGCCGCAAGACGAATGGACACCTCTTCTCTCTACCGTCGGAGAAGAGACTGCTGAAAAATTTATGTACATGGGTATGGTCGGAAATATTCTCATGTACAAGCATAAGGAAAATCGCATGTATCTGAACATTGACCAGGACGGTCAGTTTTGGACATACACAAATGGACAGTATCTTCCGATTGATCGTGCAGCCGCTTTTGAGCGCGTAGGCTTGCGCATTGAGAGACGCTATGGAAATTCTTAAAGCGCGCCCAGGCTGGGTCTACATCCTGACTAACCCGCATCCCGCAATGAATGGCATCGTCAAAATCGGCATGACGAGCCGGTGTCCAGAGCAGCGCGCCGCTGAGCTGGTCAGCGGTTCCGGGCTCCCCACAGCATTTGTGGTTGCATGGTGTGCGCCGGTATCAGATTGCCGGTTCGTCGAAACTGCTGTGCACCGGATGCTTGCTAGCAAACGTGTGCGCAAGCGTCGTGAGTTCTTTAGGGTGGACGTGGAGACGGCCAGGAGCACAATCTTAGCTGCGTCTGGCTCGCTCTTGAATGTCCATAGGGCTCGCGATGGATCGAACGAGGCCTATCGGCCCGCCTGGGGGCTTCGCTACGCTCCTAGACGCATCCGGCGAGCCTTGTTGTGGTCTGCATGGCGTTATCTTGTCGTGGCCACGATATTCGCGGTGGCCTATTTCCGGCCCCGGATTCCGCACAGCCTGCCCTGGCTGATCGCTGAAGGGTTGCGGATCATAGAGTGGTTTGGATGGGAAGTGTCACGTATTCTTCACTGAGGAAGAGGAGGCCCGCGAAAGCGGGCCTTTTTCGCTCTGCAGGGTTATGCAAAACGTCTGTACAACCTGGCCAAGTATTGATAAAGAGAAGCTACGATGTTGCCGATGAGTACCGCTGGGAAGAGAGTAGGTAGGAATTGAAATATAAGGTCGGTAATGTTGTTCGCTGGAAGTGGGATATTGTACGAAGCGGCAATTCGGCTAGTGTGCCAGTGAGCTAGAAATTCTTCTGTAACGAACAGATCGAGAAGAGAGAAGTGATGCGCGGCATGGAAGAGTTCGTGGGAGAGCGCCAGCGCTCGCGCATCTGTCGTCTTGAGGCGCGCCGTGTTTATGACAATTTCCGGTGTCCCCGGAAACTGCATCGAGTTGCTTTGAATATCGAGAGTGTTGACCTCGTAGAGGTCGATGATGCCTTCACGTGCAAACTGCGCTGCGGCGCTATCTATTGTGTTGAGACGCAAAATCTCGGTGGCCATGTCGGCGCGAATTGCGTAGCCCGGGGCATGAGATGGATTTGAAAGCGCCTCATATCGTGCCTCAAGACCTTTGTGGCACACGAGCCAATAGATAAAAGCCAGAGGGATAAGACTTATCCAGCAATATTGTCTGTGTGTGGCCACGAGCTGTCACCTTGCATTCATGTGCGAATGGGATGGTTGTATGACGGGATTAGCGCTCAAGATGAAGGGAAACACTGAGAAAAAACATGGCTGCTAAGCACATGAAGACTCCCATTTCCACACCCGTTTTGACGGAGCGTGTCTTCCCATAAAAGAAGAAACCCGATGCGATACCTATCATACCAAGAGGCCAGAAGTACCTTGAGGGCACGCCAAACGAGAACTCTGGAGTGGCATACACGATTGCACATAAGATGGAACAAGATGACATAAACATTCTCCATGGTGCGGGATTCCGGCTCCCGGCACGCCGCTTGTGACCGTGGTACCTCATCGCTTCCTTATTGAGCGAGAACGTTTGTCCTACACCACAATGTCCCTGTATGGAACGTGCTTGTCTTCCGCCTCAAAAGTTGAATTCCACACTTCTTCAAGGGGGCTGCTCCCTCGAAACCGTCGAATTGGCTTGGCTATAGACTTAATATCTTCTTCCAACATGATGAGTTTATCTGCAAGTGCGTCATACGTATCAGAACTGAGATGATATTCAAGTGCCGTAACATCGCTATCTTGGTCGATGTTTATAAATGCACGATGAATACTTTCAATCGTGCATTCGAGCCTCAATAGCCGTTGTTTTACAGCCTCCGTCCTCTTGGCAACACGATTCGCGCGTGCTGCAATCCTGCGGATTTTGGATCTTATATACTCGACGCTATTTTTTACATACAAATCCATCTGATCCATGGAAGTACACACGTATTCCGCCTCCTCCGGATGCGCAGGAGACATAAGGACCAGAAATCCCGATAGCCCGTTTTCGTCGTGGTAAAGGTGCTCAACAAGATATTTCCATCCGGGATCATCTTCTGCAAAGGGGTCCCATTCTGACAGATCAACATGGTTCATTATTGCCAGAGCACAGCAAGTGGTCTCTTCTACTTGCTTGTATGCCTCCATTGCGCGAAGCGCATCATCCTCGATGTAGATTGACCATTCTGTTTCCTCGTAGACCGGCACTTTCTTCAAGAACGTTCGCATGTGTTCCTCTCACTTTCTCGCGTTAGAAAACCCTGGGGAACTATATATTTTGCTCCCATGCGGGATGCTGCTAACCGCAGCACTTGTTGCGACTTGGCATTGTTCGCTCATCGCTCATTCTCTATCGCACCTTCCAACTAGACCCAATCACCTTTCCATGCGCTAGAATTACTTCCCCTTTGTCGTAGCAGTAGACAACCACATCGGGGCCGCGCTGTTCGATACGCTTTGGCTGGCCGAGTTCATGGATAACCCGATCCGGGGTGGAATTCACCTCAACTGCAGCAATAGGGTTGAGGTAATGATTGACAAAGTGATTAAGCCGGTGGCCACCAAATACCATGCCCAGTAATAGGGTGATGGCAATCAGGGCGAAGTAGTTCCATTTGTGCGTTGTGTTCATAGAAGTGTCATTCTCCATACTTGTTTTATCGGCTCAGTTTTCGACCTACCTGTTTCACTTCGGACAATAGGCAAGCACAATACCGCACTGGTCAGATTATCGGCAAAGGGATTTAAGTATATAAATCCCCTATCTAAAGGACGTGGTTTGTCTCGCGCAAATGATCAACTTTAGCCCTCTCCTCACGCAAAGCATTAGTCTTGTCGATGGATCGCGCTAGCCAGTCAACAAATGGGTTGCGCGTGGCATTGTAGCAGTGATAGCCACCCTCAACGGAATTATCGTAGCAAGAGCTAAACACTTCAGCCTCCGTTGGCATATGCTGCTGACTCACAAAATCTGCATCGGCGCAAACGCTATTCTTTGCTGAGCCACTATTCTGAGCTGTGAAGTGAAAGAAGATTTCTTCAGAACTGGCAACATCCGCTACTATCCGTACTGTCCCTGGGCCGGTTAGTGCGCACACGTGCTGAGTGCCTACAACCCTGGCATCTAGGCTCGGATTAACATCCGCAAGGTTGAAGTTGCGCCCGACATTGGCAGAAACCCATATCTCATCTTTTTGTACCATTGCACTGTACAATGCAACAGTCGGATCATAGCGCTGATGGCTGTACTGATCATTCCATCGTTCAATCTTCCGTATTACAAACCGCAAACCAACATACGAGCCCGCGAGTATTCCACACACCATCAGGGTGGCAACAATTTTCTTGCACATCGGTATTCCTTCCTATTGTGTTGTGTGGCCGGAACACCCGGCCACATCGTTCGCAAATCTATTTCACGGTCAGCGCGATCTGCATTGTGTGGGCCGCGCCACTCTGAGGCGTGGCAGTAATGGTGATAGTGCTTGTAACAGGCGTGGGCGATGTAGGCTGTGTGGGCGTAGAGGTTGTTGTCTTGCCGCTGCAGCCGATCACGCCCGTACCAATGAAAACCAGAGCAACGATACCGAGCTGCAAGGCCCCGGCAATCGCCTTTCTGCGGCGCATGGAGAGTATTCCGAGAAACGGCAGGATCGCAAGAAGCGGCGTACTTGAAGAGAGAGGCCGTGAGAGAGCTGCGCTAAGAGCCGTTGTGCTGATTGAGAGCGAAACCGTCGTGGTGCCGTTGCTCTGGACGCTCGGCGTGCCGAACGTGCAAGACGAGCCAGACGGCAAGCCGGAACACGCGTATGAAAGCGTCTGGTTAAACCCGGCCACGGGAGTGATAGTCAAAGTCGTGGTTGCGGTCTGGCCTCCGGTCACAGAAAGCGTAGAAGAGGCCGCAGAGATGGTAAAAGAGGGCTGTTGGACCGTGACGGTTACCGCGCTCGATGTGGAGGGCCCAAAGACGGATGAGCCTGCGTAAGAAGCGGTAAGAGAGTTGGTGCCGATGGGCAGGGTCGTAACATTTAGGGTTGCCGATCCGTTGGACAGAGAGACAGTTCCAAGGGCTGTAGTGCCGCTATAGAAGGCTACCGTACCCGTAGGTAGGGTTGTGCCAGCCGTCGGCGCCACGGACGCCGTAAGAGTCACCGTAGCACCCTGGATAGCCTGCGCAGGTGACGCCGTTAAGGTCGTGGAGGTTTGCGTGACCGTAGGAGCAGACCCATTCACCGTTACAGAGACAGCCGGAGAGGTCGAGCCCGCAAATGTCGTATCGCCCGAGTAGGATGCAGAAAGCGAATCGATGCCTACGGGTAGTGCGCTCGTGCTGAAAGTAGCGGAACCATTGGAAAGCTGCGCAGAGCCAAGAAGCGCTGTACCCGCGTAGTAATTTACCTTGCCGGTGGGAACTTGGTTCGGCCCTGAAACCGTCGCGGTCAGAGTGATGGAATTGCCCTGAGTAATCTGAGTGGCTGATGGCATAAGAGTTGTCGTTGTGAGCTGGAGAACCGTCTCAGAGAGAGTTGGCGAGAGGCTTTGCGCGAAGTCAACACTCCCTCCATAGGAGGCCTGGATGCTGTGCGCGCCTGCACTAAGGGTACTGCTCGTGTATGTTGCGGTTCCGCTCGCATCGATCTGAACTGAGGCAAGAGCCGCGTTGTTGTCGTAGAAAACCACGCTGCCTGTTGGCATTGTGGTACCTTCTGCAGCCTTCACCTTTGCCGTGAAGGTGATACTGTCGCCCACCTTCGGGCTTGTTGCTGATTCGGTCAAAGTCGTTGACGTTGCCACGGCCGAGTAATTGCTCCAACGCAACATGAGGTTGAAAGCGTCAACTGATCCCAAGCCAGTCACTTGGTCGTATCCCGGCCCAGCCGAGAACCCGAAATTACCACTCGTGCAGTCAGTTGAGCTTGCTACGCATGGAACGCCGTTACCGCCTGTAGTGATGTCGTGGAACACGTCCGAGGTATTAGCCGCCAAAAGATACAGATGAGGATTGATATTGCCAAGTCCCGGCGTCGAGATATGGTGATTGGTGACAAGATAGTGGTTTAAGAGTGCCACGATACCTGCAAAGATTGGCGTGCCCGCAGACGTTCCGCCGATCAATTCGCCCGACGTAATAAAGTTGGGAGCGCCAGACGTACAGTCTCCACCTGTGCATATGAGATAGGCAACACTTGGGGTCATCGAAAACATTGCCACATCAGGAACATCGCGTTTTCCGTCGTTGGGAACACCGTCGCCTTGCTGCCAAGTCGGTTTTGAGTAGAAGGCGCTTGCGCCGCCACCACTAGCCGACAAATAGCCAAGTGCTGTAGTTGTGTTCCATGCAGTCTCGGGAATATATGACGCGATAGACCCACCCTGGGCGTCGTTCGTTCCACCGAAATAGCTGCTATACGGCGAAATAAAGCTGGTTCCGCCTACGCCTGTAACTTCAGGGGTACTAGCTGGCGACTCGACGGCAAGTCCGCTTTGAGCCTTGGTATTATTCGCACTGTCGCACCCTGCCGCTCCAGTGTCACCTGACCCTGCAATGATAGTGATCCCTTGCGCATTCGCTTGTTGAGCTAGGAGTTCAAAGGACTGATAATAGGCTGCAGTATTGCTCTCACAGGAGCCATAGCTCATACTGATGACCTGTGCTAGATTCTGGTCGATTGCGTATTGCAGCGACGTATAGACGTTCGCCGAGTTGACGTAGAGAATTTTTGCGTTACGGGCGACCGCTCCCAGCAGCTCAAGATCAAGATCTGCCTCGATCAAGTCCTGCGTGTTGGTTCCTGGGTCCGTAGAAGCCGGGTCCGTCACCACCGTAGGAACATTGCTCGGCAGATTGAAGCCACTCCGAAATGCAGCTATATCGGCGAGGTCAATATTGGTCTGTCCTACCACAGCAGCAGTGATTCCAGTGCCATCAATGCCAGAGCTGTAGAGTCCCTGAATGTCGTACATGGCCGCAATATCGCCCGGTGCGATGCCATAGTAGCCGTTAGCGTTTGTGAATTGCGGCCTTACAAGTGTATGCGCGGCAAGAGAGCGAGGACGGAAATTATCAAGGCCTCGAACGCTCTGAATAAGTCCTGCCAACGTAGAAGGAACGGCAATATCAGTGACGTTTGCATAGTGCTGCTCTCCATCTGTGGTTACATGATGGATCGACGTATGGAATGCCTTGGTGGCCTGTTCTGCCGTACCAGAAAAACTTACTACTGTACGAGAAGCCGAGAGCCGAACATTCGAAAACCCCTGTTCTGCAAGCCAAGAACGCAACCGCAATTCGTTCTCAGCCGAGACGCCAAACTGTACGCCGAACTCAGACGGCTTCAACCAGCGACGGTACTGCGCAGACTGCGGTGTGCGCTGATCTGCGAGTAGCTGTGCAAGTGCCTGTCGTTGTGCAGCGGTTGGCGCAAGGTAGAGTTGCATCTGAGGCAGCAACATTGTGTCCGAAACAGAGCCTAGATCAGATGCCTGGAGGCTCAACGGGCGAGCCGTACCATGAATGATCGTCGTTTGGGCCTGCGCTGTAAGAATACTCAACGCTGAAAAGAGAACGATAGAGAGAAAGCGTCGAACGTGCTGCATGTGGGCCTCGATCATACTGCCGGGATACGGCCCCCGGCTGGCCGTTAAAAGTGAGTCACCGTTCGCTCGGCAGGCAGAGCGTTTCATTCTCGAAGTAGAAGGTCACGGAGTCGGCTGGGAAATCGGTCAGAGGGATATGTTTGCTGAATATGAACACGTCATTACCATCGTCGCAGACCAGCTCTGCACTGCTATCTGTTGCGCTGAGCTTCAAAGTCCAAACCTGGAACTCTTCAGCTTTAACGCGCGCGTTAAAAAGATTGGCTAGTGCTATTTCATCGATAAGCCAGTAAGCGCCGCCCTGGTCAGCAACATACTTCACGCCGTCTGTGTAGAGAAAGCGCCTGTTTAGGGTGTGGCGAAACCAGTTCTCTGAACCATGAAAACCGGCGAGGTCTGATTTATTTAGTGCAATGGGCATCCCGACTCTGTTCCCTTCTCTTCTCATCTGTTTACAATATCAGTATATCATAATATCCGTATATTAAAGAGAAATTGAGCATCAATTGATTGGGAATTTGTCACGGATAGGTGCTCCCGAAATCTCTCAGGCTGTTTCTTTGTGCTTGTTTATTATCGGCACCTCAGCATGGCACGTGAGATAATCTCTGTAAGAATCGCAGCCAATGGCGTGCATTCATAGCTGAAGAGGGCGCAGCCTGGCAGGGTTGCGCCCCTCTTGTTTTATTTAGCAGGCTGATGACTGCCGAGTGTCTTGTTATACGCAACTACTTGGGTCATGGATTGAATCTCAGTGAACCGCTGTTGCTGGTAAAGATAAGCAATGCGATTTATGTACTGAATGGTTTCCATGTACGGCGGCACCCCGCGATATTGGGACACAGCTCCATCGCCAGCATTGTATGCAGCTAGAGCGAGGTTGGAATCGCGGTATTTCTCCAACAGTGTCTTGAGGTAAAGCGTTCCAGCAAAGATATTCTGCCGAACATTGAAGGGATTGGTGACGCCAAGGCTCCATGCAGTGCGGGGCATGAGTTGCATCATGCCGATAGCTCCGCGACGGGAAATTGCCCAAGGGTTGTAGTTGCTTTCTGACTTGACGACAGCTCGAATGAGTTTTGCATCAACGCCATAAAAGCCCGCTGCATCGCGGATCGCGTTCTCAGCGTCCGCTGCAATTTGCGCCTGGCTAATTCCTTGTGCCGGCGCTTGGGCACGCGCCGGCCACGTAAATACAAGGAAAGCGGCGGAGATGATAAAACCCCACTGCCAGGTTCGCATCGGACTACCTCTTGGGAGCTTGCGACTGCAGCTCCGGGTGAGGGTCCATTTGTTGAGAAGGCTGCATGAGGGTGGATGCGAGCGTATGGGCCTGCGGCTGCTCTACGCCATGAACCTGAGCCCACACACGCGATGCCAGAGCGGAATGGTTGCGCCCATCATCAGGGGAATCCGGAAGATGAAGCCTCAAAGACGCATGTATGGTTTCCGGAGTCTGCTGTTCTAGTGCGAGCTTGCGGGCCCACTCATCGGACACTGCATAGCGTATGTCTTCTGTTTTTTGTGGATCATGCTCTGGGTTAGTCCATGCAACGAGAACTTGGTAGAGAGCCGTTGGCTCGTCGCCGGCGTCCAGCATCTCGCGTATATGAACATCCAATGTGCGCGGTGGTTCAGCGTCGCGCATAGCATGCTCTTTTGCAGCCGCCAGGATCTCGTCGCCAACTTCAAAGATGGTTTCAATGTTGGCGGACCGAAACAGTTCATGTGCCGCATCAATGATAGGTTGCGGCTGTTCTATACGCGATAGGATATCTCGCAGCGTGCCGGACACCTGATCTGTGTTGTCCGGCGCTGCACCAATAACGATATGCGCCTGCTTAACCAATTCGCCGATAAACGTATCAGGATGTGACATATCGACAATCGGCGCAAAAATAGCTGGCACGTTGACTTCGGCCGAAGGAACGGCGCTATCAACGCTGATGGGTAAAGTACTCACTGGTTGTCCTCTCTCTGTGGATGATGCCGTTGAAAATCCCGACGTCGGGAATGCAGCGCTATTTTGCTACAGCCCGTTTCTTCGGACGTTTTTCAGTCGATTCTTTGGAGCGTTCCCTGTTGGCCCGCCTCCGTTCGAGTTCTTCAAGAACCTCGGGAGGAAATTGCAGCTTGGATCGTTCCGGATTCTTCATGCCTTCGGCGATTTCCAAAATCATTTCGAGATTACGTTTTTGGAGATATGCGTCGAATCGAACAACGATTTCGAGAAGTTCCGGGTCTTGCGCTCTCGATGGGGTGAGGATGTTTAGGATGTGATCGAGACGCTTTGAATGCTGCACATCAGCCAGCCCAATAGCGGTTAGTTTCCGGCAAAGTTCTCTTTGCCGCATCAACGGAGCTTCACTTGTACTCCGCTCACTCAAAAGTTGCAGAGCGAGCAACTGTAGCTGCCGTACAAGCAGAGCCTTGGTGTGAAGTTCCATTTCCTTGATTTCCTCTTTACTACTCTGCCGGAGAGGAGAGAGAGGGTTGTCCAAACCGGCACTAGAGTCTGCCGTAAGTTTACCAGTGTGGATCAATTCAATAGAACGAGTAAATCCGACGGATGCCATTAGCGGAGAATGCCCCTTTCCTGGTTCGTAAGCGCAAGGCTCTGTGTGGTTTGAGCCTGCTGAACCAGCGCCGCAATATGTTGCGGCGGGTTGTTCATCGGCACGTTCGGGTGATATTTCACCGTTAAGGCTTGCGCAACGCTACCTGGCGTATCACCGTGAAGAAAGGCGAGGGTAGCCAACCGCATTGCATGTGCTTGGGTGTCTGGATTGTTGGCAGGCGAACCTGTGACAGGCTGGTATGGCGGGTGTCCGGCCATCTGTTGGGCCTGGTCCAGCGCGCGTTGGGCAGTGAGCAGCACTCCATCGCCAGGCGTCTGAGCATCTAGGAGTCGCCTAAATGCCTCCAACTCGGTAGGAGGCTGGTCTAGAAATAGCTGTGCGTGCGGAACTAGGCTCTCGGCCCTGAGCGTTTGCTGCTCATATAGGATCTGCTTGGTCAGATATTCCTCGGCGCCGGCCACATCCTTGAGCTTCCACTCAATGAATGTCGAATAGATTTGCTCCGGCGCGCATCCATCTATCAGACTCTGGCGGATCATTCGGGAAAACTGAGATTGATCCTCCGGGGTGGGTGCATAAATAGTCTTACCCGAAGTCCGGATTTCGCTGCTCGCGTCAACCTTGTGCTCGAGCTTTGCAACGGGCCTTCGAGGGTCTTCTGTGACAGGATGCGTGGCACGCCCATTACTTCCTGCCGCGGTCTGATGCTGGGCAGGCTGGAACGCATATTCATGGAGACGAGGGCTCCAGTGGGTGCGAAGTTTGTTGATCGTAGTATTGGCATAAGCCTCAGGCTTAGCGTGCCGCCGATCTGCCGCAGAGCTAACTAGGTATGCTTTTTGAGATAGGAGAATGGTTTCAAATGCCCCAACTCCTTCTTTGCGCATGCGCGTACCTATCTGCTGGTTGCAGTAACCCCAATCTTTGCCCGAGGGTGACTGGTCTGGCCCTTTGGTTGAATACTGCTGGCGACTATGCGTAACGTGGCCACGCTGCACTGGCTCACCCTGGTAAGGCTTCGTGGCCGCAAGATCTGGAGGAATGGTTTGGCTCAGATGCTGTTGCGTAGACGGCGTTAGTTCCGGCTGTGGCAAGTACGCAAATGCCTCCGGTTTATGAATGCGCTGTTGATTGAGCCGACACGTAACGGCAAAAGTCTCGTCATACTTCTTGTTATGCAGACCAGGCAGACGAACACCGCGTGAGATGTCTGTACTAATATTTCGGTCACCACCATAGTTTGCACCCAGCGCCTTTTGTATAGACTCCGCCTGTTCGCGCGAGAAATCCGTTACCCGCCAGATCGCCTGATAGTTGTCGGGGCTGGTATTGAGAATGTAATAAGGCTGCGGGCAGTCAGGACTTGCAAGCATAGAGTCGAGCAGTTCCTTGCCCGTGACGATTTGGCCCGTTGCCTCATCCTTCTTTGTGTCAATGTCCATCACAAGATGCCGAATGGTAGCAACGGAATCTTTACTGCGTGTGGTCGCATCCGGCTTGAGAGGATTGGCACAAACGATGATGTTGAGACCTCGGGCATTGAGAAATTTAAGTCTCTTAGAGAACTCAGGGGACAGCGCTTCTTCGCGAGTTAGTACGCGTTGTTCTCCGGGTATATCTCCCCTTCGTACGTTCTTGATGAGTGGAAGTCCTGGCCCTTGCGCCCTATGTACCTGATCCTTTGCTTCGTAGGCCATGATTCCTAGTTTCTCGTCTGCTCGAAACATATCCTTAAGGAAGTCCCAGCTCGTTATGCGATTAGGGTTCATTGTGCGCTCCTATGCGTTTGCCGCCATCTGTCTATCGGGTACGGGTTGGCTGACATGATGACTGGAAGAGGCAACTTTCAGCCTATGAAATGAGGTCCTGCG
>Ga0207800_1000043_pt1 | contig 53705 bp, 43 predicted proteins | sample LuqExpMetageno11_FD_187769 | JGI IMG/M metagenome (GOLD analysis project Ga0207800, IMG submission 187769) | Tropical forest soil microbial communities from Luquillo Experimental Forest, Puerto Rico - Sample 11 (SPAdes) | ecosystem: Environmental > Terrestrial > Soil > Tropical forest ... | reverse complement strand
ATTTATACCCTCCGCTGCCGCTTCCGTACCAAACCAGCCCGCCGATGACCGGTAAAGACATAGACATGATATGATCTATGCTGATACCGAGGGAAAGCGTCGAAGACACTTCTTCGTCATTCAGCGCTATCTTCTTCAGATAGGTGGAACGTGCCATCGAAACTGCGCTGAACAGCTGATCCAATACATAACAGGTGCAGATCAGCACCACGGCCCAGGTTTCCGGGAGCAGCCAATCCGCAGTGCTGTAGCCCAGGCAAACGAAGAAAACGATAAAAGCCTCCATGCCCAAAACGAACTTCTCTCCCCTTTTATCTATCAGATGGCCGACCAGCGGCTTGAACACTATCGAAATAACGGAGATGATGAAAAACAGCAGCGTCATCGTGGTTACCTTCTGCTTGTAAACATCCACGAGCACCCAAGGCCCGAAAGTAATGAATATCTGCTTTCGTCCTCCGTATAAAATGCTTAGTATGTAAAAGATCTTGTATTTCTTTCTGAACACGAATCTTTTTTTCGCATTTTCAGGCCTATGCGGCTTCATCATCAGCAGCAGTACCGCAGCTGCAAAAAAGGCGACTGCCCCGCATGCGAACGTTACCGTATAGCTTACCTTGACCAACCTGAAAACCACGAAAAGCACGGCGCTTCCGAAAACAAGCGCAGCGGTGTTGGCGGCGCTGACCTGCCCCAGTTTTCTGCCAAGCCGGCCGTCGTTGGCAAAGTTCATTGCTATCGTGTTCGACAGAGGCATGTAAACATGCTGGCCTGCACTGTAAATGAAGATACAGACTACAGCGATTGCATAGACGGGAGGTATGAGGCCCAGAAACAGCATTCCGGCTGCTGCAAACATGTTTGCGATAGCCGCGATCCTGACATCGCCCATGGAATAAAGAAAACCGACTATAATAAAAACGAGGAAGCCGGGCAATTCTCTGGGCATCTCCAGGGCGGTCCTCTGGAGTATGAGCATATCAAATTTTTCTTTCAGGAAATTGTTGAAAGTAGAACCGTCGACGCTCTGGCCAAGGCCCAAAAACACTCCGACCAGAAGAAACAATATGAATTCCCTGTCGTAATTCTTCAAAAACCCGCGTATCTTACCAAACATGTCTGCTCACTCCACTGCTAATAAACTCTTATTACTATACCATGATTATCGGTGCAATTCCAGAAAACGTTCACAAAGACAAGTCATATTGCATATATGAAACCACATATATATTTAGAGTTTACAAAACTCAACCGGTTCGGAGGCTCTACATGAAAAGACTGATAACAATGCTTTGTTTCCTGCTGCTGTTGAACGGAACGCTGATCACCGCCGCAGCGGAACAGGCGTCAGCAGTCGATAAACCCTCGACAGTGACAGCTGCTCCCCCAACAATCGATCCTGATAAAATCAATTATAAAACAGAACTGAAAAAGTTGGGATTCCTTAAGGAAGAAAGCAAGGATGCAGCGCTTAACCTGAGAAATGCCGTGATACGCTTTCAAAGCAGCTGCAATGTCGCAGTAAGCGGAAAATGGGATAAAAAATGCCTCTCCATGCTTACGAAGCTGCTGCAGACCGGTGTGACCACCTGTGAGGATATGATCACCGCACCTCCCGTTCCAGGAAAATGGATCGTGATAAATAAAACCAAAAGAATATTGACCTTGTATGAAGGAAACAAAGTTGTCCAAAAGTATCCCGTAGCAATAGGAAATCCGCCTTCGCGCACGCCCGAGGACAAATACACCATTGTCAGCAAGGTCATAAATCCCTCGTGGGGCGGCGGCGGTTATGCCAAGCCAGTAAAAGGCGGTGTTCCTGAGAACCCGCTCGGATACAGATGGCTGGGACTGTCATATAAAAACGGCTCTACACTAGGGATACACGGTAACAACAGCCCTTATTCAATAGGAAAAAACGTGTCGCATGGCTGTATCAGGATGATCAACTCCGACGTTACGCAACTGTTTACTATTATTCCACGTTCAGCCCCGGTATGGATCGGTTCCGAAGCCAAGCTAAAGGAATGGGGCGTCATACAGCCCGAGTACGGCAGCAAGCCCGTCCCGCCGGTAATTAAATCAGCCTTGCCTGCCAGCAATAAAGATAAGGTAATCACCGACGGAGCCATCAAGGTTACATATGACGAAGCCGTGCCAACCACAGGCGGAGCCATAAGTGCCCCCGACAATGAAACGGTGCCTGCTTCAGACGGAGGCATTGGCATTCCTGATGTTATGGTACCCTGATCATACAAGGCTGAATTTATATCCGGAAAAATCCAGGGTGGCGAAGTAGTCGGCAGGAGTTTCGGCACGGCGAATAAGCTCCGCACTGCCGTCTTCCTTTAGTAAAATCTCTGCAGACCGCAGCTTGCCGTTATAATTATAGCCCATCGAATACCCATGTGCGCCGGTGTCGTGAATAACTATAAGGTCTCCGATATCGATTCCGGGCAGCATCCGGTCGATCGCGAATTTATCATTGTTCTCACACAGGCCTCCGGTTATGTCATATTTGTGATCACAAGGCATATCTTCTTTTCCCATTACAGATATGTGGTGATATGCTCCATACATTGCCGGACGCATCAGGTTTGCGGCACAGGCGTCAAGCCCTATATATTCCTTATGAATATGCTTTTCATGTATTGCCGTTGCAACAAGGCAGCCGCAGGGTCCAAGCATAAACCTGCCCAGTTCGGTGTATATTGCGGCATCCTCCATTCCAGCAGGTACAAGGATCTCTTCGAATGCCTTTCTTACTCCCTGCCCTATCGCGTATATATCGGCCGGCTGCTGCTCAGGACGGTATGGAATACCTATGCCTCCCGAAAGGTTTATAAAGGCAATATGTGCGCCTGTCTCCCTCTTAAGCTCCGCAGCAGTTTTAAACAGTATCGCTGCCAATTGCGGGTAGTATTCATTTGCCACCGTATTGCTCGCGAGAAATGCGTGCAGTCCGAAATGCTTTACCCCTTTGCTGATAAGCAGCCTGAAGCCTTCAGTGAGCTGTTCGCGGGTAAAGCCATATTTTGCTTCCTGGGGAGTATCCATGATTGCGTTGTTTATGACAAAAGCTCCGCCGGGATTGAAACGGCAGCTTATCGTTTCAGGAATACCTGCCGCTTTTTCCAGATAATCGATGTGAGAAATGTCATCAAGGTTGACCACTGCTTTCAATTTTCTTGCATATATGAAATCCTCTTTCGGGGTCACATTCGATGAAAACATGATCTCATCGCCTCTAAATCCCGTTGCTTCAGCCAGCATAAGCTCCGTATAGGATGAACAGTCCACTCCGCAGCCCTCTTCTTTCAGGATTTTCAGTATTGCGGGGTTCGGGGTGGCCTTTACTGCAAAATATTCCTTAAAGCCCTTGTTCCAGGAAAATGCATCTTTCAGCCTGCGCGCGTTTTCACGTATGCCTTTTTCATCGTATAAATGAAAAGGTGTATGATATTCGTTGACAATTTCTTTTAATTGTTCATGGTTGAAAAATAACTTTTTCATTTGATATTGACCCCTTTCATCATTTCAATGAGCTTGATTTCATTTTTCAGTGAATCCTTCAATAAATCGATCAGGTTTTTCTTTCTGGAATACAGGCAGGTAGAGTGTTCACCGTCATCTATGTCCCCGGTGAGCACATTGGTCGAATCTGCTATAAGCCTTATCTGCTGCTGTGTTTTCTCTTCGAAATATACCGTAGCTCCGTCAAGGCAAAATGGCACGTTGGTTATCAGAACCGTCTTGATGCCCCTGCTTACTGCATCCTTAATTTCCGGCAGCAGACATTCGAGTATCTGCTCCGATACCGAAAGATACACCCTCTCCCTGGCTTCAGATACCATATTCCTCATCTTATTAAGGATGTGGCTCTTTCCTTTAATAGTGATATAACCTTCGGCACAGTCCCTTTTGGCCGGAATATTCCTTATCAGTTCCTGCTTCGTCTCCTCCAGCTTCCTGATCCTGTTGCTGCAGAACTCCTCAATGGGGACAGCCGTATATCGAGTCGTCGGCCCCTCAATTACGAATGCGCCTCCCTTATCGACCAAAGCGGCAAGAGAAGTGTATGCATTGGAGCGTGAAATGCCTGTTATTTTAGCAACTTCATACCCGTTCAGATCTCCCTCGGAAAGCAGAGTCGAATATATAGCGGCTTCCTGCCTTGTGAGATTGAACTGTGTCAGCAGCTCGACCATATCCATCAAAAACCACTCCTCCGGTAATAGTGTTCCTGTTAGGAAATACTATATATCAAATTTCAATTTTTGTCCAGATAAATAAAAATCGTCGTCGTATCGAGCACAGGTGATTTTTGAACGAGACTTCGCAAAGCTTATTGCATCAGCACATAAGCTTCACTATAATGCTACACAGCAGTCCTATGTTCAATGAATGAGAAAAAATAAAAAGCCCTGGAAGAATCGATCTTCCAAGGCTTTAATCAATGGCTGCGGGAGAAGGATTTGAACCCTCACAGACTGATCCAGAGTCAGTAGTGCTGCCATTACACAATCCCGCAATATTCGCGACAGAGGTTATTATAGCACATGGGCTGTACATAATGCAATAGTTTTTACATAAAAATGAACTGTAATAAATAACCATCAAAATATACTGCCCGATGGGCTGCAAAACCCATCAGGCAATGTTTTAACAAGTGCTTTCAGCATCAGTGAGGCATACTTATTATCCAAACAACGCAAGCAACACGCCTGCTGCAACTGCCGAGCCGATAACTCCGGCAACATTCGGTCCCATAGCATGCATCAGCAGATAATTCGCAGGATTTGCCTTCTGCCCTTCCACCTGGGATACCCTTGCAGCCATAGGAACTGCGGATACGCCTGCAGAACCGATCAGCGGATTGATCTTGCCGCCGGACAGCAGATACATGACCTTTCCGATAAGCAAGCCTCCGATCGTACTGAACATGAAAGCCAGCAGACCAAGGCCGATGATCATCAGGGTCTGCGGTTTGAGGAACCTGTCGGCTACCGCCGTGGCGCCGACCGTAGTGCCGAGGAATATGGTAACGATATTGATCAGCGCATTCTGAGCAGTGTTCGAAAGCCTTTCCACAACGCCCGATTCCCTGAAAAGATTCCCGAGCATCAGCATTCCGATCAAAGGCGCAACGGAAGGAAGCAGCAGCACGCAGAAAATGGTCACAGCTACCGGGAAAACAATCTTTTCAAGCTTGCTTACTTCCCTGAGCTGCTCCATCTTGACTTCCCTTTCCTTTTTGGTCGTCAGAAGCCTCATGAGCGGCGGCTGTATCAACGGGATCAACGCCATGTAGGAATAGGCGGCGATAGCGATAGCAGGCAGCAGATCCGGAGCGAGGCGCGTAGTCAGGTAAATAGCGGTAGGACCGTCAGCGCCGCCGATTATTCCGATCGAACCCGCTTCCTGCGGAGTAAAGCCGAGAGCTGTAGCTATGATGAAAGCCGCTATAATACCGAATTGAGCCCCTGCTCCCATGAACAGGCTCGAAGGCCTGGCGATCAGAGGACCGAAATCCGTCATTGCGCCGATACCTAGAAATATCAAAGACGGATATATTCCCATTTTTACTCCAAGGTAAAGGTAATACAGCAGTCCCCCCGGTTCCTTCGACCCTTCGACAGGAGGATTCATCAGTCCGGCCAGAGGCAGGTTTGCAAGAAGTATGCCAAAGGCGATCGGTAAAAGCAGCAAAGGCTCAAATTTCTTTACTATTGCCAGATATACAAGAACGCAAGCCACAACAAGCATAAGGCATTGCTGCCAAGTGAGCGCAGCGAAACCCGAATCGGCGAAAATCGATTTGATAGCATCAAGAAACATTTTTCCTCACCTCATTGAATTACGGCAAGCAGATCGCCCGTGTTTACGGACGAACCCTTGGCTCCGTTTATATAAGAGATACTCCCGTCACGTGGCGCAACGATTTCATTTTCCATTTTCATCGCTTCAAGTATCAGAAGAACAGAGCCCTTTTTAACTTTTGAACCGGCACTTACCTTGATATCCAGGATTGTTCCCGGCATTGGCGCCTTGACTGCTTCGCCCTGGCCGGAAACAGCAGCGGGCTCAGCCTGTTTGTCGGCTGTACGCGCGGTCTGCTCAACTGCGGGAGCCTGTACCGGAGGTACCGCCGGAACGGCGGAAGCCTTTACTCCTGTGACCATAGCCTGCCCCTTTTCGACTTCAACCTCATAGTCCTTGTTATTGATTGTTACGATGTATTTCATATCCTGGTCAAATCCTTTCTTCTATTTATCCAGTGCCTTTATATACTTGAAATTCAGCTCATCAAGAGGTATCCCTGATTCATGGCTTACGACCGCCATAATAGTTGCCGCAGTTTTATCATCCACGTTGAGAAGCTCGAGCTTCCCGCTGGCTATCTGCTGATCGTTTGCAACTTCTGTTTTCTCAGGAATGTTTTCAATAGCCGTCTTCCTGTTTGAAGCATTTCTGTCCGTCACGGTCCTCAAGGCAGTGGAGAGCAGTATTACTATCGCATAAAGCACAGCAAGGACCAGAAAGACAATAAAGAGACAAAACAGCCCTACTACAACACTTTCGATAACTGACATACAAACTCTCCTTTACAGTTTTCTGATAGAGTAGGTTACTTTTACCGAAGCCTTCTCTTCTCTATTCTTAAGGAAATTTTCCGCAATCTGGGGGAACGCAATATAGGACAGTACATCCTTGTCATTCTTTGCAAGGCTCCCGATTGCAGCTTTCGCTTTCTCAAATCCGGGCTCGAGTGTATCGGCAAACCTTCCCTCTATAGGCTTCTCATCGCCAAGGACCTTTTTAACCAAATCAGGATCGACTTTTCCGGGCGCTTTGCCATATTCGCCCCTCAAATAAGCCTTTATCTCCTTTGATACGTTTTTATACCTCTCGCCGGCAAGAACATTGGCAGCCGCCTGAACGCCTACCATCTGGCTCATTGGCGTTACCAGCGGAGGATAGCCCAGATCTTTTCTTACCCTCGGCGTCTCCGCAAGGACTTCATCAAGCCTGTCCAAAGCATTCTGCGACTTCAGCTGCGCGATGAGGTTGGACAGCATTCCGCCGGGTACCTGATAAACGAGCGCATCTGTTTCAGTTCCCATAACAAATGGGTCCATCAGACCGGAAGCAACATATTTTGCTTTTATCGGCTTGAAGTGATCGTTGATTTTCTTAAGAATGCTTTCGTCCAGCCCGGTTTCGTGACCCAGTTGCTTCAAAGCATAGTTCAAAGTCTCTGTTGCCGGCTGTGATGTACCGCCGGAGAAGGACGAAATCGCACAGTCTATACCGTCGCAGCCCGCTTCAACGGCTTTTATCAGCGTTATCGGACCAAGACCTGTGGTTGAGTGCGTATGAAGATAAACGGGCAGTTTGACGGTTTCCTTGATCGTTTTAATCAGATCATACGCTTCCCTGGGTCCCATGATACCTGCCATATCCTTTATACAGACAGAATGTACGCCCATTTCCTCAAGCTGTTTGACCATCTTAGCGTAGCTCTCCAGATTGTGGATGGGGCTCGTAGTATAGCTTATGCAGCCTTGGGCGTGAGCCTTCCTCCTGATCGTCTCATCTACTGCGACCTCGATATTCCTGAAATCGTCCAATGCGTCAAATATCCTGAAAATATCCATTCCGGAGTCTACCGCCTGAGCCACGAATCTTCTCACGACATCGTCGGGATAATGTTTGTAGCCAAGGATATTCTGGCCGCGCAGCAGCATCTGAAGCTTGGTTTTCCTGACTCTTGCCCTGATTTTTTCAAGTCTCTCCCATGGATCTTCATCCAGATATCTGAGACAGGAATCAAACGTAGCTCCTCCCCAACACTCCAGAGAGTGGTAGCCCGCGTTATCCAGCGCGTCAAGTATCCCTTCCATGTCTGAATACGGCATTCTTGTTGCGATAAGGGACTGATTGGCATCTCTCAAAACTGTTTCGGTAATGTTGATTTTCATTTTATGTCATCTCCTTCATTATTATTTGTTGAAGTCTTTCTTTTATGAAAATGGCAATAAAAAAGACAGGGGCGAACAAAACCCGGCTTCCCACCCTGAAAGCCAAAATCTTGAAAACAGTCTCCTGTCCAACCGTCAAACCTAAATATATTATTCACACATATTATAAGAATATTATTATAAAATGTCAACAGAAATCAATCAGAATTTTCTTGTTTTAGCATATATATTCAAGGGTAACTATAATAATCAAATTCTGAAAGTGCCATATGATTCGGAGGTGTTTTATGAAGACCAAGCAGCTTCTTTTGTCCGGCCTTGATATATCCGAAGATGAGTACAGCTTTAAGGCACAGTTTATACTCAGCGCATCCGGTAAATCCAAGAGCGTCGACCTGGAATCAATCGATCACACAGAAGTCCTCAGAGAACTAAAAGATTATTTTGAGCTTGATGAAGACACTGATGAGATAGAGAAACTACTCATGGATATGGTCATGGAGAAGGCTCACGTCAATTCTACCATCGTTGAGGGTGAAAATTACGAGGAAAATTCAAAAAAGAAAAAAGTAGAACGCCGCGCCAGTTATCTCGATATGTCCTGATACCCTGGCCATCAGGCAACCAGCCCCGGCGATGATGCACCCTTACCCTTGTTACATAATGAAAAAGGATGCATTATTTTACTATGCCATGAACCACATATAAAATGGTATGACTATAAGACTGGCTACAGTAGTTATGGCCGTCATCAATGCTGCGAACTGATAATCCGAACCGTATTCCCTTGCGACGACAGAGGTGCTCGTAATAGCAGGCATGGCTGCCTGTATGACGAACACCTTCCCCATCAGACTTGGAACGCCGAATACCGGAAGCATCAACAGTACCAGAGCCGGACTGATAACCGAACGGGCCAGCAGCAAAGCTATCACATCCTTATTGAATCTGATATCCTTCAGCTTTACCGAATACAGGACTATACCCGTAAAAAACATGGCTAGTGGTGTGGTGAGATTCCCTATATATTTGCAGCTGTCCATAATAAAGGATGGCAGCCTGATATTGAGAAGCACCAGGACTACGCCGGATATAAATCCGAGTACGGCAGGGTTGAAAACACGTTTGATCGTCTGGATATTCAGAAGTGCAGCGGTCCTGTTTTCCGGATTGTCACGGCTGACCTCGTAAGTGCCTGCTGTCCAATAGAAGCTCGTATTGGCCAGGTAATAAAGCAGTACGTACGATACGCATTTTTCTCCGAACAGCGCCAGATTTACAGGCAGACCTATGAACATGGTGTTCGAAGCGAAGAACATCGAGCGGAAGACTCCTTTTCGGCTCCTATCCACCTTTATCAGATTGCTGACTAAAATGGAAAGCAGATAGCATACGCCTATGGAGATGACCGGAACGATAAGGTTCCGGCTCATGCTTTCGAGTTCCGATTTGTCAAAGGTCGTTGTTATGTTGTAAAGCATATAGCACGGCAGCGAAATGTTCATTATGACCTTTGAGAATGTTGTCCCCACAGCCTCGTTGAACCAGCCTGCATGCGTCAGAACAAGACCTGTTGCGATAAGTATTATGATAGTGAATATACTTCCTATTGAGTTGAGAAAAACCATTTATCAAGCTCCCTTGTCCTTCCGGCGCAGTACCTCGAGCGCATCCTTTTCGGGCAGCGGCCTGCTCATCAGATAACCCTGCATCTTATCGCAGTCAATGCCGGAGAGATGATCCAACTGCTGCTGCGTTTCGATACCTTCGGCTACAATGCACATATCCAGGCTTTGACCCAACTTCACGATAAAATCGGTCAGATTATTGCAGCTGCCATTTTCTGAAATCACTTTTATGAAAGACTTATCGATCTTGAGCGTCGTTATCGGAAGCTCGTGTAAGTAATTCAGGGACGAATAGCCTTTACCGAAGTCATCCAACGCTATTTTTACGCCCAGCTTTCTTAATATGCGCAATTTCTCTACGATCACTTCAAAATTCTTACCGATGATCGATTCCGTCAGTTCGAGTTCCAGATTGCCGGAATCTATATTGGCCATTTCGATCGTTTCGGTAACCAGTTCAACAAAATCATCCTGCAAAAGCTGCAGCATGGAAACGTTCACCGATACCGTAAGGTTCCCGTACCCCTCCTGCTGCAGGCGCTTCAGGAATATGCAGGCATTCCTGATGACCCACTCGCCTATCGGTATGATCAGGTTCGTATCTTCTGCCACTTTGATGAAATTATTCGGCATTACAAAGCCCATCTCATCGTTGCGCCATCGGATCAGCGCCTCAAATCCCGTTATTTTCCTGGACTTGACATCGTACTGCGGCTGATAGTACAATTCAAATTCGCTGTTTCCCAGGGCGGAACGCAAATACTTCTCTATATCCGCCCATTCCTGCACGGAAACCTTCATCGGCTCGCTGAAAATAACGATCCTGTTCTTTCCGTTTTCCTTTGCTTTTAATAAAGCGATATCGGCATTTTTCAGGAGTTCGTCAAAGGAACTGCCATGGTCCGGAAATACACAGATGCCTATGCTCGCCGTATTGTAGAATATCCTGCCGTTGACTTCGACAGGATCTTTAAGGGTTTTCAGCAGCTTTACGGCGACCCGTTCTATTTCATAAATATCCCTGAACTCTTCTACCAGTACAATGAATTTATCTCCTCCGAACCTGTAGAGGCTGCAATTTTCTTCAAGCACTCCTGCTATTACTTTACTTAGCATTTTGAGCAGATCATCCCCAAAGGAGTTGCCAAGCGTATCGTTTATATACTTGAAATTGTCTATATCTATAAACAGAAAAGCAAACCTGTCTTCAGTTTCCAAAATCGAATCTATCTTCTTTTTTAGCGTAACCCTATTCGGAAGACCTGTGAGCTGATCGTTGTAAGCAAGTTCCGATATTGCATCCTTGGCATCCGAAAGCTCCTTATTACGGATCAACAGTTGTTCTTTAGCCTGGTTGAGTTTTTTTAGCGCATTATTCACCAGAAAGTACATAAGAACTCCGGAAGCGATGACATAGGCGCTGCCTTTTACGATCCCGACGAACGCAAAGGCGGCGACACTGCCGACCAATGCTCCTGAAAGCTTGTCCGAAAACAATATCCATAACATTCCTGCCACTATGTAGATTAAAGTGATCCTAAGAGCGATTTTATTATGGTTTGCAGGTTCCAATACACTCTACCACCTTTCCATGACCGGTACAAATTTATACGGCAAATGGGAATGTAAAATATATGGCTGTTCCGTAATTTACCTTGCTTTCTATCCAAGCCCTTCCGCCATGCTTTTCGATTATTTTTTTGACCGTAACGAGCCCTATACCGCTCCCTTCGAATTCTTCAGCAGTATGGAGCCTCTGGAATGCGTTGAAAAGCTTTCCGGAATATTTCATGTCAAAGCCGATGCCATTGTCCCTGACATAGAAAATACATTCTTCAGCCGTGAGTGTACAGCCTACTGTAATGACTGCCTTTTCCACGTCTCTCGTAAACTTGAAGGCATTTGACAAAACGTTCTGGAGCAACTGCTTGAGCATCACCCTGTCACCGCTGACATAAGGCAGCCCCGAATCTATGACCAGGTTCACGTTCCTGTCCGGATACGCAAGCCTTAACTCATTATACACATCGGAAACGATTTTTTCCATATTAACTTCTTCCGTATTCAGTTCCGCCCTTGCCGTTCTTGAGTACTGCAGCATTTTATTTATCATTTCTATTGATTCCTTACTTATCGCGCAGATATTCTTCAGTATCTGCAGCGAATCGTCATCAAGCTTTTCACCCAGATCTTCCATCAGGATATTGGTATATCCCTCGACAGCCCTCAATGGGGATTTCAAATCGTGTGATACTGTGTATGAGAAGGATTCCAGCTCGCGCACAGCGTCCTGAAGCTCCGCTGTCCTGTTCGCAACACGTTTTTCCAGTTCGGTATTCAAAGTCCTTACTTCTTTTATCGCCTTCTTGTAGCTTGTGATATTCTCAAAAATAACGCCGATCTGATTATCTGAGATCAGGAATGAGTCCACAAGGTTGTAAACGCCGGAATGGGAGTTGTAGACTTCGAACGGCTCTGTTTTACCGGTCTCCAAGAGATTCTGATAAATGCTCATTTCCTGGTTTGGGTAGCCGAATAACTCCGACCAGGTTTTACCGGCTATATCCGACTGCGGTAAATTCGTTTGATTGAAAAAACCCGGGTTTACTTTAAGGAAACGAATATCTGTCATCCTTCCGCGATTATTGAATACCGGTTCGAAAATGAAAAAACCGTTGATCATTTTGTCAAAAAGCAGTTCATATTTGTATTCGCTTGTGGAAAGACTTTTTTGCGTAAGCACGAGCTCGTCATATTGCTGTTTCAGTTTTTCGTCCGCTGTCGAAAGATCCTTGTAAAGGCCCATCAGTTCACTGTTGCTTTCCGACAATACCGTTTTCATTGCGTTCAATTTTTTGAGATTAATCAACAGGATCGTTATAAAGCAAAGAAGTATGAAAGTGATGATCAGAGAAGCATAAATCAATGCCCTGTGCTCTTCAAAATAGTTGAAAGGTCTATTTACAATAGTACTGCCTTCAGGAATGGAATCAAGTCCTATGTGGAATCTTTGCAGAACCTTATAGTCAAATTCGTAACTCACGAATTTCTTTCTCTCTATAGGCAGATTTGACGTCTTTTCACCGTTCAGTATCTTAATAGCCAGTTTTGCAGCTTCCTCACCGTTCTGCCTGCCGCTTACCATGCTGCCGCCTATGACGCCGGTTCCCATCGTAAAGTCGTACAGGTTATATACAGGTACAGGGCTTTCTGAACTGAGGCTCCTGTAAAAATAGTCGTATCCCAGTTTCATATTGCCGGCTTTGGGCGAATACGAAGAACAGATAATAATACTGTCAGGCAATACCTTTCGCACTTTATTAAACAGGTTGCCCAGATCTCTTTCATTAAGCGGGACTATATCGATGCCGCCATACAGCTTCCGTATATCATTCATGGTCAATATGCCAGATGAAATGCCGCTTTCCGAGTTATCGTACATAACATAAACAGTATTTATATTGGGATTTATTTTCATTGCGGCAGCCATTGTTCCGGCCGGATCGCGCATCTCGACGACACCGGTTACATTAGCCTTTTCTTCCAATATACCCTGCAGGTTTTTTTCATCGACTCCGCTGAAAACCACAGGCGCTCCCGAAAACATGGTATTCCTGTTTTCGAGGGCGAATTTGAGCGCTGCATCATCGGTCGTGATTATTAAATCTATCTTTTTATTGGAATACTTATAGGAAAGCCTGACTTTCAACTGCTTCAGGTTTATTTCGTCGGGGAACTCCTTCCAGTCCATATACTCGATATATATGGAATAGCCATTGTTATCCTCGTTGAGTATGTCATTTATGCCTGCGTTCTGATCCCTGGTCCATGGCTGGCTTTGGTCATATGAATTGAGTATAAGTATGCTTTTGGGCTGCCGGAGTTCATCGGACACTGGTGAGTCTTCAGCTGATATGCCTGTCGGAAATGCGAGCAGAAGCAATAAAGAAAGCATTATAGCAGCAAAAGTATTCAAATGCCCTTGCTTCACCGGCATAATTCAGCCTCCTCTCATGTATACCCGGGATGCGATATTATGTTCATCGGATTTAAATTAGTAAAGCATTACTTAATAATTACTGATCACTGAAATGCCTTTGGTGTAATGAATTTCAAAAGGTTTAGGAACGTATCCTTCATGTTATGTCAAAGGCTTAATTTAGGCGGGGTAAGCAGATGTAGTCAGCATGTGCAGGAGCATTACAAGCTGCGCTCGCATTGCAGCGAGCCATACTGACTACAGCCTGTTTGAAACGGACTACTATTTATCTATATCGATAGAAACAATTCTCCATACTGACGTTACATATAGTGTGCCAATCCAATAATGGCCGTCTAATACATATAAGCGATAACCTGGTAATTCATCTGTCGATGGACATAAGTTATATTGTGAAAGGTTACTGTAAGAAGAGATGTCAGGAATTTTATCTCTTTTTCGGAACTGTTTTTGAAAGTTTTCAACTGTTAGTGGTGTTTCGTCATAAGATATTTGAAAAGTCCGTATTTGTTCACCATCTTTTATACTTAACATATCATTGTAAAATGTAAATATAGAGTCAACCCCTCCAAGTGAGTAGGATGTACTTCCATCATTTTGATAAATTAAACTTGAAGTTTCGTATGATACTTCTGCGTCTTTCTCTGGCGGGAGTAACAAACTTGTTTCTTTACTTTGCTTAAATCCATTGCCAACACTTTGAGGATTACTTAATAGACCTACACTTGCCGCTATTATTATCATAAACCCTATTAAAACTACCCAAAATTTAGGTTTCTTATAGTTTAAGATGTTCCTGATCCTTCCTTTGGGATCATCCTCACTAAATGCCAAGGGTGAACCACCTACAATTTTTCTGCCAACAGCTAATGATAGCAGAGAATTTGAATACTCTTTTTTAATCCCATATCCCATTTCTTCGATTACAGCTTCATCACAAGATAATTCCATATCCTTACTCATTAGGAAATATGCAACCCAAACCAGAGGATTAAACCAATGTATGGACAACACTAAAAATGATAGAAACTTTATAATATGGTCAAATCTTTTAATATGAGTTTCCTCATGTTCTATAATATAAGATTTTTCAGTTTCAGATAAACCTGTAGGAAGATATATTTTAGGACATATTATCCCAAATACAAAAGGGGTCTTAATAGAATCTGCTTCGCAAATATTGGCATATAAAGTAGTTGCTGATTTTAATCTATTTGACAGTCGTATGGTAGTGAATATGCTATAGATTAAAAGGGTTCCTATTCCTATTAACCAAATTATTTTACCTAATGTAATCCATATCTGCATGGGGCTTACGCTGTCACCAATAACAGGCGCGGGCAATGAATTATTTACCGCCTGATCGATTACAGGTATTCCGCTATAAATTTGCGGTGTCTCTGAATACATAATATTATATGGCACAGCTTGTGTGTTGATAGGTAATAGACTGAACATACTTTCAAGGGAAAAGGGGCATATAAGTCTGAATAACACAGCAAACCAAAGTGCATATGAAAAAACCTTAGGTGCCTTCTTTAGCAGAAGACGAGCTATAATAACAAACAAAATGACATAGCATGACGTAATGCTCATATTGATGATTTGTATAAACAATTTATCCACCGCTATCCCTCCCGATGTTCATTAATTAGCTTTTGTAATTCAGCAATTTCCTTATCGCTTAACTTTTTACTTCTTGTGAATGCTGCTAAAAACTTAGGCAACGAACCATCAAAGGTTTCTTCTACAAACTGTTTGCTTTGCTCGGCATAAAACCCATCCTTTTTTACAAGACATGATACCACACCATTCTTGTTTGTAAAAATCCCCTTACTCTCGATACGCTTTAGCATAGTATAAGTAGTTGATTTCCTCCAGTTAAACTCCGCCTCGCACAGTTTTACTAAATCTCCCGACATGATAGGCTCGTTAGCCCAAATAATATTCGCAAATTTGGTTTCCATTTCGGTAAGTTTATATTCTTTCATTCCATCAACTCCTTTTAGTCTACAACATTTAGACCTTGTGTTTTTAGTTTACATCTTGTAGACTCTCCTGTCAAGAGGAAAAGTATTCTTCAGCAAGTTCATCAATACTTGCTTTTTTAAAAGTTTATTTCTTATTTCTTTATTGCGCTGTTTGTACACTCTTGCTCCTGAATCATGCCCCCGCTTTAGCTTTATATATACCTGATCGGAATCACCCTGTTTGTTTCAGTCAAAAACCGTATCGATTCCGCCATGCATATGATTCCACCTTCTCCAATTATCTTTTGGCCGTTTCCTTCAAGCTTTGCAAATGAACTAATGTCATGCTTGTTTGGACTTCCAGTTTTCTTTATCTCTATTGGGTACAGCATCCCGTTGTTTTCTATAATCAAATCAATTTCATACTTGTCCTTATCTCTGTAATAACTAAAATTAAAATCATCATATCCCTTATTATAATAGCTTTTGAGAATCTCTGAGACTACAAATGTTTCAAAAATGCTCCCGCTCATAGAGCCAAACTGTAACTGTTCGCCAGAATACCAGCCGGTCAGATAACTCACCAGACCCGTATCCATGAAGTAGAGCTTAGGAGTTTTGACTATCCTTTTGTTAAAATTATTATGATAAGGCTGCAGCAAGGTAACTAATCCCGATGTTCTGAGTATTGATACCCAACTTTTTATTGTATCAACTGATTTCCCGATTTCCGCTGCTATCCTTGAATAATTCAGCATCTGCCCCGTTGAAGCCGCCAGCAACCGCATGAATTGTAAAAATGAATTTTCATCTCCTACTTGAGTAAGCGCACGGACATCCCGTTCAATATATGTCCGTACGTAATCCCCGTAAAACTGTCTCCATGACCCTTCATCCAAATTCTCTGCATAAAGCTTTGGCATTGAGCCTTTATGTATTATCTCCCAAAGCTCTTTGACGGAAAACTCTTTTATATCTTTTTCATATCCGCTCAAATAGTCAGATGTCGGCAGAAATGGTTTGTCAAATATGACTCCATTTATTTCTCTTAACGACAATCCCAACATTTGTATAATACCGATTCTTCCTGCCAGAGATTCTGAAACATTTTTCATAAGATGAAATGCCTGTGAGCCTGTCATATAGAATAGTTTTTTCTTCTTTGTTTCATCAGCTATCATTTTTATATATGGGAAGAGCCCGGGAGCATATTGCACTTCATCAAGGACAATGGGCGGTGTGTATGTCTTAAAAAACAATGTTCCCTCAGTCCTTGCATATTCCAAAACTTCAGGGTTATCCAAAGATATGTACCTTATTCCGCTGCAAACTTCTTTTAGCATGGTTGTCTTGCCAACCTGTCTGGGTCCTGTCACAATAACGGCGGAATACAACTCCGAAACCTTCTTGACAGTATCTTCGACATGTCTTTTTATATACATGGTTACACCTCATTTTCGTCTAATTTCTAATTCCATTCTAAATTATACGAATTGTTAGGTCAAGATATTTCCTTACATCTTTCGCCAAAACAAAACCGGCAGGCAATATTACAGCTTGCCCGCCGGAAATACTTTAACACTTATTCACTTGAGCCTTCTCGATTACTTCTGTCCCAAGTATCCTTATTTCTTTATAACCGCCTGTGCAGCTGCAAGCCTTGCTATCGGAACACGGAACGGCGAGCAGGAAACATAGTTCAGCCCGATGTTGTGGCAGAATTCGACAGAAGACGGATCTCCGCCATGTTCTCCGCAGATCCCTAGCTTGATGTCCGGCCTTGTAGCCTTACCGCCTGCAACAGCCATCTTCATGAGCTTGCCGACGCCTGCCTGGTCGATTTTTGCAGTCGGGTCGGATTCGAATATCTTGACCTTGTAATAGTCGTCAAGTATCCTGCCTGCATCGTCACGGCTCAGGCCGTAAGTCATCTGGGTCAGGTCGTTCGTACCGAAGGAGAAGAACTCGGCTTCGGTCGCGATCTCGTCTGCCAGCAGTGCAGCCCTCGGTATCTCGATCATCGTTCCTACCTTGTAATCGAGCTTGACGCCTGCTTCCTTAATTATCGAATCAGCCGTTCTGACTATGATATCCTTGACGAACTTCAGTTCCTTGATCTCGCATACCAGCGGTATCATGATCTCGGGTACGATGCTCATACCCTTTTTGTTTACATTGATAGCAGCCTCGATGATAGCCCTTGTCTGCATTTCAGCTATTTCGGGGTAGGAAACCGCCAGACGGCAACCTCTGTGGCCCATCATAGGATTGAGTTCATGCAGGTTCTTGATTATTCCTTTCAGTTGGTCCACGGAAATATTCAGTTCCTTGCTCAGAGCCTTTATATCCTCTTCCTCCTGCGGCAGGAATTCATGCAGCGGGGGATCCAGCAGCCTTATGGTTACCGGGTAGCCCTTCATTTCTGTGAACAGACCTTCGAAGTCTCCTCTCTGCATGGGGAGGATCTTGTCAAGAGCCTTCTTCCTCTGCTCTACACTGTTTGAAACGATCATCTGCCTGAAGGCGAATATCCTGTCGGGTTCGAAGAACATGTGCTCGGTACGGCAGAGGCCTATGCCTTCCGCTCCGAATTGCATTGCCTGCCTTGCATCCTTCGGAGTATCGGCGTTCGATCTTACCTTCAGCGTCCTGATTTCATCTGCCCAGGACATGAAGGTCGCAAAATCTCCGGTCATTTCAGGTGCGACTGTCGGAAGCTGCTCGCCGTATACATTGCCGGTCGAACCATCGATCGATATCCAGTCGCCCTCAAAATATTTTTTGCCGTTTTTATCAATAAAATATTTCTCTGCTTCATTTATGGTAATTTCGCTGCAGCCGGCAACACAGCATGTGCCCATACCGCGTGCGACAACTGCCGCATGGGAGGTCATTCCACCGCGTCCGGTCAGGATGCCCTGTGAAACGTGCATGCCTTCGATATCCTCAGGCGAGGTTTCCAGTCTTACCAGAACTACCTTCTTTTCTCCGCCCTTGACAGCTTCAACTGCATCTTCGGCTTTGAAGAATACCTTTCCGGTAGCTGCTCCCGGGGATGCCGGAAGACCTTTTGCTATTGGTGTTGCAGCCTTTAATCCCTTGGGATCGAAGTTCGGATGGAGCAGTGCGTCGAGCTGTTTGGGATCGACCTTTAAAATGGCGTCCTGCTTTGATGCCATTCCTTCATTGACAAGGTCGACAGCGATCTTCAAAGCTGCAGCGGCAGTCCTCTTGCCGTTTCTTGTCTGCAGCATGAACAGCTTGCCCTTCTCGATGGTAAACTCCATATCCTGCATGTCTTTATAATGCTTTTCAAGTGTTTCAGCTATCGTGACAAACTGATTGTATGCGTCGGCGTTGATCTCCCTCATCTTGTCGATGGTCTGGGGCGTCCTGATACCTGCCACGACGTCCTCGCCCTGCGCATTCATCAGAAATTCGCCATACAGCTTCCTCTCACCGGTGGACGGATTCCTCGTAAATGCAACACCTGTTCCGGAATCGTTGCCCATGTTGCCGTATACCATTTCCTGCACGTTGACTGCAGTGCCCCAGTCTCCTGGAATATCATTGAGCCTTCTGTAAACGATAGCTCTCGGATTGTCCCATGAACGGAAAACTGCCTTGACTGCTTCCATCAACTGGATCCTCGGATCCTGCGGGAACTCCGTGCCCTTTTCCTCTTTATACATCTTCTTGTATCTCTTTACGACTTCCTTCAGGTTTTCTGCGTTGAGATCCGTATCGAATTTAGCGTTATTTTCTTCCTTGACTGCATCAAGGATTTTTTCAAACTTAGGCTTTTCAACTTCCATAACGACGTCGCTGAACATCTGGATGAACCTTCTGTAGCTGTCGTATGCGAATCTTTCATTGCCGGTGAGCTTTGCAAGGCCTTCTACAACGGAATCATTCAGGCCCAGGTTAAGGATGGTGTCCATCATTCCCGGCATCGATGCACGTGCGCCGGAACGTACTGAAACAAGGAACGGGTTGGTAGGATCGCCGAATTTTTTGCCTACTGTTGCTTCAGTTGTAGAAAGCGCCTGATAGATCTGATCTTCGATTTCCTTCGATATCGTCTTTCCGTCCTTATAGTACTGTGTGCAGGCTTCTGTAGTTACTGTGAAACCTCTCGGCACAGGAAGACCGAGACCAGTCATTTCTGCGAGGTTGGCACCTTTACCACCCAGCAGGTTTTTCATCGAGGCATTTCCTTCTTTGAACAAATAAACAAACTTCGCCATATATACCTCCGTTTAATATGTATAGTATAGATTATGGATTTAGAAACTAGTAGATGTAAACTTCCCGCTTAACCCATATCATTATAACATAATATACTTGAATTTATATATTTTTCATTAAAAATTTGCATCCACACAATAACGCGATTTAGCTTTCCCATATGCATATGGATTTAATACCATCATTTCTTTACATGGTCTGTAAAATGATCGCTGTATTTTATCTCCCCGTCGCTGAATATCCACATCGCTTCAGTATCGGGCAGGCTTTCGATGAATGGCAGCCCTTCTTCGAACGGCATGTTGAAAACAGAAGTCGACAGTGCGTCCGCCGTGCCGGAATCCTTGCAAAGGATCGAGACGGATTTGTAATATAAAGACGGGAATAAGGTGTTGGGGTCTATTATATGGTGATAGTTCTTGCCGTTGACTGTATAATAACGCTCGTATATCCCGCTCGTCACCACTGAAGAGTCAATTGCATTGACTATTTTTATCTCTTTTTGTTCACTCGACAGGTCAGGGTTCTGGATACCCACGTTCCAGGGCTGTCCCTTACCTTCCTTGCTGCCCAGTGCGCGAACATTTCCGCCGACGCTTATCAACCCCGAAGTGAAACCGTTTTTCTCTGCTATACGGCCGACCATTTCCGTTGCATAACCTTTGGCAACAGCGCCGACATCAAGGCTCATTTCAGGATCTTCAAGATAGATGGTGGAATCTTTTTCGTTAACGTCTACTTTATTTATATCTGTGTGTTTATTGGCTTCCTTCAGCTTATCCATCGGTGGCAGCTGCGCATTCTCAGGGTCGTCTATTCCTCTTTCGCGGTAATTGTGCCATATGCTGAGGACCGCGCCAAAAGCGATGTTTACCTTGCCGTCCGTCTTTTGATACCAATCCTTCGAAAACTCTACAAGGTCTATTATCCTTTTGTCGACTTTTACAGGAGCCTTCCCCGCATTGTCATTTATCGTCTTAAGGTTGTTCATGCCTTCGTAATCGTTATAAATATCATAAAGCTTGTGATACTCAAGCAATTTATCATGGATCAGTTGAGAATATTTCGTGAATTCTTCCTTGCTGTGAGCATAGCCGACGATGGTCGTCATCGTATCGAACACTCCGAGGAATTGCGATTCATATCGGGTGAGTTTAGCCGTTCCGCATGCAGTAATATTGGTCAGTATCAATACTGTCAGAAAAAAGGCAATCAGTTTTCTGGTCAAATTCAGCACCCCAAAATCTGTTTTTATATAGTTTGACAAAAATGGAGAGGCAATATTATTGCCTCTCCATTTTATAATACCACAAATCTATATTACTGACTATTTAGCGTTTGCTGAAGCCTTTTCAATAATAGTCTGGAAATCGCCGATATGGATTGTGACTGATGAAGTAAGGTCGGCTGCGGTTGCAACACCCTTATCTACAGCGATGCCCTTGATCTCGTCGACGGATTTGCCGGTAGCATATTGTGCAAATGCCGCAGCCTGTTCATACCATTCCTTGCCGATCTTCGAAGCCTTCTTCATGCCATATGCTTCTTTGATTTCGTCCTTGGTCTGCACAGCAGCCTTGATATCGGTTGTGATCTTGCCGGTTGCGTCAAAATTGACATTACCCTGTGATGCGTCGATAACGCAGCTGGTAACCTTGCCGTCTGCCCCGAAGGTAGTCGCAGTGTAGTATGAATATGCCTGTGCCAGACCTGCTGCATCAGCAGCTACGTCTTTGGAGCCTGAGATACTCGTATTGATTCCAAGTCCGAGCTTGTCGCCGGTTTTTGCACCCAGATCCTGCGCATTGTTTACAGCTTTTTCGATAGCTGCAACAAAGTCGCCGATATGAATGGTAACTGACGATGTCAGATCGCTCGCAGTTGCAACGCCTGCAGCATCAACAGCTATACCCTTCACTTCATCAACTGTCTTGCCGGTAACATAAGCTGCAAATGCGTCAGCCTGTTCGTTCCATTCCTTCTTTATACCCGATGCGGTTCCCATGCCATATTCGGTCTTGAGCTCCTGCTTTGTCTTTTGCAGTGTGTCAAGTGCCGTTGCTATCTTGCCTTCCTTTGAGAAATTGATCTTCGTCTGTGCGGCGTCGATTTTGCAATTCACTATTTTGCCAGCGCCATCTACCAATACTGCTACTATTGTAGAATCAACCTCCGCCAGTCCATCCTTGTCTCCTGCGTCAGTTGACTTTGCAAGAGAAGTAACCACTGCCAAACCTGTCTTCAAAGCATCTCCGGTTGCAGGTGCAGCTGCCGTAGATTCCGCAGGAGCAGTTGTAGTTGCTTCTCCGGTTACTGTAGCTGCAGCTTCCCCTGAGGGCGTGCCGGCAGCGCTGCCACAGCCGCTGAAAATAACAGCCAGCAGAGCCAGACTCATGATTAGTGCAACAATCTTTTTCATAATGACCCTCCAATTATATATTTATTTTTATTAACCCAGCCTTTTAAGGGCCGGAATAATAAACCTCAGCAAAGTGGCCGTAACGATTCCCGCTATTACCCCTGATACGAGGAGCAGAGGGAGGTAAGCCAGCAGATAAAAACCCGTATATATAAACGTTATGGCCGCAAATTGCCCTATGTTATGGGCTACCGCGCCAGATACGCTGATTGCCATGTAGGTTACCTTTTCCTTGAACAACAGTAAAACAATCAACATCAACGTCAGCGAAAGTATTCCGCCGCAGAGGCTCAGCAGCGCTGCAATCAGTCCGCGCGTGGCAAATACGAATACGGCTTTCAGCACGGCGATCGTGTACGCCTGGCCTTTTGACAGAAAAAACAGGGCATACATTACTGCAATATTCGATAAGCCAAACTTCACGCCCGGTACCGGAAGCGGAAGCGGCGGAAACGAGTTTTCTATTATCGTCAGTATCAACGCAAGTGCAAAGATCAGTCCCGTGAGGACCAGACGCTTCGTTCCGCCTGTATTTTTATCGTATTGACCGATCGTTACCTTGTCTCCCATCAGTTTCCCCCACTGCCTATGATAATGTCCGGTTCGTTACCGCTGCGCCTGTCTGCCGGAACTATCTTCAGCACTACCCCGTTCGGGAGGCAGGCTGCGTTTTGCCCGACAATATGCAGCTTACCGGTCTTTATACAGATCTTGTCCGGGCAGTCGGATTTGATGAAGCTTATATTTCCGTCGTTATCGACCTGGAACACGACCTCGGGCTTCTGCGGTATCGAAAAAGTCCTCTCATGGCCGCTCTCAAGGCCCACAGTTTCCACAAGCTCGTTGTTATAATAGATCTCCGCCTTTGCAGCCCTGCCGCCGTATATCCTGCCGTAAACGAACCAAATCACCAACCCTGCCGCAATTATTGCAGCAATGATAATCAAATCCGTTCTTCTGAAAAACCTCGTTCCTTCCTTACCCGAAGAAGCCATTTCAACCCAACCTTCTCTATATTAAAGCCTTATAAAGGCGCTGACGAGTACCAATGCCGTTAAAGTCCCCATAATCAATACGTAGTTTTTTATTGAAGTTATAAATGTAACAGCTTTCTCCTGCCGTCCGAAAAACATCTTTATATTTTTCTGGACAGGCCACAGAGTAAGTAATATCAGCAGGCATAACGGTGAAAGCAGCTTCAGTATCACCATTGCAACAACTGCAGCATAGCAAAGGTAATACAGCATCGCAAACAGCTGCAGCGACCTTTTACCGAGGTAGTAGGGCAGCGTATAGCGTTTGACAGCAATATCCTTCTCTACATCGCAGATGTTGTTGGCAAGCATTATATTTGCCGTAGTACATACGGGTGCGACTGAAAGGAGCAGTACTGCGAGCATAGGTGCGACTCCAATCTCCAGACTTATCCGGTCCCATCCGAGCCCCAATGCTATTATCGAATCTTTTGGCATATTTATATAGAGCATTATGAACGGTATGAACAAACCGTAGAATACGCCGGAAAGTATCTCCCCAAGAGGCTGCCGCGAAATCGGGACCGGGCCGTAAGTGTACAGTACGCCTGTCAAAAAGCAAAGCCCTCCCAGCAGGAGTACCACAATATCCGTCATGTATACCAGATAAAGGCCCAATGCGGCACTGATACCGAACAATAAATATATTATCGCAAGCGCGTTCCTTCTTTTAAACTGGAGTTCCTGGTCGTTCGTCTTCGTATCGATATAATTGTTTATCGCTGTAGTCGTAAGGTCGAATATGAACATTGAGGCAAAGAAAACAGCCGTATTCAGCCAGTTGATTGCCTGACCTCGATAGATCAGATACGCCAGGCTCAGCAGAAAAGCAAACAGGCTTGTTATTTTAGTTTTTATCTCCACATAACTAAGAAACCGCTTCATTACGCCAACCTCTCCACTCTAGACTATGTGATAAAAGTAACAAACTAAAGCAGTCAAACGCAAGAAACATCAATTGAAAAAATATCACCCTAAAAAACTCTGTAAGCCTTATTCAGTATTTCTGTCAGACCGCGCTTCTTTTCATCAGAAGCGTGCAGTCTTTCAAGGGCTCTGATATATTTATCGTAATATTTTTTTGCTATGGACCTGGTATAATTCAAGCCTTCCGTCTTCATAACGGCGTCGTTCAATTCTTCCTGCGTTAACTCCCTTTTTACTGCCCTGTCTTTCAAGCCTATCATTTTCTGGAACGAATGAATTATAGGCAACGTTATCACGCTCTTTCCGAAATCGGACTGCACGGGCTTCATTGCAACATTTTCGTCAGCTTCGAAATCCATACAGTCATCAATCAGCTGGAATATCATGCCAAGGTGCCGTCCCATCCGCTTATAAAGGCGTAATTCTTCGGTATTGCAGCCGGCCATATATGCGCCTGCATGGAATGAGGCCTCAAATAATGCCGCAGTCTTGCCTTCAATGATCTTGAAATATTGATAAACCGAAAGACCGAAATTCCCATTGCTGAGCTGTTCATTCAACTCGCCTGTGCAGACCCTGGTCATATAATCGGGCATATCAAGGTCCAGATAATCACGCCTGTTTGAAACGGATGCTGCAAGCTTAAGCGAAGCACACAGGAGATAATCACCGCATATTACCGCAATCCTGTTGTCGTAATTCTTTTTCAGAGTGGGTATACCCCTGCGGATATCGGCGTCGTCTATAACATCATCATGCACCAGCGTAGCCAGATGCAATACTTCTATTGCTGCAGCCAGCTTTACGGCATCCGGCTTAATACGGCCTTCATCATCAAGAGCGCAGGTCAGCAGAGACATTGCCCTTATGAATTTGCCTTTTGATCCGGCCAGATGTTTTGTAAATCTGCGTATGATATAGGGGGACGCCGATAAGGTGCGGTCAACCTCTTCCTTTGCCAGGGCAAACGCTTCGTCGAAAGTCAGGTATGAAATTTGCGCTCCTTTTTCGGCGGCAGTATCAGTCATTATATAAATACCACTTTCTGACCCATTTGACATGCTTCCATTTTTCCTTCAGCACAGGCATCACCCAATAGTCAAGTCCGAGTATCCTTCCGGCTGCTATCAACATTGCTATTCCGGCGAAGATCATCCAGAAGCTCGACAGATACAGGCCTGTAGTAGTCACGAACATTGCCTGCAGTATCAGCGATGCGGCGGCAGCCGGCGTAGTGAAGAGACCGCCGATAAGCGCCAGGCCTATCAGTATCTCGGCTATAACTATCGCAATCTGCATGAACATCTGCATTCCGTCATAAGGAAGGATTAATTTGCCGACTATCCAGTTTACAAACGGTACATCGAGCATGAACGCATAGTCGCTTATAGTAGAACTTGCCAGAGGCTTTCCGCTAACGAAGATCGCGTGGAAGAGGCCCAGGAAGTTGAAGTTCATTATAGTTGTGCCAACACTTGCAGCAGCACCGGCTGCAGCGTCTGCAGTTCCTCCTGCCGCGCCTGTTGCCGAGCTTACTGCATCAGCCGCAAGCTGTATTACTGTGCCGGCGGTATGCATCGCAGTAGTCGTTGCAGCGCTGGTGCCGTCGGTGGCACCACCGGCAGCTCCGTTAAGGATATTATCGTACCAGCCTCTCGCTCCGCTGAAGAAGCCTGTAAGTTTAGGAGACTGGAACCAACCTTCCTGTATCTTCATGACGCCTTCAAACAACCATACCAATCCAAGCCAGACCCTGAGAGGCATCAGAAGGAAACTCGGCGTCCTGTTGGAAAGGTGTCCGCCTACAAAGCTCCTTCTGTTCCTGATCGTAAAGAATTCGTGCTTCAGATAGCTGAATACCTTGTTCCAGCCCAGCACCTGAATATAATATATAACATTTATGAAATGTTTGGTGAACATTGCCAGGAAGGACGGCAGGCTGAACATTTTGTTGGGCATGCCCACGTTTGCTACGCCATAACGTCCACCTATGCTTACCATGACGCCATGGAACGCGGGTTTGTATTCCTCCATTTCACCCTTGCCGGTAACTGCGCAGATGATATTATGAGCAACTGTATCCGAACTCTGTTCGCAGTTTTCTACCACCTGGGGCACAGGTCTCGCTTCGCCTTCAGCCGTGTAGAGTATATTGTCGCCCGCTACAAATATATGATCGTCAGTTACAGAACGCAGGTATTTATCGGTCTTTATCCTGCCTCTGTTTGCCGATTCCAGTTTCTGTGCGGCACTCTCCGTTATATCGGAAGCTTCGATACCGGCGGCCCATACTATAGTACCCGAGGCCTCCCTTGTTACAACGTCGTCCTTCTTGTATTCTATAAAATCCTTGCCTATGTTGACAACGCCAGTATTCAGCAATACGCGTATTCCCATTTTATTGAGGTGGCGTTCAACCTTCGCGGAAAGCTTCTCAGGCAGCACCGGAACCGTACGAGGCAGCACGTCGATGTCTGCCAGGGAAACCAATCCGGGATCTATCTCGTATTTATCACACAGGATAGGAGCATATTCGGCTATTTCACCTACGAGCTCTACTCCGGTAAAGCCTGCGCCTACTATATGGAATGTCAGCAACCGTCTCCTCTCGGCCATATCGGTCTCGACTGCTGCTTTCCTGAAGACTTCATGTATATGATCTTTTAAGATAACGGCATCCTCGTACGACCAGAGCTTGAACGCGTTTTCCGGGGCGCCAGGGACTCCGAAATAAGTCGGTTTCGACCCTGCTGACATTACCAGGTAGTCGTAAGCATATTGCTCCTTTTTACCGACGACCTGCTTCTTCTCAAAATCGATCGAATCAACGGTATCCTGCTTAACATCGACCCTTCTGCCGGCAAAAACGCGTTTAAGGCTAATCTTGATACTGTCCTCATCAACGCGGCTCGCCGCAACTTCATGAAGTTCAGTAAGCATCGTATGGAAGGGATTTTTATCGATTATAGTGATATTAACATCTTTGTTTTTTGCAAACTTTTTAGCCAGCTTCTTCGCTGTCAGAACACCGGCATAACCAGCCCCTACTATTACGATTTTCGTATCCATCATCTTCTCCCGCATTTCATTTTTTCAATAATATTTTCTCAAAAGCCCGCATCATTGTCAACTATTTAACAAAATAAAATCGTATAATTCAAATATCAAAATATACTGCTGTTACAGGAAAATTCTTGAAATAAACATATACTTCTTCCCCATTATGATAATATTTAAACAAAGATATTATACGTTTAAAGGCAGGGACGGTTCTTTCCGTCCCTGCCTCTAAATGGGTCAATAATCGAATTTTTTTTCAAAGTAAGCGTCGAGCTCGTCGATGCGTATCCTCTCCTGTGTCATGGTATCCCTGTCACGGATGGTGACGCTCGCATCGTTCAGAGAGTCAAAATCGAACGTTATGCAGTACGGCGTACCTATTTCATCCTGCCTTCTGTAGCGCTTTCCTATACTGCCCGTCTCATCGTACTCGCAGACATACTTTTTGGTCAGTTGCTCATATATCTTGTAAGTATCGTCGCCAAGTTTCTTTGAAAGCGGCAGCACACCGATCTTTATCGGCGCTATCGCAGGATGGAAATGCAACACAGTTCTGACGTCGCCCTCCGCCACCTCTTCTTCAGCGTATGCATCGCACAGGAACGCCAGTGTCACCCTGTCCGCTCCAAGAGAAGGTTCTATGCAATACGGCACATATTTCTCATTGGTAGTGGGATCGAAATATGACAGATCCTCCCTCGAATGCTCCATATGCTGCTTGAGATCGTAGTCCGTCCTGTCTGCTATGCCCCAAAGCTCGCCCCAGCCAAACGGGAATTTGAATTCTATGTCGGTCGTTGCCCTGCTGTAGAAGGAAAGCTCCTCCTTGGCATGATCCCTGAGCCTCAGGTTGTCCTTATTGAGTCCGAAATTCTGCAGCCAAGTATAGCAGAAGTCCTTCCAGTAAGCAAACCATTCGAGGTCCTTACCCGGTTCGCAGAAGAATTCGAGCTCCATCTGTTCAAACTCGCGGATCCTGAATATAAAATTGCCCGGTGTGATCTCATTTCTGAAGGATTTTCCGATCTGTCCGATACCGAAGGGTATCTTTTTCCTCGTCGATCTCTGGACATTCTTGAAGTTTACGAAAATGCCCTGTGCTGTCTCAGGTCTCAGGTATATCTCGGCTTTTGAGTCCTCGGTGACGCCCTGGTATGTTTTATACATGAGGTTGAATTTACGTATGTCGGTAAAATTACCGGAACCGCAGTTCGGGCACTTGACGCCTTTTTCCTTTATATAGTCCAGGAGCTGCTCGTTTTTCCAGCCGTCCACTGAAATATCGATCCCGTTTTCCCTGTTCCAGTCATCTATAAGTTTATCAGCTCTGTGTCTGGTCTTGCAGTCCTTACAGTCAATAAGAGGATCGCTGAAGCCGCCAACATGGCCTGACGCCACCCAAACCTGCGGGTTCATGAGGATCGCACAGTCCAGTCCGACATTATAAGGGCTTTCCTGAACAAACTTCCTCCACCAGGCCCTCTTTACATTATTCTTGAGCTCTACTCCCAGCGGACCGTAATCCCATGCATTGGCAAGGCCGCCGTAGATATCCGAGCCGGGAAAAACAAAACCCCTGTTTTTTGCAAGTGCAACGATCTTATCCATTGACTTCTCTGTTAACATTGACAAACCTCCATAAATCGTCAGTTATATGATTAATCAAAATATTACTACCTATGTACCTGGACGTCCGCTATTGCCTTTTCTGCCGGACCAGTGCCGCAATTTCATCCAAAATCCTGTGTGCGGCGGAAAGCTTGCTCATCAGCGGCAGATCCTCCACTGATCCGTCGCGCCGCAATATTTTAATGATATTGGTATCCATGCCAAAACCGGCACCCTCCATGGTGACGTCATTTGCGACTATCAGGTCGAGATTTTTCGACATAACCTTCTTTGCTGCGTTTTCGAGCAAATGATCAGTTTCGGCGCTAAAGCCGACCAATATCCTGCTGCCTTTAATTTTGCCCAATTCCTTCATTATATCTGTATTTTTTTCAAGGCGTAGAGTCATTTCATCATCATTTTTCTTGATCTTGAGCTTCGATATCTCGGCTGCCCTGTAATCCGCAACGGCCGCCGCCCCTATGACCGCGTCGCAAATCTCGAAACGTTCCATCACCGCATGATACATATCTTCCGCACTGATGACAGGGACAAATTCGACGCCATCCGGTTGTTCTACCGATACGGGTCCCGATATCAATACCACTTCCGCCCCCCGCTCGACCGCGGCTTTTGCCACAGCATAGCCCATTTTCCCAGAGGAATGGTTGGATATGTAACGTACGGGATCGATCGCTTCCCGGGTTGGCCCTGCAGTTATCAGAATCCTGACGCCTTCCAGATCGCAGTTGGGCTTCAGTATCGAAATGGCCTCTTCCACGATTGCAGCCGGTTCAGGCAGCCTGCCTTTTCCCGACAGACCTTCCTCGGCCATTGGGCCGATATCGGGTTCCATGAACCGATAACCCAGTTTCTTCAGTTTTTCGATATTCTCCTGTACTATAGGGTTGGCATACATGTTGAAGTTCATGGCAGGTACGATAAGCACGGGCGCTTTTGTTGCAATGATCGTGGTCGAAAGCATATCATCGGCGATGCCGTTCGCGAGCTTGCCGATAATATTTGCGGTTGCCGGCGCAATCAGGAACAGGTCCGCTTTTTGTGCGAGCGAAACATGCCTGATGTCCCATTGTGCAGGTTCTTCGAACATATCGGTCATTACCGGTCTGTGAGACAACGAACGGAATGTGAGCGGTGTTACGAATTTCTGAGCATTGACGGTCATTATGACATCAACCTCTGCGCCAAGCTTTTTAAGCCTGCTGACGACTTCGACCACCTTGTATGCCGCAATGCCTCCGCATACGCCAACTACCACATTCTTCCCCTTAAGCTGCATGTTTCGCCCTCCTCTCCGTATGTTTAAAATCGCCGACGTATCGAGTTCCTGTGATTTTAGCACATGACTCGCTATGTTCCATTGAAAAAGGTTAAGGCATATTGTCAACTACCTTAACCCATGAAATCCTTGCGACCGATAAATTTCATCAATTCTATAAATATGCCGGATGACAACTCAATACTTACTTTATGCCGCTTTTTGTTCTGATATATGTTATCTTATCCTCGTGGATTTCGTTCAATGCCACAGTAACAGGCTTTTCAGATGCGCACCTCGTAAGCTTGTGAGCGCCGTCTACTATCTGTCTTGCCCTCTTTGCAGTCTCAACGACGAGAGTATACCTGCAGTCCACCTTGTTCAGCAGATTGCTGATCGGCGGGTATATCATGGAAATACCACCTTCTGATGCCATTTAAATCCCTCCTAAAATTATTGTTCTTCCTCTGCTTCCTGGGTATCGTCAACCAACTCCGACTCCTTGGCATTCAGCCTGTGCGCAACTGTTTCGGGCTGCACTGCCGACAGGATTATGTGATCGCTGTCAGTAATGATAACAGCTCTGGTCCTTCTGCCATAAGTCGCATCGATCAGCATTCCCCTGTCCCTTGCTTCCTGGATGATCCTTTTGATAGGAGCTGATTCGGGGCTGACAATAGCGACAAGCCTGTTTGCCGAAACTATATTGCCAAAGCCGATGTTAATCAATTTCATAAGTTGTCCTCCTTCTTTCATGGGATTGCATTATTCCCTTGTCAATCACTCAATATTCTGTATCTGTTCCCTGACTTTTTCGATTTCGCTCTTGATTTCCACTACATTTTTTGTAATTGCCAGATCGTTGGCCTTTGAGCCGATCGTGTTGATTTCCCTGTTCATCTCCTGTACCAGGAAATCCAGCTTGCGCCCGATAGGCATGCTCAGTGTAAAGGCTTCCCTCATCTGAGAAATATGGCTTGCGAGCCTTACAAGCTCTTCGTCGATGCTGCATCTGTCCGCAAATATCGCTACTTCCGTAGCTAGCCTGTTTTCGTCGACAACCTGCTGGTCAAGCAGGTCCTTTATACGCGCTGACAATTTCAGCTTGTAATCCCTCGGTACCTCGGGGGCTCTTTTCCCGATCTCACCTATTATACCTTCAATGTAATCCGCCCTTTCCAGCAGGACGTTTTTCAGGCCTTCGCCCTCGACCTCCCTCATCCGTATCAAAGCCGCGAGCGCTTTTTCCGCAGCTTCCTTAAGAAGCATCCATAAAAGCTCTTCATCATCTTCAGCCTGTTCCACCTTTAGGACATCAGGGAATTTTGAGATCAGCGAAACAGTTATGTCGTCCGCAAGCCCATATTTGTCCCTTAATGCTTCGACTGCCGAGATATAAGCCTTGGATAAGGGTTCGTCAAAGGAAACATGCTTTGAATCTTCGCTATAGTTATAATATGTAATAAACACATCTATTTTGCCTCGCGATATCGTCTTTCCCACCAGTTCCCTGACCTTATCCTCCAGAAAGCTTATCTGTCGCGGCATTTTTATAAATACATCGGAATACCTGTGATTTACTGTCTTTATTTCAACGGTGAATTCCTTGCCATCCTTCGAAATTTCTCCCCGGCCGAAACCGGTCATGCTTTTTATCATATATACCTCTTTTTACCTGCAATACTTATTGGTATTATAACATAATTGCCGTCAAATAAAAGGCTGTTTTTCGAATTTTTATAAATTATTAAGGTTTATCTCGTAATTACTCTGATTTTCGCCATGGTCTGATTTTATATCCCGGCTTGCTGCACCTGCCTGTCCGTACCAATATCGCCGAGTTCATACATTATTATTGCCGCTGCAGCCAATCCGGCCGTTTCGGTCCTTAATATCCTTGGCCCCAGCGTTACGGAAACAAAGCCACCCTGTACTGCTTTTTCAGCTTCATCCTGAGAAAAACCGCCTTCAGGCCCTATAAATACGGCGATAGTCTTCTTATCGGGAGTGCCTGTATAATCGTCAGGCAATACACTGCACCGGGAGTCGGAAACACCTTCACCGGAGCTGGATGCATCACTCTGTGAGGCTTCTGAGAAATCCTTCAGCTGTCTCCGAAGGCTGCCGCAGCTCTCCTCCTCGTACGGGAGGAGCCTGAGATCAAGGTCCGCGGCCTGCTTTACCGCTGCATCAAAGCCGACAGGATCGCCGATCTCGGGAACTATTCCGCGGTCACACTGTTTGGCAGCCTCCAGTGCAATGCGTCTCCAACGCGTGACCTTCGAATCCGCGTCCTTTTTATTTGCAAACCTGACGACAGTTCTCGCCGTCATGACCGGTATGATACGTTTCACACCGATTTCTATGCATTTTTGTATGATATAGTCCATCTTGTCCGCTTTCGGTATCCCCTGGAACAGCGTGACATCTATGGGCGGTTCTGTTGTGTTCGGCCTGCTGTCAGCGATCTTTGCCAAAATACTGTCCTTTGCAACCTGCTCTATCACTACGACATAATCCATGCCGGCGCCGTCGGACAGCTCCAGTTGATCGCCAGGCACCGCCCTGAGCACGCTGCCGATGTGTTTTACATCTTCGCCTGTTATCGTAACGGTGCCGTTTATAATATCGACTTGACTTTTACTTATAAAGAATCTGGACATCTGAAAACGATCGCCACCCATTCGCCCATTTCATCAATACTTACGACCTCGAAGCCCAAGCCCGTATAGGCTTTTACGACATCCTCGCGCCTTTCCCTGATAATGCCGGAAGTAAGCAGGATACCGCCCTTTTTCAGATATTGCGGCATAGGCTCTGCAAGTTTGATGACCACATCGGCAATTATATTCGCTACCACTATATCGGCTGTAAAAGGTTCAATATCGGCAAGTACGCCCTTCCGGACGTCGATGCTGTCAGAAACTCCGTTGATTGCGCAGTTTTCCCTGGATACCCTCGCTGCCACCTCGTCGATATCTATTGCCGTTGCTTTTACTGCACCCAGCTTTACGGCAATTATCGAAAGTATACCCGTGCCGCAGCCTACATCGATGACCGTATCGCCCTTCCTGACATGCTTCTCCAAAAGCTGAGAGCATAATCTCGTAGTCTCGTGCGTACCGGTACCGAAGGCCATGCCGGGATCAAGCTCGATAACTATCTCGCCGTCCTCCTTGTCATAGTCTTCCCAGCTTGGCTTTATCACGACGCTGTCTGAGATGTGGAACGGCTTGTAATACTTCTTCCATGCCGTAGACCAGTCCTCATCGTCGACCAGGGAATAACCCATATAACCCTGGCCTACGTCAAGAAATTGCGAAATGAACTTCAGCTTTTCCTGAATAAGTGTCGAAAGCTCCTCAGGCGTGGATTCCTGATTGAAATATGCCATAACGGTAACATCCGTTCCCAGTGAGTCCATAAACTCCTGGTCGGCATAATCCAGCGAATCCGGACTTTCTATCTGCCTTCTTATTTCATTGGGATCCTCTATTACCACACCGCCCGCTCCGATGGAGGTCAGCATTTCCGACACCGCATCGCTTGCTTCTTCTGTGGTTTTTATCCTGACTTCGGTCCATTTCATAGTTTTCTTTTCCTTTATATCGTATTTTCATTCACACGGCTACATGCCCAGCGCATCCTTCATCTTATCGAAAAAGGTCTTTCGCTGCTCGTGCACATCGTCACCGCTTATCTCGGCAAACTGCTTCAGTACAGCCTTCTGCTTATCATTGAGCTTTTTGGGCACGTCGATTTCGACCTTGATATACTGATCTCCTCTGCCGTTACCCCTGAGGAACGGTATCCCTTTGCCCTTCAGTCTGAAAATAGTCCCTGTCTGAGTTCCCTCCGGCATGCTGTACTTTACCCTGCCGTCCAGCGTCGGTACCTCAAGTTCCGCTCCCAGCGCAGCCTGTACAAACGTGATGGGCACTTCGCATACCACATCGTTGCCCTGCCTCTTGAATAATGCATGCGGCCTTACATTCACCGTCACGAACAGGTCACCGGCAGGGCCTCCCTTTGCTCCGGGATCGCCTTCGCCTCTCAGTGAGATGGTCTGCCCATCGTCAATACCGGCCGGTATATTCAGTTTGATCTTGATGGATTTTCTGTTTCTGCCCTTTCCATTACATGCGGGACAGGCTTCCTTGATGATCTTTCCTTCGCCCCTGCACGTATCGCAGGTCTTGACGTTCACAAACTGTCCGAAGGGGGTACTTTGCCTGTACTGCACCTGGCCCGTTCCGTTGCAGGTTTTGCACGTCACCGGGGATGTTCCCGGCTTCGCGCCTGAGCCGCCGCACGTAGCGCAGTTCTCGTTACGGTTAATATTGAGTTCTCTTTCTACGCCAAAAGCAGCTTCCTCAAAAGAAATCTCCGTTGTGTATTTGAGATCGGCGCCCTTCTGCGGGCCCGAACGGCTTCTGGTCGAACGTCCGAAACCTCCGCCGCCGAAAAACGACTCGAATATATCGCCGATACCTCCGAAGTCAAAATCACCGAAGCCGGCGCCTGCTCCGCCGAAGCTGTTCGGATCTACTCCAGCATGGCCGAACTGATCATATCTGGACTTTTTCTGCTCATCGCTCAGAACTTCGTAAGCTTCGTTTACTTCCTTGAACTTCTCTTCTGCAGCCTTATCACCCGGGTTCATATCGGGATGATACTGCTTTGCCAGTTTTCTATAAGCCTTTTTTATATCAGCATCGGACGCATCCTTGCCTAATTCAAGCACCTCGTAATAGTCTCTCTTGGACTGCGGCAAACCTATACATCTCCATTCATTTCTTTAAATTATCGTCATAAGGACATTTTTGCGATGCCGTCCGGCAAAAAACCCTTTACAGATATTAAGCCAAAGCTGTCAAACAGCCTCGGCTTATAACGCCCCAATTCATAGAAAATTTTTCGGCTGTAGAAAAATTTTCTTGCATCAGCGGCGTTTTAACGGAGTCGAGACATCTCAACTCCGTTATTATATCTTTTTCAGCGCGTTATGTGCAATCCCTTATTTTTTATTATTATCATCGTCAACTACTTTATAATCGGCGTCGTAAACGTTGTCCTGCCCTGCGCCTCCCGCGTTTGCTCCTCCTCCGAAGCCTGCGCCCGGATTCGGTCCGCCGTCGAAGCCGGCTCCCGGGTTAGGTCCGCCCTGTGCGCCGGGATTCTGCTGGTATATCTTGGAGGAAATATCGTAGAACGCCTGTGTCAAAGCTTCTGTAGCGGATTTGATCCTTTCGGTATCGGTGCCTTTCAGCGCTTCCTTCACATTTTCTATTTCCTTCTCGATCTTCGCCTTATCATCACTTCCGAGCTTATCTCCGAGATCCTTGATGGTCTTTTCGGACTGGTATACCATGGAATCCGCATTGTTCCTTACTTCGATCTCTTCCTTGCGCTTCTTGTCATCCGATGCGAATTTCTCAGCTTCCTTCACCGCATTGTCGATATCCGCATCTGAAAGATTGCTCGATGCGGTGATCGTAACCTTCTGCTCGTTGCCAGTGCCGAGATCCTTTGCGGAAACATGCACGATACCGTTTGCGTCGATATCGAAGGTGACTTCTATCTGAGGTATGCCCCTCGGCGCCGGAGGAATGCCGGTTAACTGGAATTTTCCGAGCGACTTGTTGTACTGCGCCATTTCCCTTTCGCCCTGGAGCACGTGGACTTCGACGCTTGTCTGCCCGTCGGCCGCGGTGGAGAATATCTGGCTCTTCTTTGTCGGGATCGTCGTATTTCTATCGATCAGCTTGGTGAATACACCGCCGAGAGTTTCGATACCGAGTGAAAGCGGAGTGACGTCAAGCAGCAGCAGGTCCTTTACCTCGCCGGTCAGAACGCCTGCCTGAATTGCTGCGCCTACTGCGACGCATTCATCGGGGTTGATACCCTTGAATGGGTCCTTTCCGATAAATTTCTTTACAGCTTCCTGCACGGCAGGAATCCTTGTAGAACCGCCGACCAGAAGAACCTTGTCTATTTTCTCAGGCGTCAGGTTTGCATCCTGCATGGCCTGTCTGGTAGGCGTCATAGTCTTTTCGACCAGATCTGCCGTCAGTTCGTCAAATTTGGCTCTGGTGAGCGTTATGTCGAGGTGCTTCGGGCCCGATGCGTCTGCAGTGATAAACGGCAGATTGATATTCGAAGTCGTTACGCCCGAAAGCTCTATCTTGGCCTTTTCCGCAGCTTCCTTGAGACGCTGCATCGCCATTTTGTCATTCTTCAGATCGATCCCGTTCTCACGTTTGAAGGAATCGACCAGGTAATCCATGACCCTCTGGTCGAAATCATCGCCACCGAGTTTGGTATTGCCGTTCGTTGCAAGTACTTCGAACACTCCGTCTCCAATTTCCAGGATGGATACGTCGAAGGTTCCGCCGCCGAGGTCATATACCATTATCTTCTGGTCGTGTTCCTTGTCGAGGCCGTATGCAAGCGCAGCCGCTGTAGGTTCGTTTATTATCCTCAGGACCTCGATCCCGGCGATCTTTCCTGCATCCTTTGTGGCCTGCCTCTGAGAGTCGCTGAAGTACGCCGGTACTGTTATGACAGCCTGGGATATGGTTTCACCCAGATATGCCTCTGCATCGGCTTTCAGTTTCTGGAGTATCATTGCTGAGATTTCCGGCGGAGTATAGCCCTTGTCATCTATTTTTACCTTCCTGTCGGTACCCATATCCCTCTTTATGGATATGACGGTCCTTTCAGGATTGGTGATAGCCTGCCTCTTAGCGACCTGGCCTACAAGCCTCTCGCCTGTCTTGGAAAACGCCACTACGGACGGAGTCGTCCTGTTGCCCTCCGGATTAGCTATAACTACCGGTTCTCCGCCTTCCATAACAGCTACGCATGAATTTGTCGTACCTAAATCTATTCCTATTACTTTAGCCATAATTTACCTCCTGCTATTTTACTTTTATATTGTAATGACATCAGTTTGCCACTTTTACCATACTGTAACGAATTACCTTTTCCTTATAAATGTATCCCTTCTGGAACTCTTCGATGACAATATTATGTCCAAGCGATCCATCCTCTACATGCATCACGGCATTGTGCCGCATCGGATCGAACTGCTCGCCGACAGTCTTTATTTCCTCGATTTCGAGGTTTTTCAGTACGTCGCCGAACTGTTTGAAGACCATCTCTACGCCATTTTTCAGTGTTTGGGTGGATTCATCGGCAGAAATGGCTTTCAGCGCCCTTTCAACATTATCCATTACCGGAAGGAATGCGCCTGCAACATCACTGATAGCGTCTAAATACAGGGATTCCTTTTCCTTTACAGACCTCTTTTTAAAATTGTCAAATTCGGCTGCCATCCTCTGCAGCCTGTCAATATAATCGGCACACTGCTTCTCATTTTTCTCGAGCTCATTTTTGGCGTCCTTCAGCTCTTCTTTAAGCGATTCAAGCTCTTTTTCGGCATTTCCAGCCTTATATGCACCGGCAGCCTCTTCATTTTCGTTCGATACCGAAGCTTCACTTTCTGTAATTTCAGCTTCACAGGCTTCTGCCTGCCTGTGCTTTTTATCAACCATAGCTACCTCTCATCCTTTGAACTGAATTTATTATCCTTACTCTTTCATCCGCCGCCGGGAAGATCATGACCCAGCAGCCTGTTTATTTCTTCTCCCATAAGCTTTCTTATATATATCAACGATGAAATCACCCTGGGATACTCCATGCGCGTCGGACCTATTATCCCGATTGTTCCCTTAAAAGTATCCGCTATGTTATAACTCGTCGTTATCAGACTGCAATCACGGATGCCGGAAATATCGTTCTCTGAACCTATGCGCACACTTATCTCTTTGGAATTCACCGCATCGAACAGCATTCTGCATATTCCCGCCCTCTCGTCGAGCAGGTTCATGAAATCCCTGGCCTTGACCATATCACGAAATTCGGGATGGTTGAAAATATTCGTCGTTCCCTCCACATAAACCTCGGGATTGTCTATCTGGTTGATGCAGTCCGCCGCACCGTTCAGTATCGGCAGAAGGAGCTCGCCCGGCATTCCGAGCTCTTTTTCCAGTTCCCTTATGAGGCGCAGATCGACCTGTTCTATTGCCAAGCCCGTCAGCCTGTTGTTCAATGCATTCGATACACTTATCAGTACATCCGGTTCAACATTCTCAGATATTTTAACCAGAATATTGCGTACGATACCGGCGTTGGTCACCACAATTACCATGGCCTTTCCGCTTTCTATCGGTACGACCTGTATCGCCTTGATGGTGCTGGTCTTCATCTGCGGAGTGATAACCATGGAAGTGTACTTCGTAAAGCGCGACAATACAGCCGAGGCCTGTCTGATCAGCTGGCCCAGTTCATTTATATGCATTTCCATAGCGGATCTGATTTTTTCTATTTCTTCAAGCTCAAGCTCACGCACCTGCATGAGCTCATCGACATAGAGCCTGTAGCCCTTGTCTGACGGAACTCTGCCTGCTGAGGTATGCGGCTGTGCGAGGTAGCCCATTTCTTCAAGATCGGACATCTCATTCCGGATAGTAGCGGAGCTCAGCCCCAGTTCGTGTTTTCTGGCGATCGTCCTGGACCCGATGGGTTCGGCCGTATCGATGTAATCATCGATGATAGCCTGAAGGATTCTCTTTTTTCTCTCGTCCATTATCATCTCATACACCCCTCACTTAAAGACCATCTCTGCGTTTCATATATTATATACGATGGTTGTTACGTTTTGTTAGCGCTCTTTTGTTAGCACTCTTCGCTAGCGAGTGCTAACATACATTAAAAATACCACCTGGTAATTTTTTTGTCAAGATGCTTTTAAGTATTATTTTACTATATGAATTCGACAAAAACCTTATTCGCGAGGTCCAGTCCAAGCGCACTCAGACGGTAATGCACATCGTCAGTGAAAGTGAAACGAGGGGACGGTTCTTTTGCTTCGTTATTACTGTCCGCCGGAACACGACAGCTCGTCTCCTCTCTTACCAGCAAACCCTTGCGCACAAGTGTCTCCAACTTTTCGCCGAAGACCTCCTGAAGCCGAACACCGTATCTTTGTCTGAATTCCTCCGATGAAACGCCTTTGATAAGCCTGAGTCCAAGTATCATGAATTCGGACATGGATTCCCTGCGTCCGATATACTGTATGTCCTCATGCAGCCCCGTATCAAACCCGGTATCGGTCGGCCCTGTATCGAGTAGCCCCGTATCAAGCCCGGTATCGGTCGGTACAGGATAATATCCTTCCTCATTCCTGCAGCCTGCTTTATCGCCGATGTCGCGTGTTCGCTCCTCAAACCTCTTCACAGCGCCTATATACTCCTCGATTCCCGCAGTATTCCCATACCGTTTCCCATTCAGATAGGAATGCGCTCCCGCACCGAAGCTGGCATACTCCTCAGCTCTCCAGTAAATAAGGTTGTGCCGGCATTCATATCCGGGCAGTGCGAAATTCGAGATCTCATAATGTCGATATCCCTTCCCTGCAAGGAATTCTACAGTATATCCGTACATTTTCCTGTCCAGCTCATCGTCGGCCGGGATCAGAGCACCTGTTTCATACTTATCGCCGAATACCGTGCCTTCCTCTATCTGAAGGCTATAGCACGACAGGTGTGTAATACGTTTATCCATAAAATGCGATGTAACCGCATCAAGCGTCTCAGACCAATCTTCAAAGGTCTGCCCCGGCAGTCCGAAAATCAGATCGGCGTTGATATTGGTGAAACCCGCCTTGTATGCAGATTCCAAATTATCTGTAAACTGCTGCCTCCTGTGTATCCTCCCGAGGCTTTCGAGAAGCCTGTCCTGCCAGGCCTGAAGCCCTATGCTGAGCCTGTTAATACCGGCCTGCCTGTATATCCTGAGTTTTTCAAAAGAAAGCGTTCCCGGATTGCATTCCATGCTTATTTCCGCATCGGAGCCCAAGTTGAAAAGCCTGCTGCAATCTTCAAGCAATTCGCTTATATACCCAGGATCGACAAGCGAAGGGGTTCCCCCGCCTATAAAAACGGTTTTAACCGGACGGTCCTTCAACCCCTCCGACATGATACCCATCTCGTTTTTCAGCGCATTAAAATAAGAACCGGCAAGGTGATCCATGCCGGGATAGGAATTGAAATCGCAGTAGTAGCATTTTTTTTTGCAAAAAGGTATGTGGATATATAAACCAATACCGTTATCCATAATATCTCCACTCTATTCGTCCAGCTTCAGCACGCTCATAAAGGCTTCCTGCGGTACCTCGACCGAGCCGACCTGCCTCATTCGCCTCTTGCCTTCCTTCTGTTTTTCAAGCAGCTTTTTCTTTCTGGTGATGTCACCGCCATAGCACTTGGCCAGAACGTCCTTCCTGAATGCCTTGACGGTCTCCCTCGCTATTATCTTGCCTCCGATGCATGCCTGTATCGGTATTTCGAACTGCTGTCTCGGGATCGCATCCTTGAGCTTCTCAGCTATTCTTCTTGCTCTTGTATACGCTTTTTCAGTATGGACGATGAAAGAAAGCGCATCCACGATCTCGCTGTTCAGCACGATATCAAGCTTGACAAGCTCGGATTCCTTATAGCCGATAAGCTCGTAATCGAGGGAAGCATAGCCCCTGGTTCTCGATTTCAGCGCATCGAAGAAGTCGTATATTATTTCATTGAGCGGCAGTTCATATGTCAGTATAACCCTTGTTTCGTCGAGGTACGACATATCCTTGTAGATCCCGCGCCTCTCCTGCGAAAGCTCCATGATGCTGCCGACATATTCGATCGGCGTCATTATGGTAGCCTTTACGATAGGCTCCTCCATCTTTTCTATCGACGTCACAGGCGGCATGTTGGTCGGGTTGTCGATATCTATGACCTGACCGTCCGTCAGTGTGAGCTTGTATATAACGCTCGGCGCTGTGGTCACGAGGTCCAGATCAAATTCCCTTTCAAGCCTTTCCTGTATGATCTCCATATGCAGCAGGCCCAGGAAGCCGCACCGGAAGCCGAAGCCCAAAGCGACCGAAGTCTCGGGCTCGAACAGGAGCGCAGCATCGTTCAATTGCAGCTTTTCGAGGGCGTCCCTCAGATCGCCGTATTTTGCGCCGTCCGCAGGATAAATACCGCAGAAGACCATGGACTGGACCTTTTTGTAACCGGGCAACGGCTCCTTCGCCGGCCTGTCTGCAAGCGTGACCGTGTCGCCTACGCGCGTATCCCGGACATTCTTTATGCTTGCGCAGATGTACCCGACGTCTCCCGCCAAGAGCCCGTCACAGGGCGAATACTGGCCGGGCCTGAAATACCCGACTTCAGTCGCCACGAATTCCTTTTTGGTATACATCATGCGGATGGTATCGCCGGTCCGCACCGAGCCTTCCATTACCCTGATGTGCACGATGACGCCTTTGTAGCTGTCATAGAACGAGTCGAATATCAACGCCTTCAGCGGAGCGTCCTCATCTCCGTGAGGCGGAGGTACCACCTTGCCTATCTGTTCGAGTACAGCCTCTATGTTGATACCGTTTTTAGCAGAAATTTGAGGCGCTTCCGAACAATCAAGCCCGATCACGTCTTCAATTTCCTTTTTGACGTGCTCCGGCTGTGCGCTTGGAAGATCAATCTTGTTTATGACAGGCATTATTTCGAGATTGTGATCGAGAGCGAGGTATACATTGGCCAGGGTCTGAGCCTCAATACCCTGCGCCGCATCGACGACTAGAACGGCGCCTTCGCAGGCCGCGAGGCTTCTGGAAACTTCATAATTGAAGTCCACATGACCGGGGGTGTCGATAAGATTATAAACGTACTCCTGCCCGTCATTCGCCTTGTACACCATTCTGACGGCCTGCGCCTTAATGGTGATGCCGCGCTCGCGTTCGATATCCATGGTATCGAGCACCTGCTCCTGCATTTCCCTCGCGGTGAGAACTCCGGTCTTCTGAATAAGGCGGTCGGCTAACGTCGATTTGCCGTGATCTATATGTGCTATGATACAAAAATTACGTATTTTGTCCTGTCTGCCTGACATCCATTTTCCCCTTGTCACTTCATAACGTATTACATTAATCTTTCAATAAATGCAGTACAATTATAACATCCGTTTATAATAAAATAAAGGATTGAAATGATTGAAAAAAACAGCTAAATTAATGAAACAATTGGCTGAGCTTTTCTCTGAGATGCTCCATATCACTGTTGATATATTGGGTGTTCAGATAGATTTTGCGATTCATTAGTGTTATTTCCAGGCTGGATCCGTTGCTTTTAAAAGCAGCCAGAGCAACGCCCTGTCCGCCGGAAACGAGCCGGTTTGTAGCACGGTCCACTGCCAGGATCCCTGTGGTCAGGAAGAAAAGAGACAGCAATGCTGCTGTAATATATCCCTTAATCAAAATTCTCCTTTGCCTGAATCTCTCTACTCTGTTCAACGGCATCCTCCGGATCTGCTTCATTGGTCTATACAGAAAGTATTATTATCTTTCCGTCGCCTCCTCATTCAATTACTTCCGGATTAAAGTGAAACAAAAGCACGATCCCTGCATTTTGCCTGTGTCTCGATCACTCTGACATTACCTTGTTCAGCGCTTCCGCCAGATATTTCGTACTTTCCAGGCACTCGGAGAGGAGGTTGCCGTCGCCGCCAACTTCTATGAGTATCGCCCCGTCCGAGATCTGCTGATTGTAACGTTTGCCAACGATCCGGACAGGCCTTGCGAGGCCCGGATATTTTTTATTCAGCTCCTGCTGAAGCTTAAGAACGAACTTCAGGTTTTCCTGCCAGTCAGGATGCGGCAGCATTCCGTCGCTTCCTACGACGAACATTATCTGTGCGGCGTTTCTGCCGTTAATATTTTTGACGAGCCTGAGCTTGGAACCGGTTGTTGCATCTCTATGCACATCGATGTATACCTTTACGGAAGGGTAGCTTTTTTTATAACTTTGCAGCGTATTTATCGCTACTCCGTACGCCGCATCCCTTACTTTGTCATGTACTGTACCATCATGCAGCGTATCTATCCCATATTTCCTCATGTTTCTGGAAAGCTCCTCGCCCACTCTGACCACACTGTTTTTGGGATTGCTGCTGAAGCTGGGCACATCTTTCTTTCCGAGGTCGGATGCCTTGAGCACATAGCTCTCGCTCGTGTGGGTATGATAAACGAGCACTTTGGGACCTTTCCGGCTGAATTGCAGGTTCAAAGGTTCCTTAAGCAGTTTTGCTATGTCTATCTTGTATTTTGTGAAATTATTTAAAACAATGGAATCCATTGCTACAAGATCGCTGTTTTCTGCTTTTTCGTCATCTTCGAATTCATAGGTGATACTGCTGATTGGCTGCAGATCAGTTGGCTCCTTCTGACCGCCTGTTTTATCAGACCCGGATGTATCCGTATTACCAGAGTTGCCGGATTCCCCGCTGCCTGCCGGCTTATTTCCTATAATGCCGCTGCCTGACCCGGCGCCCTGCTTGTTTCCGTCGGATTTGCCGCCTTCAGTGTCATTCCCTGTCCCGGTAACTTTCGCTCCTCCGCTGCCGTCCTTTCCTCCATTGCCCGCATTGCCGTTTTCAGAACTGTCGCCCGTGTTATTTTTATTGCCGGTACCAGCATTCGGACCGCTCTGCCCCGAGATTGTCGGATTTTCTCCCTGAATCCCCGCTTTTTCCGTATCCTCTGATGATCCGGTTTTATCAGCGGCAAGGCCATTGTTGCCTGCCTGGTCAGACTGACCTCCTTGAACCGAATTGGACATTTTATTATAATAACTCATGAATACCGGCGATTGTACGTTGAGGATGGAAACAGGCGATTCCAGGTCGAAATCGAACAATTTCGCCAACAGGTCCTTGATCTCGCCTGAAAATGAAACGCTGTATTCTCCACTGTTATATACTGTTTCTATGATGGGCAGCGATAGATTCAAAGTATTTTTGAAGTTTTCCGTATCAAGGTTTTCAACCAGGGTGACATCGAGCTTGTACCATATATCTCCAGCCTGTACCCCTATCATAATGGCAAGTACCGACAAACACAGGATCAGGATAATATTTATCAATTTTGGATTTTGTTTATCTAAAGTATTTTGTTTATGCTTTACATTCATTTTTCCTCCGGTTTGCTACAGTGCAGCAGTTTGGCTTTTGGTCGGTAAGGTTATATAAAATCCTATTCCTTCGGCGGGGTACATTATGACAAGTTCAGGCAATAAAAATTAATTCTTATATTCAACTTGCATTTTACGGCAGTGAGCATATATAATTGTTATGTCAAAATCCATTTAGAAAGGGTTAAATCAGATGCCTTTACAGTATATTTTCGTATTGGGAACCCTCGTTGTTTTTGGCTTATTTGCACTGGCAATGAGCTTCTCGATCAAGAAACACAATAAAAAGATGGCTGGCATGAAGAAGAAGAAAGGTTTCAGATGATCGTCGGGAGACCTTGGATCAAAAAACTGCAAATAATGCGAAAGACATTAAAAAAGCCCGGTTTCCGGGCATTTTTTATTTTATATCTATTCTATAATCAAATATTCAATTCGGTTTCAGACCTTGCGTTGACAACATAATCCGTTCCGTCCGCGCGTTCCTTACGGCTCAGCTCCTCATCCTTCATATTCCTGAAGGCCGCGGACAGCATCAGCTTGATCCTGTTCAGCTGATTTACCTCGCTTGCTCCCGGATCATAGTCCACCGGCACAATATTCGCCTGGGGGAATTCCTTTTTCAACGCCTTGATCATACCCTTTCCGGTAACATGGTTTGGCAGGCACGCAAAAGGCTGCATGCATACGATATTTGCAGCGCCTTCCCCGATGAGTTCTATCATTTCGGCAGTCAGGAACCACCCTTCCCCTGTGCAGTTGCCAAGGGACAAAACCTTTGATGCCTTTGCAGCGAGCTTGTAGATCGTTGTCGGAGGCTCAAAGCGTTTGCTTGCGGCAAGCGCCTTTTTCATGTATCTCCTGTAATATTCGATACCGGCGATCGCAAGGTTATTTATGACCTTGCTCTTCAGTGAATCCGCAAGATACCTGTGCTTGAAATTTGGGCCATACGCACAGTATAGGAAAAAGTCTATAAGATCCGGCATAACAGCTTCTGCGCCCTCTTTTTCCACTACTTCGACGACGTCGTTGTTGGCGGTCGGATGGAACTTTACGAGTATTTCGCCAACGAGACCGACACGAGGCTTTTTTATGTCCTCGAGTTCGAGGTTGTCGAAATCCTCTATTATTCCTTTTATATTCCGTCTGAACTCGCTGTGTTTGCCGCTTCTCACAGATTCCTGACAGCGTTCGACCCAGCGCTCGTAAAGCAGGTTTGCAGAGCCCTTTATCTTTTCATAAGGCCTGACCCTGTACAGTACCCTCATCAGAAGGTCTCCGTATACCAGCGCAATCAGCGCCTTGTTAAGCAGGCTTCGCGTTATCCTGAAGCCCGGATTGCTCTCCATGCCGAGGGCATTGAACGAAATGACCGGTATTTGGCCGAAACCCGCATCCTTCAATGCTTTTCTGATAAAGCCTATATAATTGGTAGCCCTGCAGCCCCCACCAGTCTGAGAAATTATGAGAGATACGTTGTCAAGATCATATCTGCCGGATTTCAGGGCTTCTATCAGCTGGCCGGTGGTAAGTATGGACGGATAGCACGCATCGTTGTTGACATACTTCAATCCCTCATCTACCGCGCCCCTGTCGACGGAAGGCAGTATCTCGAGATTGTAACCGGCTTCCCTGAATGCTGTCTCTACAAACTGGAAATGCATGGGAGACATCTGCGGCGCCAGGATCGTATGCCTCTTCCTCATCTCTTCGGTAAAGGGTACTTTTTCGCAGCTGTACCTGCTGCCGCTTATCACATAACCGTTCCTGTCACGTTCCTCCATGGCGGCCTTAAGCGAACGCAGGCGTATCCTTGCAGCCCCGAGGTTGCTTATTTCATCTATTTTCAGCACCGTAAATATCTTTCCTGCCGCGTGCAATATTTCCTGTACCTGATCCGTCGTTACGGCATCGAGACCGCAGCCGAAGGAGTTGAGCTGAACAAGTTCGAGGTTGGGCTTTGTCCCGACAAATGACGCAGCTGAGTAGAGCCTCGTATGATACATCCACTGATCCACTACCCTGAGCGGCCTGCAGCTTTTATCGAGGTGAGCCACGGAATCCTCGGTCAAAACCGCCATTCCGAACTCCGTTATAAGGTTTGGCAGTCCATGGTTTATTTCAGGATCTATATGATAAGGGCGGCCGGCAAGTACTATTCCTTTGCCGCCTGTTTTTTCGAGGTCCGCTACAGTCTCTTCGCCCTTTTTCCTTATATCCGCCTTGAAGCGTTCATCCTCGGCCCATGCCTTGTCTACGGCCTTTTTGACTTCATCCTTCTTCAGGCCGAAGCCCCTGAGCTCTTCATAAAGCCTCTCTGCCAGCCTCTTTTTATCATAATAAGGTAAAAACGGGTTCATGTAGTTGATGCCCATTTCTTTCAAAGCATCCACATTGCCCTTTATGACTTCCGAATACGAAGTTACGATAGGACAGTTATAGCAGTTGTCCGCGTTCTCGTCTTCCTTGCGTTCGTAAGGCAGGCAGGGGTAAAATATGTTCTTTATGCCGCTCTGCACAAGGCTCATGATGTGGCCGTGCACCAGCTTTGCCGGGTAGCATACCGATTCCGACGGCATAGTTTCTATGCCAAGTTCATATATCCTGCGCGAAGAACGCGGAGATAAAACTACGCGGAATTTCAGTTCGGTAAAGAAAGTATGCCAGAACGGATAATTCTCATACATGTTCAATACCCTGGGTATGCCTATGACACCGCGTACTGCGGCTTTCTCATCCAACGGCTTGTACGAGGTGATCAGCTTGTATTTGTAATCGAACAGGTTCGGAGCGTTGTCCTTGTGGAGTTCACCGCCCGCGCCTCTCTCGCAGCGGTTACCTGAAACGAAGACCCTGCCATCCGTAAAATTGTTAATTGTCAAAAGGCAGTTGTTACTGCACTTGCCGCAGCGCCTCATCGTGATCTCCGTCTGGAAACTTTCCAGATCGGCCGGACCCATGATACTGCTCTTCTGTCCCTTCGCGCAGCGCTCATGCGATATCAGCGCGGCTCCATACGCTCCCATTATTCCGGCGATATCGGGCCTTACAGCTTCCCTGCCGGAGATTATCTCGAAGCTCCTGAGGACAGCAGTATTGTAAAAGGTTCCGCCCTGGACGATTATCTTTTTACCCAGTTGTTTCGGATCCCTTATTTTAATTACCTTCATTAGAGCATTCTTTATTACTGAATAGGACAGCCCCGCCGAAATATCGCCGACAGACGCCCCTTCCTTCTGTGCCTGCTTGACGCGTGAATTAATGAACACCGTACAGCGTGAACCAAGGTCGACGGGCTTTTGTGCCAGCAGCGCCTCTTTTGCGAAATCTTCCACACTCATGTTCAACGATGAGGCAAATGTCTCAATGAATGATCCGCAGCCGGAGGAGCAAGCTTCATTAAGCATTATGTTATCAATGACGCCGTCTTTTATCTGCATGCATTTCATATCCTGTCCGCCGATATCCAGGATGAAATCGACTCCGGGCAGGAAATGCCCGGCGGCTTTGTAATGCGCGATCGTTTCGACCTCTCCAAGATCGACGTGCAGCGCCGCTCTGATCAGACCTTCTCCATAGCCTGTCACTGTGGAATTGGCTATATATGCGCCTGACGGCATCAATGAATAAAGCTTTTTCATTTCCTTTATCACTGATTTCAGCGGGCTTCCCTTGTTACTGCCGTAATGATAATACATCAGGGCGCCCTCGTCGTCGGTAAGCGCGAGCTTCGTAGTAGTCGAGCCTGCATCTATTCCAAGATAGCAGGGTCCGGTAAAAGAGGCCAATTCCCTGCGCCTGACCTGATGCCTGGAATGCCTTCGGTTGAATTCGCCGAGCTCTATCTCATCCCTGAAAAGCGGGCTCAGTCTCTCCACCTCGTGCACAGTGACTGTATTGACAGCCGAAAGCCTGTTCCTCAGCGTTTGAAAACTCATTATCTTTTTTTCCTTTGAGGCCAGTGCAGCGCCTACGGCAACGAAAAGCTGGGAGTTATCGGGGAATATTACCTGGTCGTCTTCCAGGGCCAGAGTTTCTATGAATCTTTTTCTGAGTTCGGACAGGAAGTACAGCGGTCCTCCGAGAAATGCAACATTGCCTTTTATAGGCCTGCCGCAAGCGAGTCCGCTTATCGTCTGATTAACTACGGATTGGAATACCGAAGCCGCAATGTCTTCTCTAGCAGCACCCTCGTTCAGAAGCGGCTGTATGTCGGTTTTGGCAAAGACGCCGCATCTGGCCGCTATAGGATATATGACCCTGTAGTTTTCTGCAAGCTTGTTGAGTCCCGCCGCATCAGTCTGCAGCAGTGATGCCATCTGATCTATGAATGCTCCCGTGCCTCCTGCACAGGTGCCGTTCATACGTTGTTCTATACCGCCCCTGAAAAAAGTGATCTTGGCGTCTTCTCCGCCCAGTTCAATAGCTACGTCCGTTTCCGGTATCAGGCTCCTGATGGCGCCTGTCGCTGCAACTACCTCCTGTTCGAAGGGCAGCCCCATCCACTGTGCAACAGAGATACCGCCCGAACCTGTCAGCGTAACAGTCAGATCGTCCTCTTCAAACATACCGCAAGTCTCGTCGACAAGCTCATATATCGTCTTCCTGATATCTGAAAAATGCCTTTGATATTTGCTGTATTGAATTTTTTCGTTTTTATCCAGAACCACGAGTTTTACTGTGGTCGAGCCTACATCCAGGCCTAAATGGAAAAGTCTTTTCATATGGTCAATACCGTAAAAAACAGTATTTAAGCTGCCCCCTTATTACCAAAGAAAGAGTACCAACAGATTGCATTGATACTCTTGCCAGCATGGATTCCCTTTATATTAACACAAAATATATGAATAATAAATATACTCTTTCTGTAAAAAAATCACTATTTCTTTTGCGCTAATCGTTTTATAATACGGAATATTACTTTGAAAGTCTGCATAAAGTTATTTGCTATGTAAATAGTTACGTATTATACCCTCCGGTGTATTTGATCGGTCCGAATTTGCTGAAAGGATAAAAGCGGAAAATAGCCCTGCCCACGATCCAATCCTTCTGTATCGGCCCGAATTCAGTGCAGTCCTCGCTGTACGGCCTGTTATCGCCCAAAACATACGCTTCGCCTTTTTTCAGTGTAAGATCTGTATATTCGGGCAGATCTCCGTCCGGCGTCACCGGCTCGGATGGCAGCCCGATCAGGAATTGCTCCCCATTTACATAGAGCTTCCCGTCCTTGACCTGCACCCTGTCTCCTTCGACTGCAACAAGGCGTTTTATAAGCTTTTTGTCCGAATCAGGCATTTTTACGATCACAATATCGCCCCTGTGAAGGTCTCCGAACCTGAAACCGAGTTTTTCAACCAGCAGGTTATCGCCCTCTACAAAGGTAGGCTGCATCGAAATATCATAAACTATTGTCCTTTGAGCAACAAATGTTACTATAAGAATACCCACTATTACTGCTATCGCTATATGGATGAACCAATCCAGAGCTTCATTTTTTTTCTTTTTTTCCGATACAGGCTTTTTTTCTTCAGCGCCCGATACCTTTTCTTCCGTTATATTTTTCTTTTCTTCCGTGGCATATTCCCCCTCTGCCGTGATATTACGATATATAAATAATATCACTTAATGCTGCAATGCGCTATCACAATCAGTACGCCGCTATTGGCCTTCCTGTTCCGTCACGCTGATATGCAGTTCCTGCAGCTGTTTCAGGTCGACAACGTCGGGTGCGTTGGTCATCAGGTCTGAAGCGTTCTGGACCTTCGGGAATGCAATGACATCCCTTATGCTGTCTTTGCCGGCCATAAGCATTATCATCCTGTCAAGCCCGTATGCCATGCCGCCATGCGGCGGTACACCATATTTAAAAGCCTCCAGCAGGTACCCGAATTTCGCCCATGCCTCTTCCTCGCTGAAGCCGAGCAGCTTGAACATTCGGGACTGCAGTTCCTGCATATGGATCCTGATGCTGCCGCCGCCAAGCTCAGTACCGTTCAGTACTATATCGTAGGCCTTCGCACGAACTCTGCCGGGGTCGCTTTCCAGGTACTGAAGATCCTCATCCATCGGCGAGGTAAAAGGATGGTGCATCGCGACCCAGCGCTGTTCCTCCTCGCTGTACTCAAGCAGCGGAAATTCGGTGACCCACAGGAACCTGAATTCCTTTTTATCCAGCAGATCCAGTCTTTTTGCTATCTCCAGCCTGAGTGCTCCGAGAGAATCATAAACAATTTTGCTGGTGTCGGCAACAAAGCATACGAGGTCGCCAGGTTCAGCTTGCGTCCTTTCCAGCAGGGCTTTTATCTCATCCTCACTGAAGAATTTGGTGAACGATGATTTGAGTTCGTTCTCCTCAACAGCAATCCATGCCATTCCCTTAGCCTTGTATGTCTTCACGAGTTCGACCAGGCTGTCGATCTCTCTCCTGCTGAATTTAGCGCAGCCCTTGGCATTGACTGCACGAACGCTGCCGCCATTTTTGACGGCATCCGAGAATACCTTGAAGCCGCAGTTTTCAACCAGATCGGATACATTGACCAGTTCAAGTCCGAACCTCATGTCCGGTTTGTCGGAACCGAAGCGATCCATTGCCTCCTGCCACGTAAGCCTCTGGAACGGTGTGTCGATATCCACGTCCAATGCTTCCTTGAAGGCCTTTTTAATAAAGCCTTCATTTACGGCAAGCACGTCGTCGACGTTGACAAAAGACATTTCAAGGTCGATCTGCGTGAACTCGGGCTGCCTGTCAGCCCTCAAGTCTTCATCCCTGAAGCATTTGGTGATCTGCACGTAACGGTCATACCCCGCTACCATGAGAAGCTGCTTGAAAAGCTGGGGTGACTGCGGAAGCGCAAAAAACTTGCCCGGATGTACCCTGCTCGGGACAAGATAATCCCTGGCTCCTTCAGGTGAGCTTTTTATCAGCATCGGCGTTTCTATTTCTATAAAACCGTTTGCATCGTAATAATCGCGCGCGATCTTTGCGACCCTGTGCCGCAGCATAAGATTGGCCTGCATATCAGGCCTCCTGAGGTCAAGGAACCTGTATTTCAGCCTCAGTACTTCGTTTACATCCGAATCCTCCTCTATCTGCACCGGAGGCGTCTCAGATACGCTGAGTATCCTGAGTTCCCTGGCGATGATCTCGATTTCGCCTGTTTTCATGTTTGTATTGATATTTTCGGGCGTCCTTTTAGCCACCTCGCCGACTACGGCCAGAACATATTCGTTTCTAATGGTCTCGGCCTTGGCAAACATTTCGCCGTCGTCGGTGCCGTTGAATACCACCTGAAGTATGCCGGTCCTGTCCCTCAGCGCTACAAAGATAAGGCTTCCGAGATTCCTGCGCTTTTGTGCCCATCCCATGACCGTCACCGTTTTTCCGACGTCGGCAACACCCAGTTCTGTACATCTATGAGTTCTTTTCAATCCGTAAATCGTCTCTCCCATAACTATTCTCCTCCCTTGGATGTTTTAGAAGTAATCCGCGCCATTGGCGCTAAACATCCTGTCTGCGGTTCACGCAATATACAAGACTGTATTTATACGGTCTGCAAGTTCGAGCTTCATTTGCACTGGTTCCTCAGCCTGTCGAGGATCGAATCCAGACTTACATCCTTCTGGTCTCCTGTCTTCATATCCTTCAAAATACCCTTGCCCGACTCTATTTCATCGTCTCCCAGGACGATGGTGTATGTGAATCCCTTTTTATCGGCATATTTCATCTGGGCTTTAAGGCTTCTTGCCATCAGGTCCGTCTCAGCGCCGACATTGCACGCCCTGAGCTTGTAAACCAGCTGCTGCGCAAAGTCCGACGCCTTCTGCCCCATCGTTGCGATGTACAGCTCCGGAGCCGGAGGGGCCTCGATGGTGATCCCCTGACTGTCCAGCTCCATTATAAGCCTTTCCACGCCAAGAGCAAAGCCGATCCCAGGCGTCGGGACTCCTCCGCAGGTCTCGACGAGTCCGTCGTATCTGCCTCCGCCGCAGATCGTTCCCTGCGTGCCGACGTTTTCGGAAATGAATTCAAACACAGTCCTCGTATAATAGTCCAAGCCTCTGACGATGCCCGGATCCACGCTGTATTCGATCCCCAGATTGTCGAGGCCGGACTTGAGTCCTTCGAAGTGAGCGCGGCAATCATCGCACAGATAATCCTGGAGCGAAGGAGCGCCTGCGACTAACTTTCTGCAGCCTGTTTCCTTGCAGTCCAGCAACCTCAGAGGATTCCTTTCGAACCTTTCCTTGCAGTTTCCACAAAGCTCGGAAAGGTGGGGCCTGAAATATTCCCTGAGCTTTTCGTTATATACGGACCTGCATTTCGGGCAGCCTATGCTGTTGATGTTCAGCCCGGTTTTCCTGAGCCCGAGTCTTTCGAAAAACATATAAAGGATGCTGATGATCTCGACATCTATTGCGGGCCCCGCAGCGCCGAACGCTTCTACGCCGAACTGATGGAATTCCCTGTAACGGCCCTTCTGTACATTTTCATACCTGTAGGCTGTGATATCATAACACAGCTTTATCGGCTGCGGCTGCGACGCCATGCCGTTTTCAATATAGCTCCTGACTACTCCGGCTGTTCCCTCGGGCCGCAGCGTTATGCTCCTGCCTCCCTTGTCCTGGAAGGTGTACATCTCTTTCTGTACTACGTCGGTAGTATCGCCTACGCCCCTCTGGAACAACTCCGTATGCTCAAATACCGGTATCCTTATCTCCTTATATCCAAAGCTTTCGCAAAGCTTTATAAAAGCCTTCTCTACGAACTGCCACCTGTGGATCTCCGAAGGGAGTATATCCCTGGTACCTTTTGGCGCCTGAATCATAGCGTCCTCCTTTTTTTACATGCCATTATTATTCGCTTATATAATAATAAAACTCCCGCCTGACTATAAAGTCAGGGACGAGAGTTGTTTCCCGTGGTGCCACCCGGATCGGATCCTTCCGGTCTTTTGTTTCACTTTCGCCAATCCTGCTCAGTGAGGAATGCGATTTCCGGTAAATCCACTTATTTGCCTTTAACGCCGGTTCTGCGTGACAGCTTACTCGATCGACGCCTTCAGTATATTGTCAGCCGGCCCATCTTAACCACCGGACCGCATTCCGGCATACTGACAGCTCGATCTTTCCTCCGCCCGGCTCCGGAATGTCTTTCGCCTGCCTTACGTTAAAAGCGCTTGCAGTCTCGGCGCCTTCTCCCTTGAACATGTACAGGTTACTCTTTTCCTTCATTGCCTTTGGTATTAATATTATTTATATTTTAATCACGTATCCCGCAGTTGTCAAGTAAAACCAAATCGATATACGAATTTAGGCCAAGTATTGCCACAGACCATTCTCCCAAGGCGGCGGCCATATCTCGGAGCTAATAATCGCCGGCCAAAGGGTTGTTGCGCCTTTCATAACCAATGTTCGTGGCAGGCCCGTGCCCCGGATAAACTATGATCGAATCGTCGAGCTCCATCAGCCTCCC